>CEPW01178623.1_pt1 | contig 21225 bp, 10 predicted proteins | sample 356211 | NCBI WGS metagenome assembly CEPW01 (sample SAMEA2620021, study PRJEB7988) | marine metagenome | biome: marine biome (ENVO:00000447); feature: deep chlorophyll maximum layer (ENVO:xxxxxxxx); material: "saline water (ENVO:00002010), including plankton (ENVO:xxxxxxxx)" | depth 25 m
GACGTGGACGCCATCGTCATCCCAGTTGGAGGCGCCGGTTTGATCGCCGGTTGCGCCTTGGCCATTAAAACGCTAAAGCCAGATTGTTTAGTCGTAGGCGTTGAAGCCGATCGATGCCAATCCATGAGTGCTGCGTTAAAGGCTGGGAAACCAACGCTAGTTCCTTCTGGAGCTACTTTAGCGGACGGTTTGGCAGTACCAACCGTGGGACCGAGATCCTTCGAGACGTGTAAAGATTTGATCGATATCATGGTGACGGTTTCAGAGAGAGATATCGCGACTGCTCTTTTGCGATTAGTCGAGTTGGAAAAACTCGTCCAAGAAGGTGCGGGTGCCTCGGGCTTAGCTGGTATTTTGGCGAACAAGATACCGCAATTGAAAGGTAAAACTGTTGCGGTTGCGTTGTGCGGAGGTAATATCGATACGAGCACACTAGGATACTGCATCGAGCGCGGCTTGGTCGCCGACGGGAGACTCATTAAATTTGAAGCCGTCGTGAGCGATCGTCCAGGGGGTATTTCGGGGTTATGCGCGGTCATCGCCGAGGCAGGAGCGAGTATTAAGCACATTAACCACGACCGCGCGCGTCTCGGCGAAGAAAGCCACTCGGTGTTGGTCACAGTGGAGTGCGAGTGCACCGGTCCGGATATGGCAAAGGACTTGATCCAGCGCTTGGACAAGAACTATAAAATCGTCAGTGCAAGCATGTTGTAAAACAAGAATTCAAGGGAGAAGGAGACGAGGAAAAGTCCACGTATCAATAATGTTCTTGTTGTTGTAATCTTAATATAAACGGGGAAATCATCATTTTATCAAAAATTACTGAAGTATCGTCAATATCATACACGTATAAAACGACCTTTGATGATTTTGAGGAGGAAAGCATCGTATTAGAATACAAATGTAAGTAAGGTTTTGTCTAGAACTCTAAAAAAGCCAAAAAACCTGTTTTTAAAAAGTGCCTTTCGATCGAGAATGCGCAAACAAAGCATGAACTCGATCCCGATTTATCTATAGTCTTAACTACACGCCAAAAATCGGAAAAAAGTGCGTCATCATAAAAGATATACTGTTACTTTATGAGTTTTTTACAGTCAGCCAGACGTCTGGATGATCAAGCGGATAATACGCCTCGTGAGACTTTAACGTATCATTAACTTCACCACCGTGCACGTGACCCCCGAATGCGTGGAAAACGCCATTTTTGAAAGCGGCCCCGAATCGAAATCTCGCAGTGGGGATAAGTTGACGAACCTCCCACGCGTCGTGAGCGACAAAGTATTCCTCCACGTGGTGCGTGGCGATCTCGGTATAGCTGTTGTCAGTTTTGTTCGTTTCACCCCCGATTGCAAGTAACGAGTTTGAATTTGGATTGGCGACGAGTTGAAAATCGCCTCTGCTGTTTTTCATTTCCGCGTGCGCCGACGTCCAAACGTCAGTCAACACATCGAGCGAAAAGAGCGCCGACTGACTCACAAACTCGTATAGGCCGCTGGGATCGTGCCAGCCTCCTGCGAGATAAATGTTGTTTCCCAAAGCAGCGCACGTCACATCACCTCTTGGATCTGGGAGGTCCGAAGTTTTGATCCAGGCTGTAGATAACGGTCCGTCTAACTTATACGTCGATTTCAATATGGAATAGTCTGCTCCGTAACCGCCGATGAGGTAAATAGCGTTGTTTGATCCAGTAGCCGCGCAAGCATCCTTAACGGCTGATGGTAAGCACCTCGTTGTTTCGTTTCTCCAAGTTTCAGTGTCGACGTTATAAACCATCGGACAGAGGGCATGATGGACCGTGCCCTCTGCGCTTGCGTAGATGCCGCCAAGGATCCAAACTTCGTGCTCATTTAGGTCGTTTTTCATGACAGCTGCGGCGTATCGCGCTCTCGCTACTGGCATGTCATCCAAATAAATGTATCTATCCATGATGGTATCGTATTCTAGCACGCTCTTGAGGTAATTCCCGGCGTCATCTTTGCCTCCAAAAATATAAACGAAATCCGTACCGTCTCCTTCAATTGAAACAGCCTGGAAGTCCGAGCGCGCAACCCCGTCGAGTTCACGCTTACGATGCCACACTCCAGAGCCTCGAAAGAACGAGAAAGATTCCTCGTTGTTTGATAACGAAGATGGTCTTCCGAGCGAGAGGCTCACCGCGGTGGCGGCTACATCCTTTTCAAGATCCCGAACCGTCTTGGCGGCGTAAATCGACAACGAGAACGCGATGAGCAAAACAATCGCGTGGACCACGTTGTAGATGGTCGTAAACAACGACGACTTTGGGTTGATGTTCGAAGAACGATGATTTCCGTTGGTATCGGACATGTTTATCATCACTCCCGAATCGTTCGATTCCATCTCGCTCTTTCAATTTAAGTGTGAGGAAAATTTCGTTTACGTCATCTGTTCTACTTAAGGAGCGTTAGGGTACATACTTACATGTAATTTCCTTTATACGTCGTAATACGAATTCGTACTTTTTCACAATTTTACTAAGTAAGGTACGTATGGTAACAACGACTAAATTTGCAATAAACTTCTATGCAATTCTCCAGCCTCGGCACCTTGCGTCATGACAAACAAACGCAGCGAACTCCCGAGGGACTTTGAAAGTTCGGTGTGAAACCAGAGCAACTCGTTTTCCATGTTCGCCTTGGCGGTCTCGTACTTTGTAAACAAAATCGTCTTTCTGACTCGATAATCGGCTACTTTCAACTCGAGCCTTCTTTTTTCCTCTCGTTTCGGCCCAGCGTCTGGAAAACCTAGGGAGGAAATCTTATACTGGTTTCTCGCTATGCTCTGTAATGTGTGATTGTATTCGTCTACTATCTTTTTCCTCGCTGCGAGCGCATTGACCACCTCCATGATCAGTTGTAAAGACTCGCTAATCTTTTCCAGGAACAATCGATTTCTATCGTGCTTGAGTTTGGTGGTCTCTGATGTATCGTCACTTTGCGCTATACGTGAGAACGTCTTTGCAGCTTTCCGCCAACAAATACCTTGTCGAGATGAAGACGATGACGATGACGACGGGTTTGCCCTCTCTGCTCCCGAAATACGTTCTATGATTTCTATTCCTCTCGTTTCGTGCTGCTGCATGGTGTTGAACACCGTGGCCAAATCCGAAAAATACTCTGACGTTTTCTCTTTATGCCTGATTACTTTCTTAGCCGAAGCGAGCATTTTTTCTGTTCTTTCTCGAAGTGAAGATATATACTGACAAACCTCGGCGTGCAAAGCCGGTTCCCGTAACGTTCCTTCGACATCAAATAAATGTGAGCCACCGCCGAAATCACCATCAGACGTTTTACTTGCTATGGTATCGTTAATGGATGAAATCGCATTCGTAACACTACCGAAAATGGTTGTAATTGCGGAAGTTGTCTTCTTTTTTACGTCTTTCGATGCAGAAAGCTTCACCTCGTTATACGTCGTATTGCTCTTGGAGCAGTCGAGAAAATCGTACAAGGCCTTTGAGCGCGACAAAAGAGGATGCATCGAGATCTTCGCTATAAATACTCTCAATAACTTAGCGCGCGATACTATCGCGGGTGACTTTGGATCGTCTAAACGAAACGTCGTCTTTGGTGGTAATGTCGGCACAATCACGCCGACGACTTCTTGAACTAAAGCGTGCTGCAGCTTACTAAACTGTGAAAATCGTCGTCGAACTAAACCAGATTTTCTGGCATATTTCGGCAAGGTCGTCCAATACGAAATGCCAAAGACTACGTGCGCGTTTAAACCTTCCCCTTTGCGCTCTGGTGCGCCTACTTCTATGTGCATTCGATTGTTTTCTACTTCTTCTTCGTCAACTTCTTCGTTAGAATTATTGTTGTGCCTCGGAACCGAAATTTCTTCATAGACGGAAGACGTCTCCGGTTCTGGTCCTGGATCGACGTGCGCCTCGAAATCGGAGAGTACCACATCGTCGCTCCCTTCTGTTCCGTCGTCGTCTTCGGCATATGCATCGTCTTTTTCGCTTTGGTGATGATGTCCATTTCCAACTTTGTAAGAAGACGTTCTCATCTTTTTTCGAGTGCGCAGAGAATTGTGTGGATTTTTGTCGTAAATGGAGACGACCAGACGACTTGTAAGAGGGAAGATTTCAAATCAATGCGAAACGACAGAAAAAGGAAGAACTAATAAAAAAGAGTGGCATACGTATTATTGATATTATCGAGGATACATTACGCGCGATCTGACGATATAAACGTTACATGTAGACGGCTGATTATGTTTTCATTTGATTTTATGTATCCATCGCTTTCTATCGAACGAAGAGTGGAATTGTAAGAAGAAGAATTGGATTGTTATTGAGAAAAAAATAACGACTTCTTCTTCGTCAACCAAAATCTATAGATTACATAAAACACCTTATTGAATTTATTGCGCACACTAGTTCAGACATACAGAAAGGCTCATCAAATGCGAATTTGTATCGCTTCAGAGTCCAGAGCAGTTTGGACTGTATCCGATGGGAAGAGGAAAAGGAGGAGGAAAAATGCAACAACCAATTCTTTTCGTGTCTCAAATTTTATGAAACACGAAATAATACAAAAAGAAAGAATACGAGGAAGGAGAGATAGGAATACCACCGTCTTCACCGGCGCCGAAATTAACACACAAATTGAAAGCACGCGAGTGCTTCGACAACATCACAGGTCTGGAATTGTGAAGGCTTTCGCGACGACGACCACGACGACTGGCGATGGCGAAAAAAACGACGCACAAAAGATGGCAACAACCAAAAAATCAACGCCGATAACAGGAGTCTTGAAAGCAGTCGTTCGTGCATTCTTACTCTCACTCATCGTCGCAGGATGGGTCATTTACGGCACGAAAATTCTTTTTGGGAAACCAATTAATATTCCTGGATTTAGTTCTGGTTTCACGTCTGGTATTCTACTCTTGTCGCAACGCGTCGCCATGGTTGCGTGTATGCGATTTATCTTCGGAAACGTGAAGAAGCTGACTTTTTTTATCCAGCAGCAGCAGCAGCAAAAGAAAGAGATATATAAGAGTAGTAGTGGTATTAATAACACGAATAGCAACAATAGCGAAAGCCGTGGTACTAATGGACATTTTAGCATCGGCGGGTACGTGAGAAAGTCCATCTTGCGAGCTATAGATAAATTCAAGGCAAATCCAAAGGGTGCGATGTTTATTCCAATCGTCGCCGCATTTGTCGGTTACATTACGAATTGGCTCGCGGTAAAGATGATCTTTTACCCAGTAGCGTTTTGGGGGCCAGCACTTTGGCGAGCTTTGGAAGGGAATTTGTACGGATTCGACGTCTTGAGTCCTCTCGGAGCAATAGGCTGGCAAGGCATTGTGCCCGCTAAGGCGCCGCGGATGGCATTTACCATGGTCACCATGGTCACGGAAAAGTTGATCGACGTGTCGCAGACCTTCTTGCGGTTGAATCCAGAGGATATTTCAAACCTGCTCTTCACTAGAATCCCCGAAATCGCGCACGCTATAGCGAGCACACTAACGCTCAACAAATATCCATGGGCTATGGATATAGCGAAGAATGCCATTCCTACACTTCCTGGACCTTTGCTTTCAGAATTGCACGAATCCATTGTCTCTAAATATCTCACCGGGTTTGTTGTGTTCTTACAAGCGAATGTTGATCGATTTGTTGATTTGAAAGAATTGGTAGTTACGGAAATGAGTGTCGATCGATCCATTCTGTGTGAATTGTTCCAGAAATGTGGTCGCGCTGAGTTGAAATTCCTCACGGATTCTGGATTATTTTTCGGTTTTTTACTTGGACTCATTCAAATGGTCGTGTGGATGTTTTACGATAATCCGTGGACATTGACCATTGGTGGCACAATCGTTGGATATCTGACGAACTGGATGGCTTTAAAACTGATATTTGAGCCAATTGACCCGGTGTACTTTTGCGGATTCAAATTACAAGGGTTGTTCCTCCAAAGACAACACGAAGTTTCGGGTGAGTTTAGCGATCACCTCGCGGAAAATGTACTGACGAGCGAAAAGATTTGGAACAATGTTTTCACGGGTCGGAAGAGACCGGAGTTTGACGATATGCTCGAAACGTACACGAATGATTTCGTAACTAAAGAAGGATTAGAGCGAGGATTAGATTCATTGGGGGAATCGACAACGGATGTTCAAATTATTCAATCGGTAAGTGAAGAACTTTCGAAAGAGTTGACAAAACACGTGGAAGTATTGCATGAATACACGGATAAAACTCTCGCGCTGAAGGAACTCATGCGCGAGCGCATGGAACTCATGACTCCGAAGGAGTTTGAAAGAGTTTTACATCCAATATTCGAGGAAGACGAGATGACGTTGATAATCTCCGGCGCAGTTCTCGGAGCCGTAGCTGGCTTTTTGCAACAAATCTACACGGTAGCAACAGAATCAACGACAAAGGCGACGACATCCAGCACGGCAGCTAAGGATGAAAAAGAATAGAGTTGATACGGTTGCCACAAACAGAAAATTTGTTATCTCTTTGCAGCTTTCTATTGTGTATTTAAAAAAAAAACTCCTACTACGTAGATCTAATGCAACTCCTTCAATAAAACTTTGTCCTTGTTGTTGTTGTTGTTGTTATTTTCATAGCTTCATCGAGGCGCAAAATTTTGTGCTATTACTGTTGAGTGCATACGCGTGCATTCTTCACACTCCCACTCTCGCATTCATTCATTCATTCATTCATTCATACTCTCTCTATCGAAGTAAAATTACGCAAAGGCAGAAATCAGCTTTCTCTTGTACGTCGCCATAAACTGAGCGATGAATGCCTCTATGTGCATGATTGCTTTCGAGCCGAGTTGAAGTTTATGTTCGAATTGAGCAGCCCAACGAATGACTTCGTGCTTCATCTCAACATCTAATCGCTTCGACAAATAAAAGCAGAGCGTCTGGAAAATCAAAGTAGGAGGAATACAATTCACGAGAAGCTCGTAAATACGACCCCGCACTTGTAAAAGACGCTTCGGACTTTGCTCGGCTAAAATTTCAGCGGCGATTTGGGCGATGTACAACTCCCAATCCGTCGTTTGCACGGACTGAGTTTCTTTGAATGGATAATTAGCAACTCTGCACGCTTCAAGTGCCAAAATTGCCCGACGCAAATCGCGTTTCGCAAAGACAGCTACTTTCGAACATAGTTGCGGCGGAAGCGTCAATTTTTCCTTGGCCGCGATGTCGTACAAAACCTTTTCAATATCTTCAGCCCGCGGGGCTGCAACGCGCACGGGAAGGCACCTACTACGCACAGCCTCTAAAACTCTATTTACCGAGTCCGCAATTAAAATTAATCTACACGCGGACGAGTATTTCTCCATAGTTCTTCTCAAGCCGTGCTGCGCCTCTTTTGAAAGTTTATCGCACTCAGTGAGCACGAGTATTTTATATCCTGCGTTTCCTTGCGCATCGATCGGTCGAGAACGCGCCATTTCTTTAATAACTTCTTGTACGACGTATCTGTCTTTTAATCCCGCATCCGATGGATTAATTTCAATGTGATAATTTGAGCTCTGCGTCATTAAGTCAACTTCAATTTTTCTCGTGGACGTAGCTTCGATTTTCCACGTTTTTTGTTCAACTTTTGTCTTATGAGCGCCTGGACCAAAAATTGTGCTCAAAAGCGCGAGGACCAGCGATTTCTTCCCAGAACCAGACGGACCGTAAAACAGCACTGTAAACACAGAGAAAAAAAGAGGTGAGTGTTATGAAGAGTGACTGAAACGAGAGAAAAGGAAAGAGCGATTTGCTATTAAATACACGCGCGCGAGAGAAAATGTTTTAAAAGCTTTTCGTTTTGAAAATTTCCAAAACAAACTATGAGAAAGAAGAGGACGACGCACAGTGCGGACAGTCTCCATCCTTGACGAGTGCTTTCAAGTGATTTGCCACGTTCGCGTTGACGTGTTCGCACTGATTGAGTTCGATTGGACGATATTTATCCACCCAAAGCGACATGATGATAGAAAATAACGTTTTTAAAAGGTAAGTCGATCTTCTCGGTGTTGTCGTTGTCGGTTGTTGTTGTTTGATTTGTCAAGAAAAAGGAATTTTTTCGTTTTTAACTCTCAATCTTGCTTTTTGAGTGTTGAGAGTGAGCAGTGAGAGATATTTCCAAACAGTTACGAAAAGTAATTCCACACAAACCTCCTCCATATTTAAGTACGAGTATCAGAACAACACGATCCAACGATCCATCCTTTTCTTACGAAAATATACAAAGCACCATCGCTCCCTGAATATGATTGCAGCGCGCGTGACCTCCGTGCCCGTCAAAGCGATGATCTCCCCTTCTTCTTCTTCTTCTTCTTCTTCGTTTTCGTCTTCGTCTTCATCCAAAATGATGATGAAAAAAAGAAGCAACAATAACATTATTTGTCCATCGGCACAGGCTTCGGACTGGGACACGTTCTCGATATTCTTACGAAAACAGTGCGAATCTGCGGCGAAGGAAGGCGATGATTCAAAAAAATGGGACGATGTCCGCGCCATCAACCCTGATGCGAAATCCGTTTTCTATCAAAAATTCCCCTCGTCACCGAGTTCCTCGAGCAAAGAAACTGATACCGGTTGGGATTCTGGGATGGACGACTTTTGCGACGGTAACGAAGACGCTGCGGAGTGCAAGGTTTTCGATTAACTAGATCATGATGATGACGACTTTTCATCTCCCTGTATGTATTAAAGCACCGTTTATTCCTTACCGAAATTATATACAATGCGCTTTCTATTGCTTTCTCGTTTACTAATTCTCGTTTGCCTCTTACCAACACAAATTTGACACGCAAAAACACTTTCCAAAAACAATCCTTTCCAATCCTGGAAAGAGGGAGAGTGGGGACAGAAGAAGGCGAAGATGATGTTAGCGTCGAGTAAAAAGGCTTCCAGAAGACAGAACAGACTCGTGCGGTTCATCTTAATCTTTATGGCAGTCGTTCTCGCGTTTTTCAAATTCGATCAGGCGCACTCAAACTATTCGCTCTCTTCGCATCAGATAAATTATAACTATGAAAACGACACCCAAAAGGATGGTGGCAATGATGGCGATAGTGACGCCTCATCAACCATTGAAACGAGCAGTACCTATGTAAAGTCATCTGCTGCAACAGAAGATGTATACGATGAGTTTGGTGAGAAAAAATCACCCAAGCGAGAGGAAGAAGATGACGACGAAGAAACGTCCTCGGTCTCTTCCTCCGCTTCGATGATGAAAGCTCACAGTGGACGGCACTCGAAGAAAGGCGGGAGTAGAACTAGTGGATTTGTAGAAAACGATAACGCGTCGCTCTTGTCTAGACTGAGGGGTAACAAAGCGGGCGCGGCGAGGAAGGATGGCGCATACTCGGCGGGAACCAACTACGGTTCAGCCTCGCTCGGTGATTCTGCACAAAGAAAAGCAGCGTTGGACCGGATTCACAACACGAGACTCCGCAATGTCGCGGAGTTTGATAAATACGTAGAAACTTTAGAACAAAAGGGTGTTTTACAAGCATTCGGGTTTAGTGGTTCGGATGAAACGCACATGATGCCTTCAAACGACCACGATTTCGCCGTGGACGATGGCTCCTGCGCCGGCGATAATTGGTGTGGAAGGCACGGCATATGCGTGCAATCGAAATGTTTGTGCGTGACGCTATGGGAAGGAGAACGGTGTGAGAAACCAAAGCACATGCCCAGCGGCATGCATGCTATTTTTAAAGGACATCACATAGTCAATAGGGAGCGATTGAGAGAAATAGATGACATGATTTTGAGATACCAGACGAATCCAAAAGCTTCTGGAGGTACGCACGCTTTCGCTTTACCAGTAAGCAAAGATTTAGTACGGTTCGCTCCGGCTAAAGATCCGTTTCGTGGACGTGTGTATAGGCGGTGTTCTGTGGTAGGAAACGCGGGGATGTTGCAAAAGTACAAATTTGGACCGACGATCGACTCGACGGATTTAGTCATTCGCTTCAATCTTGCTCCAACAGATGGATACAAAAAACTAGTTGGGACGAAAACTACCCTTCGCTTTGTCAACACCATTCACGCGGGATACCACGAAAATGACGAAGTCGATGTCATGCAAATGCAATCGCAAGTAGGCGTTCAGCTCTATATCAAATTTCGAAAGGAGGCGCCGAAACAACCGCTTGTCGCATTTGATCCTCAATTTTCTGAGTTTGTTTCTTCCAACGTCGCAACCTTACCGACCGGAGGGTACTTTGCCATTTGGTTCGCATTATGTAATTGCGTAAAAGTGGACGTGTATGGGTTCCATTTTAGACCTGGATATGGCGTTTCGCATCACTATTTTAACGCAGAAAAACCAAGAAAAGGGAAGGTGGCCATCCACGATTATGATTTGGAATACGCACAAATCAAAAAGCTCGCAAAGAAAGGATTTTTAACGTTAGCGGAACCTTGCGTGAGTGGATGTCCAGAGCACACGAGAATTAAGCCGGCAAATCTAGCGCCCGGTGGGGCGTGTTCGTGCAAATCAAACAATCCTTTGCCAGTGGCGTTGCCCGGATTTTGCAGACCTCCAGGAACCTGGAGCTGCTTCTTAAAGTGCAACGGGGGTGAATCAGAATGTCCTGGCGGTTTACATGTATACGTCAAGGATCCAGCTAAATTGGATAAACTAGGCATCCCTGTCGAAGCGGTTGACAACGGCGACGCCGGTGACTGCCCTGCATCCATGAGAGATGAGGCGTATAGCGAGTTGCGTAAGTGTGCCGTGATGAGCGACGTGCCCAGTGAATTTTTATCGAAGCATTATTTAGTGTAGGAGAAGGTGGTTTAGTAGTTTGTAACAAATAAGCGCAAAATACCGAAAAGAAAAAGAAATACAACACATTTTTCAAAATCACTTCCACTGGTTTAACTCTTTTAACTCTCTGAGTCATCGTAGATAGTACCATTACCATCATTAACACATACCAACGCTAGAAAATGGAGAGTTGAAAACGGGATGTCGCTGAAAAGTTTGGAAGATGGAGTTAACCGACGCGAACACCACGAACAACAACAACATCATCGTGGGAATTTTACGAGTTCTTTGCGTTCCATTCTTGGAGAAAACTTGGGAAGAAGTAAGGATCGAAAGCAACATCCCTTGCGTGGTTCGATTCGATTTAGCGATGGAAACACGTGCGTGTGTACGCCGTTTTATTTCTTGGACGAGAATGGGGAAGAGATTCCGGTAGTTTTCGAGAACGCTTTCGAGGTCGTTCGCGCTTTTTGTTCAAAAAACCAAACGCAAGAAAACGACGACGAGAAGGAAATGGGTGCCGAGAATTTTACTTTGGAGAACGTCGTCATACTCAACTGGCAAATGCGCACGACTACTTCACAAAAGAAGAAGAGCGAAGGATGGAATAAACGAAAACATAGCAACGAATATGGTGACGGTCCCTCTCACGAAGAAAATAAAGGCGACGAGGAAGAAGAAGAAAGAATTAGCACTACACATCACCTAGAAGCGCACTCGTTTGAAATTGTATCGCCACAAAGCGAGAAAGAAAGTGAATCCACACTTTTAGAAAGCGGTACTCAAAATGAAAATAATGTGAACGTCGGAATAATTGAAGACTCACAAAATGGCACGAAGAAGAAGAAGAAGAAGAAAGCCGATGGCAACAATAAACAAATAACATCATCATCATTGTTTCCACTCTTGACAACACGATATGGGAGCGTACGGCTTGCGTCTATGGAAGAGCTTCGTAAAAATGGGCGAGTGGATGTCATCGATGACGCCGTAAAGGTACCAAAAAAGGTTTCACAACGTATTTCAATTGGTATTGTCGATGATATGAAAAATGGTGATATTGACATGAATCACGCGTGCTTCTTGAAAATGACGACACCGATCATTCGCATACCGGAAGAGAAGCCTATGTTTTTTGCTCTTTTCATTTCTACACAAAATAGTTCCAGTATCAAGGAGGAATCGGCGGATAAGACGTGCAAAGAACAATGGATAATGTTTCAGGGCGAACGTATGATGGCTTTTCATCCACTTCTCACGTGTACATCAAACTTTCGGTCACACGAAGGCAGTGAGGAAGAACGAAATGATAGTACCACTCAAAAGAAGCGCGCGTGGGACACGCATTCAGTGACAAACCTTCGATATGTGAACTTGTACCCGGACGATCCATCGCGCAAAAATATTCGTGTGCTCTTTGCCACGGAAGGAACTGCGATCGGTTTTAATAGAATGAAGCAGGCGAACGGTCGCGAAGACCACGGCGTAGATGATAGAAGTAATACCAATAACACTTGTATGGATGTACCTACTGTATCGTGCACATGCAAATCGTGCAAAGATGGGCACACAGTGCATTTGCATACAGGTATAGTAACTTCTGTAGATTTAGAGGATAATTTTGCGTTCACGCTCGATGGTGATTTAGTTGTCATGGTTTCACAGCATTTGTTAAGTACAGATATCATGAACCCTGCGCTCCTCTATCCAGGACTTCAGATTGGCGCACGAGTTCAGATTACGCACGGTCACCCTATATATGCAAGGGAATGCGCTGATGTTGCAGATGGTCAGATTGGAGATTTGGATGATCTGGACGATATCATGGAAGAAGGAAAGAAATTAATCGCACTTGGGGCGTGTGCGCGGACGTTTGTAAAAGTAGTCAGTCTCTCTCCATTCCTCCATGCAGAGGAAGTACTCGAAATGAAACAAACGCCAAACGTCTGTGCGGAGGTGAAAGAAACTACTAGATCACCATTAAAATCGATGCACACGTTGAGATTTAAAAAACATGCCCGTGTCTGTTCGTTTCGCAGAGACACGTTGCGAAGTTTGTGCGATTCTCTAGGATTTGGTCTCTCTTTTGAAATTTTGAACGCGTTCGATGCGCTCTGGACGCGTCTGCCCTCGATGAAAAATGGCACGTCGAGCGCGACGCAAGTCCGGGACGCGCTTACAGTAGCTCGAGAGCCCGTGCAAATGTGCCTGACGTTCTTGAATAGATTCTTGCCAGTTACTACCAACGTCAAAGAAGACTACGAACACATTATTAACGGTACGAGAAACATGCCGAAATTATTTGCCATCCTGGCGCTCGACGAATACCGGCGCCATCAGATCCAGGGAGGAGGCAAAAGCACTTCGCGCGTTTCGTCACTCGTTCACCCTGCCACAAGGTTAAAGAGATGTACTCCAGCGCGCTTGGCGTATGATGATTGTTTGTTTGCAACAACGAAACTGGGTGGATTCCGAGAATTTCAGCACCACATAACGTATCCGTCACTGTTGGATGTGGGCGAGGAAGCTCGAATCATGTTATCGCATTTGACTATAGCTCGCGAGACGTCATCATCATTCCATCCGCGTAAAGGCATGCATAAGAGGAATACCAATGATGGTGTAAAAGATTCGACGAAGAACGTACATTTTATTCATGGATATGATGCTTCGCTTCCGAGAGGCCATGTTTTGCGCATTTCGGCGTCGCGGTCATTGTATAGTGAGAAAACAAAGAGAAACGAGGCATGTATTCTCATCACACACTTAGAACGTAGTCGAGATTCGCAGTTCAAACGGGACTGTCTCACAATGAAGGACGCGTCTGGAAGTGAACCGATTGAGTTCGAGTTTGAAGATGTACAGCAGGAAGATGTCACCGCATATTTCAGAGAGTTGGAAGGAAAGATTGAAGAGTCACCAACAACGTATCTGGTCGCAGTGACAGCGTGGAGAACGTTGTGTGAAGGCATCGAAAGGGACAATAATGGATGTGTTGATGATATATTGACGCGAACGCGTATCTGTGCACGGCTAAGTGATGTCATTTTCTTAGATGAACGGCTTTTTGCGCATTCGCAGAATAATATTTGCGCATCCCGAGAAAAATGCATATCTGACCAAAGCGCATTATCCATTAAACAATCGTTGTTTTGGACTGCACGCGCACCATCACATTATGGACCGGGAGCGCTTTGTATACCTTCGCCTACCGATATTGACGTACGCGGAGTTGTGGTCGTCGAACAGCGCGTCACTGGCGACACCAGGACTTCCTCTACAATTACGATCCAAAATAGACGAAAAAAGCGCGAACTGCAACTCATTTTGCGGGATTGCGACGATGAGCGCCACGTAATCAAAATATATTGTAGAAATGTGGTTGCCGTGTGCAACGCTGGATTTGGTTTCGGGGTTGGGTCCACCGTTATCATAAAAAACGTCAATAGATACGTATCGACGAGAAGTATGAGAGTTACGTATTGTCTGACGGATCGGTCGAGGATTACGGTGGTTGAACCGTGGTTTTCATCGAAACATCGGCAGAAGATGACGACATTATATCGAGAAAATTGCATAGATTACATCAACTCGTATGCGACTGCAGATGTAGATGTACTCGTTGCAAGTCCACCGCAAGCCGTGAGTTCCGTAAATCCAAACGCTTCTGAATGTTCTAACGCGTTGACAAATTTACCAAGAGATGCGCGAGTTTCGTTACGAAGCTTATCATGGAACAGTTCCGCGAAACCTGAAGAACAAGATTCTAGATCTCAGTATATATTCACACGCGATGACCGATTGATCTCGATAAGAGCTCGGATATCTGGAGTAACGATGGTACAGTCAAGCCTGACGTGTCCTTCGTGCGAAGTGACGGCGTGTTTGCTCTCCAAACCATCATCACTATATGTTTCTACGGATAATGTTGATCTGTGCAAAGCTACGGAGAATTGTTTTAAACAAAAGGCGTCACCAGTCTTCCAACTCGAATTAAACGTTACGATAGATGATGGAACGGGAGTTGCGGATTGCTGGATTTCAAACGCGGCGGTGACTGGCTTGCTTCCAGAAAAGATATTCCGTGATATAGTCATGGTCACACGTAAACACGGGAAAATTGTTGTAAGGACGTCTACGAGTTCGGTGGATGAACGTGAAAATCATGGAGCGTTAGATTTCGGTTACAACGCGATAGGTTATCAGGGGTACACGTTGGGAAAGGTTGATGTGAAACCACTTGTGGAGGCTATCAAGTATGTGAACGCGACGCCGCATATGTTATTTGAATGTGCGAGAAATTATAAGATTCATTCGCATCCGCAGTACGGTGACACGTTTTGTGCACACGAACGTCCGTCGATATTCGCGAGAAACGTGAAATGTGGTGGTTTTCCGATGCGCACGGTATGTGCACCGGGTGGTCGTTTGCGCGCAATGCGAATCACAAACGTCGACGTCAAGCTCGAACTTTGCGAAAAATTGCGCCGCTTGCGACGCAAAGAAGAAAATATGTGATAGAAGGCCAATACTACTATCATTTTAGAAGAATAAAATGTGTACTTAGTTACTTAGCTATGAGTAAACAGTTCTGAAATATAGAAGATTAGCTTAATGTAGGATAGCGTCACAAGGTGATGGATATTGAAAGTAGTACGGGAATTCTATTACAAATCGTCTAAACATATCTCCGCTGCATCTTTCGTTTTGACCATTTGCGAGGTCAAAACGATTCCATTTGCTACATTTGCTTCAATTTCTTTAGCTTTCAATACCATATCTTTCACTATATCTATTGGTCCGATAGGGGCTTGCTTGCCGGTGTAGCGTTTTTGTTCGATGAACGCTGAAGCACCTTCTTCGTAAGCTACTAATTCAGCCAGGTACGATCGCAACTCACCATCTGGCGCAAGTGCATCATCTTCTTCCACTTGGAACCGATAGAAATCGTTCCCTGTAAGTTCATCAAACGTACTCGAGGTGCGCGTTTCCTTGATGAACTTTTTCAAACGCTTTTTACCTAATTTCGGGGCGATGCCACTTTTTCGTTTGATTCCGGTTACTTGTGTTATTTCAATCGGTTCAGGAGAAAGATGACGAGGAGGCGCGACTGTCGAATGATCCTCTTCCTTGAAAACAATCTTAAATTCAGCTGGATGAAGAGCGGAGTGTTTTGGATTGTTTACCGCTTTATATGGCGAATCATCAATTAGTACGGTGTTTCCGCCTCGAAATTTTTCCATCACAGCGTTGTATGACCATAATTTATCGAGCTCTTTCAAAAAGACAGGCTTGACCCTTGGTTCTGTGAAAACACCAACATTAGTGCACTTCTCTTGTCCCCAAACAAATGCGAGCTGTTTTTCCTTTTTCTTTCCCCAAAGATGGCGCACGAGCATGCGTGCATTGTATTCCGTTGCTGAAGACCAAACCCCTACGGTAAAATTCTCGTGAAGAAAGTCTAAAAACTCTTTCATGTGGGGTCTATTGTACACGAAAAAATTACCAACTTTTGCGTCCTGTTCTATTCTGAAACCAGAAGACGATGCGCCGAGAGGGCTGAAACTTCTTTGCATGAGGAATCCGTTCAAATCAATGACGACCAAATTTCTATTCTCGCAATTTTCCGGTTTGAAATCGCTCTTCGCGAGTTCATCTATATCTACAAAAACTTTCTCCGCGGCGGGACGTGTTTGCTTATCTTTCGTCTGTCTTTGTCCGAAAGATTCTGGCAATAAATCTTCTTCATCTTCTTCGTTTTCTTCTTCTTCTTCTTCTTCTTCTTTCCCGCCGTCTCCATTTTTAGGGATTTTCTGATTTTCTTCTTCTTTCTTCTCCCTCACGGCCTCCTCCTGTCCTTCCCTTTCAGCCATTTCCATGATACTAGTATCGATGCGTTGTTGCGTTTAGGACTATTTGACCACTTGGTTCTGACAATATGGGTGTGCGTGTTATTGTCTCATTATCTCTTCTGTACGAGTAGTCGAAATAAACACAAAAATTCTTCTTCTTCTTCTTTGGCGAAAAAGGGTAAAATTTCGCGTACACAAAAATTCATCAGAAGCGCTCCTATAACACTCCTAACACGTTTCACGATGCGAGAGTAGATATTAAAGAACGCGAAACTTTGTGAGGACAAAGATGGCCGGAGGTCGCCGTCTAGACCTGAGGAAGTCGACGCTCGTTGCAAATTTAAAAAACTCACAGAAGGAAAAGCAACAACAAACGAAACAGTCGAGTAAAAATTCAAAACCTATCATGCAAACGACGTCGTGGCCTGAGAAGTACCATCCGCGTTCGAGGGCTGAAATCGTCGTTCCTAAGAAGAAGGCTGAAGCAATGGTTGCTTTTCTGGAAAAACAGAGCAGTAAAGCATCGAAGCCGACGGTGTTATTTTTGAGCGGTCCGAGTGGATGCGGCAAATCGAGTACGTTCGTCGTACTGGCACGTGAAAGGAACTTCTCTGTCGTCGAATGGAGAGCTCCGGCACCAACGAATTATAACGAGAACGCGTCAACAATGAGCGACAATCAATTCGACGGCGGCGATGCATACGCGAGTAAAATAGACGATTTTGTCAACTTTCTCTCTCGAAGCACAAAGTACAACGCCATATCAACTGTTCTTACAGAAGGCAAAACAAGAAATTGCGGCACGGTCGTTCTTATTCGAGACGTCCCGACCTTGGCGGAAGGAGATGAACGCGGTAGAAACAAATTTGTAGCAGCAATCGAAGGGCTCGTGTCCACGTCTGCTAATAATAGAATACCTGTCGTATTCTCATCATCCTCAGACGTCGGCGAAGGCGACTCGGTTTCTTACGCAAACGAGGCAAAGAGCGACGGTCTCAAACTCGTTAGACGAATCATTCACGAAAAGTTGGAACGCATGAATGCACAAAGCTCGCAGAACATATCAGACCATTTAGTAGAAATCAAATTAAATCCGTGCACGAAGAAAGCGCTGGAAGATGCTTCGAAGCGCGTCATCAACTTGGAATTTTCCTCGAAAACAACAAATCTTCTCCTTCACGACAGTAAATGTTCTATAAAGTCGAGAATGCTCGAGAATGTCGAAGATCTTGTTCTCGAGTGCAACGGAGATGTACGTTCTCTCATGTTTTCTCTTCAGTTGCTCTATTCGCGTATCGTCGGTGATATTTACGCAAAAAGGAAGGAGGTCGAATCGAAAACAAAAACAAGAAAGAATACGAACAAACGCAGTCGCGATGAGGCACTGAATGGAAGTAAAAATGTTAGCGCATTAGATGATGGTTTATGTGTTGATGATAAAGAAAGAAACAAGGAATCGAGCATCTCACTCTTCCATGCGTTAGGGAAATTTTTGTATGCCAAGAGGAAACCAGATGATACGCTTGAGTCCGACGTTGAAATTACTTTGAATCGAGCGCGCGTTGACTGCGCATCTAGAACCGTTATCGATTTTCTCTTTGAAAACACACCGGATTTCATAGACAACAGGAAGATTGAAGCGCTTTCGCAATTTTTGAAGCACGTGAGCGACGCGGACGTCTTTAGCTGCGCGAGTCATAGATGGAAATATGGTGACACTGGCGAAAGCTCGCACTCGCTGCTGTTGGAAAGATTAGCGACGAGTGTAGCCGCACGTGGTTGTGTGTCTGTGCAGTCGCGTCCTCCCGAGTCATCTTGGAGACCGCTGAGAGCCCCGAGTGCGAGTAGAAAAGCGAAAGAAATGGAAAATTCGAGTAAAAGATTGAGAGAACGTATGATTGCGTCGAGAAATCGAGAAAAACATTCAACCTTTCAGTTCCGCCAAAGTTGTTACGAGGGAAGCTTTGATGCATTCGTTTCAACGAATTTGCCGTATAAGAAAATTATTGACGACGGTTACAGACGGAATGAGCAGAGAATCTATAGCGATAGTTTATTTACGCGCGAGGACATAGATCAAATGGATAACAGCTTTGAGAACGTGGAGGAGGAGGATGTGATAGAAGATATAGAATAGAATTTAGAAGTAAGAGCCATGTTTACGAGGTAAACAAGAACAATAATTGAACTCGTACCATGGTACCATGGTACAATAACTATCGAGTATGTTATTTACATTCCAAAAATTGTGCTCAATGCATCGGGTGCGTGTTTAATGTGGTCTCTCGCGGTTGAACCAAATCCAGCGTTTGGATTCAGGACGGCGATATACACGCGCGTATACGCTTCAATTAACCGGTTTGAGAAACGGTTTTGGATATCTAACCGTACTCGGGGTGATTGAACCTCTTGAAAATCCGGGGCGCCATCTTTTGCGCTTTCTACTAAACCTTGCAAAGCTTTAGATATGATATCTAAAGTTAAACTCGGATCGTGCGACATCACACCTGACGAACGTTCTTGATACAACGAAACCCGCTCGAGCACATCGAGCAGACCACATTCACTTAAGATAGATTCAGCGTGATTATCGGCGATATCTGTAGCCGTGTTCGATATGCGTCTGGTCAAGTCTTGCGTCTTTGCCTGTGCTAACGGATACTGCTTTAACGGCATGTGCAAAGCTCCCATGCAGTTCAAAACATACGCATCCGCTGCCCACGGAACGGTCTTGGAACCACCGATAATGGTTGAATTTACCTCGCGTAACTTGTTCGCTCCCAACTCGCACGCTTCAACAACTGGATCAACAATAGCATCTAATACTTTCACGATGATTTTATCCGCACCCACATCCTTGTGTTCGTTTATTCCGCTCTGTTCTTCGCCTGACAAATTGCCACTCAATGGAACATCCGTAGAAGCAGCTTTCAAAATGGAAATAGCCACGTCCAAGCGTTCTTGTACAATCGGAGGCGCCTGTAATCCGGTTTGTGGTACCGGTGGATTGCGAGTAATTGCAGCACCCTTGACTATAGCGTCGTCGTTAAAGGAAGTGTGCGCGGCTTTTGCACACATCTTTATAGCTTCGACCAAACCGCCGGCAGCTCCTTTCTCGGCTTCAGAAGAAGAAGCCGTCGGCAACGAAAGTAATTGTTCTAAAACTCCAGAATAAAAGTGTAAAACTCCCATAATCTTATAGATTTCTAACGCATCTGGTGTTCCAGCTAAAGCTTGTTCCACTCGAACTCGCAACGGCCGCGATAAACCATCCATAATTTTAACCATCGTATCCTTCGAAATTTCCTCCATGTTAGCGTCTGTCTTATCGTTTGTACCAGGTGTATTGTGCTCATCGTGCTCATCCTCCTCTTCGGAGAGCAGCGATGTATCTATACTTAAAAACAAAGCGTTACAAACTTCGCGTTCGTTTGCAACAGCTTGATGTATCCATCCGAGCATATCAGAAATATACCTTACCGGGTCATGTGCACGCGCTTCGATCGGTGCCTTCCCAGATTGTCCTCCTCGAGTCAATGCAGCAATAAAATGACGAAATAACGCATTGTGTCGTGTTCGCGCAATCTCTTCAACGCAATATTGATGCAACGTCGGTCTAGACCGCAAAACGCGCAAAGCTTTGCCGACGTGTTGTAAACGTTCCTCTGCGTCCGCAGAAAAAATACTGCTTTTATCAAACTCATTCTCAGCAGCAATGCGCACTTCACGCTGTACCCATCGACAAAGCTTTTCGTGAGCTTGGTCCATGTGACCGGACATGACGTCCATGAGTTCCAAACCCGAACGTTGATGTTGCGTTCGAAGCAAGTGGGCACAATTCTTGTGAATCTGTTTCACTCGTCGGAGTGATTTGTAGAACAGAGGTGTAATGACGCGCGAAGATGACGTAGATACGCCATCAACGATCTCCGTCGTTTCATCTATATCTTCTTTTAGCGCGTTCAGTTCCGATTCTTTCAGCTGATAGTCTCGCAAAAACGAATCGATAACCTTTGTCCTAGATTGAGCCCGTAGGAGATCACTCTTTGCGCTCTCCGTTTCGCGTAGTAAAGCTACCGTAGACTGCGACTTCTTCTCTAACGCATCTTCGATAGAATCCACGCACTGCGTTAAAGCGTCTAACTTGTCGTCGACGGCTTTGAGTGTACCTTGCGTAGATTCAGAGGCGTGAATAAACTCGTTGTTAATTGACAAACCACGTTTTTCTATGGCAGTTCTTAAACCTCTGCGCGCATTCTGATCGTTTTCGACGTAGAATTCAGACAACGCTTTCAAACACGCAACGGTTTCGCGACCATCTAATCGCGTGTCCAACACCTTCTTCACCTTCCGCGCGAGTCCTGGTGCGAGCGTCCCTGACGACATTTTTAGGCTCTCTACGAGTAGTTCTTTTTAAATGAAGATATTTCCCACACAAAAAAACTCTTTATCGTAACGAACGATCGCGCGAACGAGCGAGAAGAACGCGTTGATGATGTCGAATAAAAGAAGAAGCCGCAAGAATGTGGAAGCACGACCAACAACAACAGCCAAGCGGGTAAAGAATGATAATAGATTATTGTGGCGACTCGTGACGGATCATCC
>CEPW01104160.1_pt1:0-20000 | contig 21123 bp, 17 predicted proteins | sample 356211 | NCBI WGS metagenome assembly CEPW01 (sample SAMEA2620021, study PRJEB7988) | marine metagenome | biome: marine biome (ENVO:00000447); feature: deep chlorophyll maximum layer (ENVO:xxxxxxxx); material: "saline water (ENVO:00002010), including plankton (ENVO:xxxxxxxx)" | depth 25 m
GCTCCTCAACGAAAGAGAGAATGAAAAAGTAGTTTAAAACACAATTCGTGGTAGTGGAAAAGTTATACCACGTATGGTACAATCCAATCCATATTAATAACAGCAATCTAAATATAAATGAAATACGCTTACAAAGTGACTAGCTATTGCGGTTCCTCTTATTCGAGAGCGCTTTCGAAGACGTAGAGATGGAAGACATCATGTCCAACCCCAAACGACCGACGTTGACGTTTCCTTGCACTCGTCTTTCTTCTACTGCCTTTTTTTTCTTTGCAATCTTTCGAGCAAACCTCAAGCCGGTGGCTTCAGATTCGGCTAACTTAAACGAACACCTGCGGCAATACCGAGCGTCAACTTCGTGCATTTTTAATCCACACGAGTCGCACGCGCGATCGTCGAATGTTTTTGCGCCGCTTGTGGTGGGATCTTCATCCATAGATTTCAAAATAAAAACTTCGCCAGTATTCGAGATAATTTCTTGGTCTTCGTCTTCTTCGTCTTCCATCATCTCCAAAAGCATTTCGCCCCCCGAAATAGTTGCTAACTTTGCTAATTGACCTGGAATAACTAAAAGGGCGACAAAAATGGAAACGACAGTGGCAACTCTCCCGCCCGGGGTAACTACTTCAAAAGGCTGACCAATACCCGTGAGTGTAAGTACGGCCCAATATAAAGTATCGTTGAGATTCTTCACCGCCGGATTAATGCCGAACTCAAGATCGTATATCACGCCTGCGGCAATGACAAAGATGCAAATGAACTCAGAAGCGACACCAATGAGCTGCACGGTCATCGAATCAGACTTAAACAAACCAAACAACACCGAGTCTGGTGCGCGCTCGAGAAAGCGAAGAAGACGGACGATCCGGAGCAGGCGAAGAAACCGAGGAATTGGTGACATTCTGTCGACTAGACCGAAAACTGCCAATACTGGGGGGATTGTAGCCGCCGTATCTAAAACTGTGAAAGGGTTCGTCCAAAAGGAAAACTTGAATTCCGCGACCCACGCTCGGAGCATGAGTTCGAAGAAAAACAGTGCGTTGTAGGCATTTTCGATTTCGCGAATGTTGTCCATAGAAACTAATCCAGAGTACCACGGAATATCGTCTCGATACAAAACGTCCCATCCACCAAAGGTACCAATATTGTAAGTTTCAAGAATGAAAGTGCCAAAAACAATTCCTGACGAAATGACCGCCCACCAACCGGAAGAGTCTAAATCAGAAAAAGCAAGCGCCATGCGTTGGCGCGCAGTGAGTTTCCTCAATCCTGGTTTGAAAAATTTCAACCCTTTAGTCGGCTTTCCTCGGCGAACGAGCCCTTCCGTCCGGTTTCCTCCCACGGCAGAGAATTCACCCTTGTCGATCTCTTCGTCTTTTTCGTAATACGAACCAGAAACGAGTGATTTGATAAATTCGATGGTCGTTTCATTCATATTTTTATTTTTATCGCTGGCACCTTCTTCTTTTTGTTGTTGTTGTTGTTGTTGTTGTTTTCGGAATCCATGCAAACGAAATGGCTTCTCTGTTTTTTTGTTTCTCTTTCCTCCTCCTCCTCCTCCTAACGAGAAAAATAATCTGACTACACCTCTCCGTTGTGAATTTCTCAAACCCACGGCTGGAGCATACTTGTGAGCATTATTCATTATCCGCGTCTTTCGTACGCGCATCGAGTTCATGTGCGTGCTCTTAAACGAAGTAGTGCAGGATGAAGACATGGCCTTTCCCTCTCTCTCTTTGTCTCGGTCGTTCACACAGTGCAATTGGGGACGACGTCGTCGTTTCGCGCTCTACTTTACTATTATTTTCGCCTCTGATCTCTGCGCATCCAAATGAAGTCGGGGAGGAAGGAGGAATAACGCAGTAGAAACACCGCGAATGCCACAGGGAATGTGGCTCCCTGAGTTTACACCACGCACGACAAAATTTTTTAGTTACAAGACGGATTTCTGTGCGTGGATAATGACGTGTTCTTTTCGTCGTGTTCGTTACTTAGAAATTTTCTTGGGAAAAGGAAGAAAAAGACAACAATTTTTCTTTCGTTGGTAATAATAGTTGGTAGTATGTATAAAATTAATTGCATGCAAAAGCGAGTCAATCTCGCCACGCAAAACGCGCAAAACTCTTTGATTAAGATCCACACATCAAGCACTCGTCCTTATTTTCGAGCGAGCACTTGAGCTTAGCCGCCATGTGAGCTTCCTTCTCTGCTTCACTCATCTCCGAAACTTCCTTCTTCGTCGAGACAGACGATTTCGGCCCGCCGTTGGACGGCTTCAAGACATTTTCCTTCTCCACCTTTTTCGCAGCTTTCGTCGGGTCAACAGTAAACTTGATGGCATCCGCAGCAGCTCTGGATCGGAGGTAGTACATACCAGTCTTCAATCCGGATTTCCACGCGTGGAAGTGTAAGGAAGTCAACTTACCGGAGTTGGCATCAGACATGTGGACGTTGAAGGACTGCGACTGGTCGATAAATGCGCCTCTGTCGGCAGCCATGTCCACCAAGACACGTTGCTTTATTTCCCAAACAGTTTTGTAGATAGCTTTCAAATTATCCGGGATGTCGATGTTCATAACAGAGCCGTTGTCAGCGATCAAATTGTTCTTCAGCGATGGATCCCACAAGCCCAACTCGGTCAAATCCGACAACAAATGTTGGTTGACGACGGTGAATTCACCAGACAACACCCTTCTCGCATAAATGTTCGAAGTATACGGTTCGAAGCACTCGTTGTTACCCAAAATTTGAGACGTTGACGCGGTTGGCATCGGTGCAACTAAGAGAGAGTTGCGAACGCCGTGTTTGGCGATGGATTCTCTCAACTCACTCCAGCCGTGTCTTTTGCCGCCCGGCATTTCGGTGAGGCCCCACATGTCCGGTTGCAACACACCCTTGGAAACTGGGGAACCTTCGTAGGATTCGTACGTGCCCTCTTCTTTCGCAAGTTCGTTCGATTCTTGCAACGCTGCGAAGTAAATCGTCTCAAAGATTTCGGCATTCAATTTTTGTGCCTCAGCAGAGTCAAACGGTAAGCCGAGCAAGATGAAGACGTCAGCTAAACCTTGAACACCTAATCCAATCGGCCTGTGCTTCAAATTCGATCTCTTCGCAGTTTCGACCGGATAATAGTTCACATCGATAATGCGATTCAAGTTGCGAGTCACTTTTCTCGTGATTTCAGCCAACTTTGCGTGATCAAAGTAACGGTCGCTCGCTCTGAGAGAGCCCAATAATTTCTTTGATTCCGTCTTGCCCGTCGGCGAGCTCTCGTTCTTTTCGATGACAAATCGTGGCAAAGCGATGGATGCCAAGTTGCAAACGGCGGTTTCTTCTGGTGAAGTGTATTCGACGATCTCTGTACACAAGTTGGACGATTTGATCGTGCCTAAATTTTGTTGGTTTGACTTGCGGTTGCACGCATCCTTAAACAACATGTATGGGTTGCCAGTTTCCACTTGCGCTTCGAGAATAGCAAACCAAAGCTGCTGGGCATTAATTGTCTTCTTGCCCTTGTTTTCTCTTTCGTACTTGGTGTACAGAGCTTCGAATTCTTCACCCCAGCATTCGGACAAACCCGGGCACTCGTTCGGGCACATCAGTGTCCACTTGCCGTTTTCTTCGACTCTTTTCATGAACAAATCGTTCGTCCACAAGCCGTAAAACAAGTCACGAGCTCTAGCTTCTTCCTTGCCGTGGTTCTTTCTCAAATCGAGCCAGTCGAAGATGTCCGAGTGCCATGGTTCGAGATAGATGGCAAAAGCGCCCTTGCGCTTACCGCCGCCTTGGTCCACATACCTCGCTGTGTCGTTGAACACCCGAAGCATCGGAATAATACCGTTCGAAGTACCGTTTGTGCCTCTGATATACGAAGACGTGGCACGGATGTCGTGAATGGACAAACCGATACCACCGGCGGACTTGGAAATGCACGCGCACTCCTTCAACGTGTCGTAGATACCTTCAATGGAGTCTTCCTTCATGCAAATCAAAAAGCACGAGGAGAGCTGCGGTCGAGGTGTACCAGCGTTGAACAAGGTTGGCGACGCATGCGTCATCCAACGCTCAGACAACATGTGGTACGTTTCAATAGCCTTTTCGATATCCTTCTTGTGGATACCGATGGATACTCTCATCAACATGTGCTGTGGACGCTCGACAACCTTACCGTCTATGCGCAACAAGTATGAGCGTTCCAAAGTTTTGAAACCAAAGTAGTCATAATCAAAGTCACGGTCGTAGACAATTTCGGCATCAAATCTTTCCGCATTCTCCGTAATGATTTCATACACATCCTCGGCGAGTAACGGAGACCATTTGCCGTTTCTGTGATTCGTATGTTCGTACATCTTTTTCATCGTCTTGGAAAAAGATTTGTCCGTCGTCTTGTGCAAGTTTGAAACGGCGATACGCGCGGCAAGTTGCGCATAGTCCGGATGCTTGGAAGTCATGGCCGCTGCGGTTTCAGCCGCAAGCTCATCCAATTCAGCAGTCGTTACGCCCGGGTAAACGCCTTGACACACTTTCTGGGCTACAAGAACGCTGTTTATTTGCAAATAAAAGAGAAAAGAAATTGGTCAGTAACTACTCTCATTTTCAAAAATTCTTCGCGTGAAGTCGAAGAAAACACGTTGAAGAAGACGAGCTGTTTGCCCGTTGGGATTTTTGAAAAATGAAGATTTCGTATTCGTCGCTCGCGTGCAATCGCGCGAGTGGGAAACATCCATGGAAAACGAACGAATCAACTGTAAACATATTTTCGAACGTGTCTCAAGAAGATGCGCGGATATAAAACGTCCCGTCGACGCTCTGCGCGTGGAAATCTAGCGGTTGGATTCAAAAATAAAAAAAGAGCCGTACGCCTCTTCGTGCTTTCGAGTTTGTATCGTCTACTGATACGTCGAGGCGGAAGGAAAGCCGGTAGAAACGAACGCGAGACGTCAACGACGAATGATAACAAAGTGTTTCGAAAGAAGGGAAAGCGCCTGCACACGTTCAATGCTTGCGTAGTACCCTCAATCTCAGACGTCGTCATCCCTCAGTGTTTGAATAAGGGAAAAGAGCAAAACAACCAAAGAGAAGATGTGTGTTTACCTATCGCAATGTTCCGGGTGTAATCCATACGAAAGCTTCTTAATTCTCGCAGTGATCTTATCGAATGCCACTTCAACGCGTCGACCATCCCTCTTAATCACGTGCATGTTTTCTATCCTATGTTTTGGTCACCGAAATAATGAAGAAGAGCTTCTCTTATTTCTTCTTCTTCTTCTTCTTCTTTTGTTTTTCAAGGGAGATTTTTTGAAATTTTCTCCGCACCTCTTCTTCGTTCTTCTCACAAAAATTCTCTTCCGGCGTCCGGAAAAAAATCAATTTCTCTTTCTCTTTCTCTCTTTCTCTCTCTCTCTTTCTCTCATTCGCCGTCAAATAAATTAATACCACCACCAATATACCATCACCACCAACTGGAAAAAAATATGGTCGCCCCGTCGTACAACAAGAAGAAGAGCACGTTGGTGAAGATAACGAAAGGAAACGCGCTGTCCAAGAAGAAGAAAATAGCGTTGAAAAAGAAACACGATAAAAACAAAACGATGCAGTCTGGTAAAATGAGATCTGGAAAGGCGAAGAGAAAAGCTTTGAGGAACAGTCGAAGAGCAGAGCAGAATAAGATCGACGAAGCCATCAGAAAGAGTAAAGAAGATGGCGACATGAACGAGAAGGATGTAGAGATGAAAGATTTCGATTAGTATAGTTTTATTCTTATTATTTATTAGCGGTTTTTGTAGTTGTAGTATTATTCTCTCTTCTTCTCAGACTCCAAGTTTGCTTCTTGGGTCATGAGCTTGAAAACTCTTTCGGCAAACTCAACCGGTTGGTCGATGGAGAAACCACTCGTTAACAGGGCGGTATCGAAAAGTAACTTGCACATCTCCTTCGTTTCCTCAGCGTCTGGCGCGCTTTCAACTTTCGTCTTCAACTGTTTAATCACCGGTGAAAACGGGTTGATTTCTAGCGTTTTCTTGCCCTTCATGTAGTCTTGCGCCCTCGCGTCACCCATGGCTTGAGCCTTCATGATTCTCTCCATGTTCGCCGACCAACCGAATTTGGATGTAACGAGAATGCATGGCGTCTCTGTCAACCTTGAAGAGACTTCCACTTTTTCAACTTCACCGGCCAACTCCTTCTTCAACCATTCGGTGACTGTTTTGAACTCATCTGCGATTTGTTCGTTCTTCTTTTTTTGCTCGTCGTCGTCTTCGCCCAAATCCAGGTCTTCTTTGGAGATATCCTTGATTTCCTTTTCTTCGAAAGTTGCCAAGTTTGCCATGGACACTTCATCGATAGGATCCGTGCAATATAAAACTTCATATCCCAACTTGTTCAACTTTTCCATAAACGGGGAGTTTTCGCATTGCTTTCTCGTATCACCGGCGACGAAATATATAGCTTTTTGTGCTTCCGGCATATCTGCGATGTACTCAGATAAAGAGCGGTTGCTTTCCTGATCGTTGGTAGATTTGCTAGTCGTAAAACGAAGTAAACTGGCGAGTTCTTTTCTGTTGGCGACGTCTTCGATGACTCCCAATTTGAGCTGTCTCCCGAAGTTTTCCCAAAACGTTTTGTAATCCTCGTTTTCCCGTTTGGAAATTTCCTTGAGCATCGCCAAAGTTTTAGAAATTAAGCGTCGCCGGATGACGCGAACGACTTTCGACTCTTGCAAGATTTCTCTCGAAACGTTCAAGGGTAAGTCGTTGGAATCAACGATACCTCGGACAAACGTCATGTATCGTGGCAACAACGATTCGTCAAATTCGTCCGAGATGAACACTTTTCGAACAAAAAGCTTGATCGATTTTGATTTTTGCATCATATCCTGCTGCTCAAAAGGTGCCATACCTGGAACATACAAAATTGACTTAAATTCCATCTCACCCTCGACTTTGAAATGTGATACTGCCAACGGATCTAAAAATTCTTTAAACGTTGTCTTGAAAAATTCGTTGTATTGATCATCTGAAACGTCTTTCGGCGCTAACGTCCAAATAGGTTTGTCATTGTTTTGCCTCTCCCAATCTTGCTCGTCGTACATCTCTTCCTTCATCACCTTTTCTGGTTCTGGCTCCGTAAACTCCTCTCCTTTAGCTTCAGCTTCTATTTTTTTCTTTTCCCATTCTTCTTTCTTTGCCTTGGTTGCCTCAACATCTTCGACTTGCATCGATTTTTGAATCGTCGAGAAGACTTCAATTGGAAATGTGATGAACTCAGAGTACGTTTTCACGAGGGATGAGAGCTTTTTATCCGTGGCGTACTCCTCGCACTCATCTTTCAAGTTCAACGTGATTCTTGTACCCCGCACTAAATCCTTCGCTTCGCTTTCGGATGCTTCGCGAATGGTGTATGAGGTTGAGTCGATTTTAGATTCCCATGTCCATGCTTTCCCGTCGTCGTTTGACTTAGATGTCACTCTCACGGTATCTGCGACTAAAAATGACGAGTAAAAACCAACTCCAAACTTACCAATCAAGTTTTCTCCACTCGCGGCTTCGTTTTGTTGCTTCAACATTTCCATCACTTTAGACGTCCCTGAGTTTGCAATCGTACCCAAATTGGTGACCAACTCATCCTTGGACATACCAATACCATTATCCTCAATCGTGAGCGTTTTGTCGCTCTCTTGACCTCGAACTTTGATGGACAAATCAGCGATAGACTGTCCGTTCAAAATTTCAGGTTCTTGCACGGAACGGAATCGAAGTTTATCGCACGCATCCGAAGCATTGGAAATCAATTCGCGAAGGAAGACGTCTTTGTTGGAGTATAGAGAGTTGACAATCAAATCCATCAATCGATTGACTTCCGCTTGGTACTCGAAAGTTTCTCCTTCCTGTTGTTCCGTGCTACTCGAGGCTCTCACGACCACTTTTGAAGACGTCAAAGAAGAAGAAGAAGAAGAAGAAGATGGCAATGAAGAGGATGATGGGAAGAAAAGTTGATTCTGTTTCTGACGGCGGGAAGGGCCAATCGAAACAACCTTCCATGAGGAAATGGAATTGGCGTTTTTTAGCGTTGATGAGCCGCGAGGGATGCGCCTCGTCGTCGTTGCCAACACACGATGATGGTGTGAAACTGCAGATGCAAACGCAGACATTTTGCGTGTATTCTATTTAGATAGAGCAAATTAAGGACTTATACTTTGAAGTGTAAAAATAGTGACGACGATGTCGAATGGATGGGATTAAAGAAATAGGGTAACAAGGGAAAGAGAAGATTTTTTCCTTCTTCTCCTGCCCTGCTTTTCATCGCGACAAATCTCTCTCTCTCTCTCTCTCTCTCTCTCTCTTCCTCTCTTGTCTCGTTTCGTCGTCGTCATCGTCGACGTCGACGTCGCCGTTTGAAGAAGAGAAAACTATGGGTCTAGGACCAGCTGGTTTCGGTGAGCGTTTTCTGGCGTCGTTCTGTCTCACGTGCTTTGCGCGTTTCTTTTTGTCCGATTGAAGAAGTCGACGACTTCTCTTCATGAGGTGCTTTCTCTCTCTCTCTCACTGACGGAAAAAATGCGTGCTTTCTTTCTACTTCTTCATGAAACGAACAGTTCGCGCGCCAGTCGCCAAGTTTTCCTTCGTGCTCGTGCTCGTATTGGCTTTTGGACGCTCGCTCTTAGCCACACTCCTCGGCGATGATGGTGTCACCCTGAGTAATCAGCAGAACAACAACAGTTATTTCAACTCTCCTGGAAGCGCGTGTACGGGAATCTTTTTAAACTATCACATGAGTCGAATGTTCGAAAGATTGTTCGGTTCTCGAAAGTTTGGATCATTCCTTCTCTTATCCTTTTTAACGTGCTATGTCATTGAATATGTTCTCCTCAAACTGGTCGATGATGCGTCGATGATGGAGAAAGGAGCTGCGTTTTATGTAACTTTGCCTCTCTCCGTCGTCTATTTTGTCGAGGTACCGTCGACATTTCACTTTACTCTTTTTGGCATCGTGAATTGCGGAAATACGCTGTTTGTGTACTTAGCGATCATGCATCTCGCGACGAGTAAAGGCATTGCATCATTAGTTACGACTCTAGTTTCTGTTATGGCTGGAAGTTTTACTTGGGTACTCGTTGAATGTTTAGGTTTGAAAATTCCAACGTGGATGTGTTTGCTCGTCGATAAAACAGTTGGTAGAATTTTCGATAGCGGCGTAGGGAATAGATCGAGTAGAAGTGCGATAGTACGTTTCGGGATTGGGAATCGTTCAGCGGCGACTCAAGCCGAACGAAGAAGACAAGGAAGAGAAGGTCCGTTTATTCTAGATGAAAACGCCGTGAATACGTTAGTGTCCATGGGCTTCAGCGAGCAGAGAGTGAAACAAACGTTGCGCGTGATGAATAACAACATTGAAGGGGCGATGAACATGCTGTTAAACGAAAATTAGTCATCATTAGTTAGTCTGTGTAATAATAAAATGTATTCGTATAAACATATATATTTTCACGCGCCTCGCAACAGCCACGGTAGGAAACTCCCCGATGTTGACGATGCGACGCCGCCTAAAATGCGCGAAGGCGTCGTACATTCAACATGACGACGATGGTCCAGAAACCCAAGGAACGTTCTCCTTGTCTCCGCACAACACTCCGGCAGCGCATTCTCTCCTCTTTCTACTCTCCTATCATTATTGCTATCTCTTTTTTCTCCTCCTTCGCTCGCGTTATTCATCGCCATACCCGTCGTTTCGGTCACTACACCTTGTCGTTGTTTGTGTTTTGGAACTTTTGTGCAGACAACGTATAAGCGACCTCGTCGTTTAACGAACCTGCACGCCTCGCACAATCGTTTGATGGATGTTCGAACCTTCATTTCGTGTGTTGTTGTTGTTCTGTAGTACGATAACCGCGTGAGGAAAGAGTGAGTGTAAAGAGCGGCGTTTTTTTCTTTTTTTCCATTTTTGAGAGTCCTTGGAAAGTTGCTTGTCACTTGTGCCTGCGTCATCATCGTCAGCACCAAACAACAACAAAAAAAAACAACAACGCAATCAAAATTTTTCATCAACGTTTCTCCAAAAACGAAGCACGCTCGCAATACTACATAGCACATAAGTACGATCAATTCATCATCATCATCATCATGAATACCATCGCTTTATCGCAAACGCACGCATCTGTACCATTAAAACTCAAATCCTCCTTCTCGAAAGCGAGGAAGTTCTCTTCTTCTACTTTAGCAACGACGAAGTGCATCAACAACAATGACAAAAAAATGTTATCAACTACCAAAAAAGAAGATATCGAACAAAGCTCGTCGCCGCTGCATTTAAAGTTTGCTCGCGCAGCTGTCGGAGTTTCCCTCGCGCTTTCTCTCACGTTGTCCCCGACGTCTGCTGCGCTCGCCGCGAATGGACTTCCAGACGAGGAAGTGAAAGTGTTGTGCGATGCCGAATGCGTCGAGTCCTTAGATTCTATTGAGGTAGTGACAACACCGAGTGGTTTACAGTATAAAGATATTATCGTAGGGGACGGCGAAATGCCTCCGATTGGATTCCAAGTCGTCGCAGATTACGTCGCCATGAATGAGAAAGGTTTAATATTTGATAACTCGGTGGAAAAAGGTAAACCAAACGATATAAGATTGACAGGTGACCCGGAATCCGCGACGGTTATTGCCGGTTTGGATGAAGGTATGCTGAGTATGAGGTCGGGAGGATTGCGAAGGTTGTACATTCCAGGCAATTTGGCATTTCCAAAAGGTTTAGCGTCCGCACCGGGTAGACCAAAAATTGCGCCGAATTCACCGGTTGTGTTTGACGTGAAACTTTTGTACATCCCCGGGCTCGACTAAATTTTTAATTTATATTCGTATGCATTCAATCGTATTGCGTTGCTATTTGTCAAATAATATCTCCAATTCTATCCTATTCAATTGCAATGTTGTTGCATTTTATTAAATGACAACTCCATTTCTACCTTGCCATCATGACCTATGAAAACGGTATCGAATTTATCTTTCGTAACGCTGTGCATCGCAAACCCGTGAAAAGTATTCTTCGCTTCGAGAGTTTCAATCGGTCGTTTATCGTTATCTGCGAGATGGTGCAGTTCGTACCCTCCTATTCCATTTGTGATGTAATGCGTCAGCTTATTCTTACCATCAAAATCGTCTCTCTGCGTGCACGCATGCTGGGCAGTGTGGTCATGGCCATTTATGTACACATCTACATCGGAATTTTCAAGGAGAACGCGCAACACTTCTCGTGTCGACGACTCCCCAGGATACGCTATATTATCGTTTGCAAATCTCAAACTAGCGGAAATAATAGGTCTATGCGCCGTGACAACTCTCCAGCGATACTTTCCATGACCTCTGTCAAGCACTCGTTTAAGCCAATTGAATTGTTCCTCTCCGGCTTCGGCTGAGGCGAAATCGCCGAGCTGGTCTTCGAACCGTCGTTTCTCTTTACCGGCAAGTATGCCTTCTAATCCAACCCAATCTATTACGATCAACTGCATCGCATCGGTAGTACTAATGTTATCTCCTATTCTGAACTCTTTGTGATAATATGGCATTTTGGCATGTCCGAGATGCCATAAATAGTTTTTTGACGAATGATAATCAATCTGGGATTGGACGTTGCCACAATGATCATGGTCTCCGAGACTCGCAAACCACCTCGTCGAGCGTATACTACTGTTATTCTTCAAATAGACTTGTTCGTATTTATAGTCCCACTGTCTGTCTTCCACAGATCCTACTCCGGCGCCGTAGAAATTATCACCTAACGTTGCAACAAAATCTGGAGGAACAAACTCCGCCAAAAGCTTCATTTGCTGAGCGACGGCTATTTGCGCAGATCCTTGGAAATTTTCGCCACCATCAACACCAGATCCACGAACACCCCAGTCGCCGATGGTATAAAATACGAGATTGCTTTTATTGTTGTTGTTGCTATTGCTGCTGCTACTACCGAATCGCTCTTTTAACTCTTCAAACTGATGATTGTTTCTAGACTTCCTTTCTTCTTCTTCTTCTTCTTCTTCTTCAGGAAACGTAAACGAGGAAGAGAAGGATGATATCGCAACTAGCACGCATAAAAAAAAGAGTAGATGAATACATCTTCGCCGTTTCATATTGTTGAGGAGGGAGAGAGAGAGAGAGAGAGAGAGAGTATAAACGAAGAATTATTTTTGCAGTTTCAAAGAGATGAAGAAATAATTTTTTACTGATTGCTAAATAAACATTCTCCAAATGATGAATTAATAATCGTCTCCTCGAGTCAATACTTCTTTCCTTGTTGGTCGCAACAATATTGTATGTTCGTATTGTGCGACATACGAGCCCGTTCTGTCTACCAGCGGCGGGTACTCGGCAACGATCCCGTTGGAAACGAGATTTTTCAAAGCACCTAAATATCGCGTCTCGCCAATCCTGTCCAAGTATCGTCGACAGAATGCGAGCGTCCCAAACTCTCTTTGTATGGTGTTGAGCAACTTTTTAGCCGTAGGTAAGCGCAAAGGCACGTGTCCTACGTCAAAGTTCTTCATGTAGTGCGAGCATTCTCCGGCTTCTCGAACGTACCTGTAAGTGTGTTAAAAAAATTACACGTCAGCTTAACACGCGGAGAAAGAAAGATGTTCCAGTGCAAGGAGGCTCTGCATATATTGGGATTCCCGTCTGCCCGTATGGGCTACAGAGATGTGCAAAGTACTATGAGACTGAAAAAATGTAATGTAAGGACAAAACCAGGCGAAGTCATGAAAGAAAAACTCTTCGTTTGACTTCGCGAGTTTCATGGCGCCTCGAAAGGGAAACTCGCACATCGCAGCCTGTGTATGTCCAAAATTCTTGCAACTCTGTGGGTACTTTCGCGCAACAACACAATAAAACGAGCTCGATTTTCAAAACATAAAATAAAACGAAACATAAAAATAACGTGATAATCATCATCATCATCGACAACGAACGAACGTACCCTTCGCCTGTGCTCCCGAACGTTTCTATGGCATAAAATTCCCCTTCTTCCATTTTCGTCGCTTCGCCACCTTTGACAATAGGAACGGATTTCCCGGCGTGGATTTGGTACGGTGCAATTGAATGTCCGTTTAAATTTCTGCAGCATTTCACTTCAAACTGTTTTCCGCGAATATCTACGCTGTGGGATTCCATAACCTCTTGAATGGCCTCGCCGATATCGCACAAACGAACGTCAATTCCGGATTGTCTAATCCCTTCGTCCGTGGCTTCTTTAACCGCTAAAAGCAACTCATCGTAATCTGAAACGAACGTCTTTGTGAACGCACAATCTATAATTCTTCCGTTAATCTGGGTCCCAAAATCGAACTTAATTACATCGTTTACGTCGATGATGGTCTCATCTCCCCCGTTTGGTGTCCAGTGCGCGGCTATGTGGTTTTGTGAACACCCGGTTGGAAACGCCACACCGCACTCTAAACCTTTCGCGTTTAGCAATTTCCTCACAGAATTCTCCAACGTTTCACACACGTCAATCAATTTCATCCCTGGTTTCACCCAATCTTGAATGTATTTTCTCACTTCTCTGTGTACTTCTGCGCACTGTCTCGCGTTGTCGTACATATCCAGTTCCAGTCTCTCCAACTCCCTCTTCTCCTCGGATTCCAATCGCCAAGACGTTTTCCCGTTACTATCTTGATATTCTTGAATCTCACCCTCTGGGAACCCGTTTGGGAAGAGTTCAGTCACTGGTACCGTCGGTGGTGCCGTTTGTTCTTTCACCGCGCCTGCGGGCGTGTATTTCACTCCTCCTCCTCCAGAAGATTTCTTCTTTTTCTTTTTCTTCTTTTTCTTCTTGTTCGCTGCCGCCGGCGCTGCGGCGTCTGACGATTCTCCTACCACTCCTTCTTCTTCTTCTTCTTCTTCTTCTTCTTCTTCGTTATCATCGCCTTCTTCTGTGCCATTCAAATTCAGCGTTTCAATTTTCTCTTCCACTTCGTTCTCCTCTTCTTCAGCTCCCATTCTTCCTCTTCTTCTCTTTCCTTTAACGACACCACCAACAACAGCAACAAATTATATCCGGTACGACGAGTGTAATCAAAGGCCAAAAGGTGTTCGATTTTTCTTCTTTCAAGTCCAAAAATTCTCTTTCATCTTTTCTTGTCTTCTTCGTAAAAAATCGACGCGTTGAAAGAAAAAAGCGAAAATCACTCCGCTGTTTTTACTCACAAAAACATGTCTTCTTCGGCGACGAAAGCGTTGGAAAAGCTCGAGCAAAAGAAGCGAAGGGAAAACGAGATTAAGAAAATACAGAAAGAGAGAGAAGAAGCGGCAAAGAACTCGTGTTGTGGAGGAGGAGGAGGAGGAAAAGAAAGGAAAGAAATCGATTCGGATTATAATTCCAGCGATGAGGAAGTGGAATTAAGAGACGAGGATTCCTCAGATGAAGACGATGATTACGACAATCATGGCGCGATTAAAGTTGGAAGAAAACGCGTCTCCTTGGGGTCTAAGAAGGATAAGTTAGTTTTCGGCATCAAACCGTTGCCGTTCTTCTTTCTGTGTTTATTCATGTTTGTCCCTGTGTTCACCTTCTTGGACAAATTATTCAAGTTTTCTCAACCGAGTGGACCAAACGCATATTCGCACATACGAACGCCGAAACAACAGGAATGGTACATCAAGATCAAAGCGTACTACGAGGACGTTAATCCAGCGAAATTAGGTGAGGTGCCGCGTCTGTTGGCAAAGTATAAAGGACGAGAGGAGAAGTTATACAAAGCGTTGCGAAAGAAATATGAAAAGAATTACGACCGCCACAAAACGAGAGAGGAGTTTTAAAGGGAGACTCGTACAAGTGAGGAGAAAATGAGAATTATGCTATAAATACCTAGTAGTAATATTGTATTTCATTAAGATAGATAAAACCTAGTGTTGCTATAATCGTTGTGTAGCGGATTATATCCCGATTTTGTCTCGCACGCACCTTGTTCGCTATATTTCTTCATGAACTCTTTCGTCGTGATATGCGTTCCTTTGTTCTCATCGAGTAGTTTCAACGTATCGAAACAGGTTGGAAAGAAAATGTCAGAACTTCCAACAACACCTTCTAAATACGAATTTCTATCGTAGGTTTTACCACCGACTCCTTGAGAAGCTATTACAGGTGAGTTTAGTCCGTCCATTTTCGCATCCGGAAGAGTGTCGAAATCTGCCAACACGAGCCGATGCCCAGGAATGAATTCACGCAAGTTTTGCAAAGCAAAACTACACCCGGTAGGAAGATAAATGGTTTGATTTCTTGTTAAATCTGCGGTTGAATTCACCTCGCGTTTTTTAATCATGCGTTTCACGGCATCGCTCAAGTGCGTCCAAAATGGTAAACTTTTACGAATCTCGATGACTTTATCAAGCACACGTTTGATCTCCTCGTCCGTAATCGGTTCATAAAATTCGGCTCGGTCTTTCCCTTCCTGTTCGTGTTTCACTCTTGCCTGCATCCAGTTCCCAGTTTTTACGCTCATGATTACTTTATCGTGCACTAAATTATCTAATATTTCAAATCCTAAAACGAAGCAGCCTTCGGTTGACCCGTTCATGTGTTTTTGAGTGATTTCCCGCCAACTTTCCTCTGTGCTTTTACATTTCTGCATCGTAACATCCACTGGATTATTTGTGCGGCACCACACGGCTTCGTGCCCGTGTTCTGAAATCGCGTCTTGTTGCATCAACAAAGAAATCTCGCTCACATCAATCGAGCAATATTTCATGGATTTGTACATCTCTGTTTCGTTTTCGCGAATGTAATTCAATATACCGACAGCAGCTGTTCCTGCCCCACCACCGAGCTCAATCACCTTCAACGACGTCATTGCCGATTGTTTCTTTTTTTCCTCAATTAAATATCTCGCGATGGCATTCGCGTAGTGTGGCTTGAAAATCTCCACCGGCGTTAGCCACTGTTTACCTAACTGTGTCCACTTTTGAGCGAGAATTTCGGTGTACTCATCTTTATCTGCCATTAAATGAAAAAGTAATGCTTCTCCACTTTCACCACCAATTTTCCCAATCGGGGACTGTCCGTTTTGATTGAAATACCCCTTCGATTTGTCGTATAAGCATCTTCGCAAATAGTCTCTCAATAATTCGCCCCGGTTTGTCAATTCTCCTGCCCCCCTCGTTCTTCTGTTTTCTTTTCGTGTTATTGTTGTTACGTTTTGTTTGCGATGATTATAGGCAACATATTTCCTCGTTAAACCTCGAACGCGTCTAGAGACGAACATTATGTTCAATTCTTCGCGGCACTCTTCTTTTCTTCTAGTATTAATGCATGGTTCTTACTTCTTCTGTTAGATGATTTCTCTTTTTGTTTTATGAGGTAAAAAAATGGGAGGTTGGAGGAGAGAACTCATTACAACTTACTTCTCCTTAAATCTATCTTCGCTACGGTTTCTAAATGGACTTCATCCGGACCATCAGCAATACGAAGTGTACGCGCACCGGCGTATAACCTTGCCAAAGGTGAATCTTGACTCACGCCTTCACCACCAAAGAGTTGGATGCACCGATCGATAACCGAGCACGCCACGTTGGGAGCAGAAATTTTGCACGCAGCCACGGCACTTCTCGCGCGCGAGTCTTTTATGCCTAATTGATCTAAAACGTGCGCTGCATACAATGTGAGTAAACGTGCACCGTTAACTTCAACTCTACAATTTCCTAACACGTTCAACACGTTTGAGTTTTCGGATAACGGTTTACCAAACGCTACTCGAGATTTGGCGCGCGCGTACGTCACATCTAAACTTCGTTCGGCCATACCTACCAGACGCATGCAGTGATGCAATCGTCCAGGTCCTAAGCGACCTTGTGAAATGGCGAATCCAGCACCTTCACAACCCAAGAGAGATTCTTTTACATCGACGACTACATTATCGAATATGACTTCAGCGTGACCATGCGGAGCGTCGTCGTATCCAAAGACTAAAAGCGGACGCATGACTTTCACTTTAGGATTGTTCAACATAGGGATGAGAACCATGGACTGTTGCTCGTGTTGAGGACCAGTTGTTTTCGTTTTACCCATGAATATAGCAATCGCACACCTCGGATCGCACGCACCGCTCGTCCACCATTTTTTACCATTCACGATATACTGCTTCCCGTTTGCACTTTTCACTATGGAACTTTCAATGTTCGTAGCATCCGAGGACGCAACTGCTGGTTCAGTCATTGCAAAACACGATCGAATATCACCCATTAAGAGCGGCAATAACCACTTCTCCTGTTGATCCTTCGTCCCATACCGCAGTAACACTTCCATGTTCCCGGTATCTGGAGCCGAACAGTTGAAAATTTCAGACGCCCAAGGGACTTTACCCATCTCTCGGGCCAAATGAGCATATTCCAAGTTTGTCAAGCCCGGTCCTTTATATAAAGCTTCGTCATTACTATGAGCGTTTGTTATTTTCATCAATGCCGCTGAATCTAAGGGCAACCACAAGTTCCACAATCCTTTCGCCTTTGCCTTCTTCTTTAATTCTTCCATTAGGGGGTGTACAGACCATCGCGCGTTTGTCGTCGCGTGTTTTTCAAACACCTCCTCAGCATCGTACACGTGCTCGCTCATGAACGCCTTGAGTTTTTCTAACAATATCATGCACTTTTCGCTCGGTTCATAACCACCTTTGATGATTTTTCTTGGGACTTCTGAGGCACCTCCTTGGACGACGACGATGTACGCGCGTTTGGCGAAAACTTCAACCAACGAACCCGCCTGACGCGCGTTTCTAGAAGACGCGTTACCAGCGACGGCTCGGGCACGAACACCGGCTAAAATAGCCATCCCACGAAACATCGACAACGCCACGTAAAATTTCCATTTCGAACTTCCGCAAATATTCGGCAAGCGCGCATGTTGCGACCAGATGTTGCAGTATTGCTTTTCGGTAGGTACGCCCGGCGGTACTTGATTGGAATCGCCAAATGAAGGATAAAACTCTAATCCTGGCGGTAAATAATACGGTAAACAATTATAGGCCACGTCCGCATGTGGACAACCAATGGTTGAAAGCTCCCAATCTAACACTGCGAGAACATCATCTGAGTGTTGGTCGTAAATCAAGTTATCTAAACGGTAATCGCCGTGGATTATTCGGTCGCTCACTTCCTCGCCGTATTTGGGGCAATTTGCATCTAGCCACGCGACTAACTTCATGACGACATCTTTTTCCGGTGTTTCCACTAACCTATTCTTAATACTTTTCTCGTATTGCCCGAACCATCTTTTCAGGGTTCGTCTCGAGTAACTTCCTTTGGAGATGTTTCCGAATGATGTCAATCCCATCTCGCGAACGTCGAACGAGTGCAATGCGCCTAACGTTTTTGCCATGTTTTCGTATATTCTCGTTTTGCGTTCTTCTCTCTTAACGTCTGGTAATTTTGGTTGTAAATAAATCGTGCCTTGAACGAAATCCATGATATAAAACGGCGTGCCTAAAATTGAACAGTCTTCGCACAACAAAACCATCCTTGGGACTGGGAAGTGTGGGTGTTTTTTCTTCAACGCGAATTGCACTTGAAACTCTCTCTCCACCGCGTGTGCGCTCGATAAAATCTTGCCGCCCGGTTTCTTCCGTAAAACGTACGAGTTTACTGTACCGTCTGTCATTTCGACAACCAATTTGTACGTCGGATTCGATTGACCGTGACTGAACTGCGAAAGCTTTTGGATTGTTTTTATCCGTCGTGCAAATTCATCATCGTCATCGTCAGCACCTCTTTTTCTACTTCGCAAATAGTTTAAAAGGCGCTTCTTCTCTCGTTCCATGGTGTTGTTCCTCTGCACATGACGATCGTCCACGCTCTCTATGGTAGCGAGGTCCGTGCGGACAGACATTTACTCCTCGTTTTTTTTTAACGATATTAAGAGTGAGGGAAAATAACAAATGTGGAAGGATGGGAAACAAGAAAACTCCAAAACGACAAGCGATTTTGTTCTTCCATAAGATATACTTGTAACATCGCATGTGAGAAACAATGTCGAGTGAGTGATATATATATAGTGCTTAAGATGGCATATGGTACGTGATATTATTAAATATTAAGTGAATTATAAAACACCGTTAGAATTATTCTTCGGTGAAGACGTACGCGTCGCCGAGAAGTGTCGCAATCGGCAAACTATTCTTCTTCTTGGTTTTTCTCGCGGGAACACCGGACGTTCTCTTTTTGTTCGCCATGGAAGGTGGCTTCCTCGTTTTCGGCGACGCGGTTGCCTTCGATGCCCCATATTTTTTCGTCGTTGTTTTCCGTGGAGTTACCGTTTTCTTCCGTGCCGGTACCACTTTCGCCGCCTTTTTCGATGGCGCCGGCTTCGGCGTGGTGGTTCGTGCTGCCAATTTCACGGTTGGCGCTTTCTTGGCCGTAGATTTGTACGCCGAAGCAGCAGGCTTCGCTTTCGGAGTGACCTTTTTCGGGGTCCTCGCAGAAGTAGTCCGCACTTTCTTCGTCTTTGTCTTCTTCGCGGAAGTGGTCGCAGGCGATTTATTCGCCGAAACTTTCTTCGTCTTTGTCTTCTTCGTGGAAGTGGTCGCAGGCGATTTTTTGGTAGTGGCAGTAGCAGTGACAGATTTCCTTTTCGGAGCGACTCGCTTCTTCGTTGATGCTTGGCGTTTGGCGACGCCCTTACCTTTAGTAATCGCCTTTCGTTTATTCGCGGCGAGTTTTGCTGCTCGTTTTTCTTTAAACGTTTTTGTTTTCTCCAATTCTTGGGCCTCGATTTCTGCTCTGAGCCTATTTTTCGGAATCGGCGATGCTCTCAATCGTTGCACGCGGAACTCTTGTTCTTTTCGCGCGGCGATGAAATCTCTTTCCTCGCGCTTCTTCTTCTCAGCGATTGCAATGGCTTCTCTTTCCGCTTTTTCGCCCGCTAACTGCTCCTGTATCTTTGTCTGTTCGGCGCGTGCGCGTCGCATAAGCTCTTCCTTTTTTCGCTGTTTCTCCAACTCAGCCTCGGTCGGCTTCTTCTCGACCGGAACTTCA
>CEPW01175243.1_pt1 | contig 20741 bp, 6 predicted proteins | sample 356211 | NCBI WGS metagenome assembly CEPW01 (sample SAMEA2620021, study PRJEB7988) | marine metagenome | biome: marine biome (ENVO:00000447); feature: deep chlorophyll maximum layer (ENVO:xxxxxxxx); material: "saline water (ENVO:00002010), including plankton (ENVO:xxxxxxxx)" | depth 25 m
ATTATTTTTGTCTTCTTTCTTTCTTTCTTTCTTTCGTCTCCAACACGATCGATGATGTTGATGATGAAAAGGTGGTCTTTGATGAAACGAGTTTTAGTAAACTGTGTTCTTTGCTGACAAACCCAAAAAATACTTTCTCTCTCTCTGAATGCAGCCACAACTCGTACTTGGAAGGCAACCAACTCACGGGCGTTTCGAGCGGGCGAGCGGTGAAAGATATTTTGTTACACGGCGGCCGCGTGATTGAGTTGGATTGTTACGACGGACCGAAAGGAACGCCGATCGTCACGCACGGAGGGACGGCGTGTAAACCAGTCGAACTTCGCGAATGTTTACAAGCGATTAAAGAGTTTGGATTCGTGAAGACGCCGTATCCAGTCATCGTAACGTTTGAGAATCACGTCAATGTGGAACAGCGAGGAGTTATGGGCGATTTGTTGGAGGAGATTTTCTGCGACGGGATGTTGTATCGACCGCCAGAAGGTGCCGGGAAGAAAGAGGAGTGGCCGAGCCCGAACCAATTGAAAGGCAAAGTAGTCATCCGGGACAAGTTGAAGCACAAACAAGACGCCAAGAAGGGTAAAAACGGGTCAGGGAAGGAGAAGAAGGCGAAGAAAGAGAAGCCAGCAGTTTTGGATACATCCAAGACATTAGCGCCGGATTTACACAAATCGATCATGGATAATGAAGACGACGAGGAGTCCGACGACGATGACAATGACGGCGAGGTTGTTGAAGAGAGCAACGTCGCAGACAAGTTGAAAAACGTCGTCGCCATCGGCAACGCAAAGTTTCACGGGTTCGACGAGGCGCAGGAATGGCCGGGAGTGAAATCGTGCAGTTGGAACGAGAAAAAGGTGGAGAAGATGGTCAAGAAAGCCACGGCTGATGATTCGGAGCGTAAGGATTTATTGGCGTTTACAAAGAGGCACTTATTGAGATGTTACCCGGGCGGTTGGCGAGTCTTATCGGACAACGCCGATCCAAACGCCGCGTGGTCCATCGGTGCCTCCTTGGTCGCGTTAAACTTCCAAGGCATGGACAGACCGATATTTATGAACCGAGGTAAATTTGCCGATAACGGTGGCGCTGGTTACATTAAAAAACCAAAATTTCTCTTGGATGGTAAAAAATCCGGCGCGTTGCCGAAAAAAATTTCCTTTAACGTCCTCGTCGGCTCTGGATGGGAGGCGTTCAAAAACGCGGATTTCCTCAACGCTCCGGACACGTACGTCAAAATATCCATCTGTGGTAAAAACGGTTCCTCCGGCCAAACCAAAGTCTTCTCAGAAGCTCGCGTCGGCCCGAAAGCGCAACCGGTTTGGAACGAACAAATCGAATTGGAATCCAAGTGCCCAGAACTCGATTTAGTCTTGTTCGAAGTCTTCGACCAAGACCCAGACTTGGACGATTTGTTGGGGTATTACTGTTGCACCGTCCAAAACTTGCAGAAAGGCTTGAAATGCGTGCCGTTGTACGACATGTACGGCCATCACTGCATGTACACCGGGAAGAAACGACCCGAGCTCTATGGCGAGTGTGCATCAATTTTAGTCGAGTGCAGGTATTAATGTATTCAATGTATTAAAAGTTGCACGAATTAAGATTGAGAGGGAGAAAGAAAGAGAGAAAGAAAGAGAGAGAGAGAGAGAAAGAAAGAGAGAGAGAGAGAGGCATTTGCATCGAATTTTGTATATATGCACAAACGTTTACCACCTGAAAATGAGAGACATACAACACACTTTCCTCACTTTAATAGTCCAAAAATCCCAAAAAAAGAGAGAAAGAGAGAAAGAGAAAGAGAGAGAACATGCGGAGCTCCTCGTTTTCCTCCTCTCTTCTCTTCCTCGTCCGTCTCCTCGCCGTGGTCGATTTTCTCCTCCTTCTCTTAACTCTCCTCCATTTCTCGCACTCCAAATCGTACTTTTCCTCTTTGCAAACGCAAGTCCAATTGGAACACAAAAACCGGTTGAAATGGGAAACGTATCTGAAGAAGTACCGGACGAAAGCGAGCGAGAAGGTGAGTCGAGAGATGCAGGTTTTGATGCTAGAAAAGTTTCGAGAAGAGACGGAGAAGTGTCCTCCAGAGCCGAAGTGCGAGAAGTTTAAACCGTGTAGTAAGAGTAAGAGTACGCATCATAAAGACAATATGAACAAAAAGATATCGTCGAAAGAGGAGGACTCGACTATAGATGTAGCAGACGATGAAGTAAGAGCAAGCAACGAGGAGGAGACAGGGCAAGTCGCAGAGGTAGAGAATAGCAGTAACAATGGAGAAATTGAAAATAAACACTACTTCGACGTGATACCGAGGTACTCGCCCGGTCCGGCTTCACCAACGTTTGAGCCGGCAGCGAATGATGGCGTATCGTTTAAGATTTTCGTGTACAATTTACCCCAGAAGTTTCACGTTGAGATGTTGAAAAAGAATAAGAGGTGCGTAACAGACCAGTATGGGACGGAAATTCGCATTCACGCGAATATTATGCAGTCGAAGATGTATACGTTGGACCCATTAGAGGCGGAGTTTTTTTACGTCCCAGTGTACGGCGAGTGTAAGTTGTTTGAAAATATAGCCACGCTAGGGGCGAAGAAAGGGTTGCAAGAAACGAATACGTGGTGGTTAGAAGCTATGAAATTAGTGACGGATCACTATCCGTTTTGGAATAGAACACAAGGAAGAGACCACGTGTTTACGTTTGCTGGAGCGAGAGGCCCGCACATTTTCAAAGATTGGAAGAGGCACATCAAGAAATCCGTCTTTTTAACTCCCGAAGGCGACCGATCATTGTCCGAACAGTTCAACACGTGGAAAGATATCGTTATCCCGGGTCTAGAACCAGAAAAAGCGTTCTGGTCTGGATCATTACGGAGACAAAAAGAAGTGAATCGAGCGAAAACGTTTGCCTATTTTCGTGGCACAATTGCCAACAAACTTGGGAAGCAATACTCCAAAGGCATACGGATTAAAATGAAAGAGGCGTTCAAGGATATAAAAGACGTCGTTTTTACGGAACAACACAGCTCGTGCGATAAAACGTGTTACAGAGAGGAAATGCGCGCCTCTACTTTCTGCCTCTGTCCTCGAGGCTGGTCGCCGTGGACGCTGAGAGCTTACCAAGCGTTGATGGTCGGATGCATCCCGGTCATCATCGCGGACGAAATCGAGTTCCCATACGAAAACTCCTTCAACTGGCGAGAAGTTTCCATCAAAATTCCGGAAAAGAGACACTTGGAAGCCATCGATATCCTACGTTCTGTTCCAGACGCCGTCATTGAACGCAAACGCGAAGCGATGGCAAAGTTTTGGCCAAACGTCGCGTGGAAGAGACCAACCGTCGACGCCGACGCGTTTCATTCAGTTATGAAAGAGTTGGAGAGGAAGAAAAGAGGATTCAAAGCGAGCACGTTTACCTTTTGGAATTAGGTAGTAGATAGAGTTTTATATAGGTAGATTTGATTTATTTATGCGAAGTTTTGCCTTCCTCTTCCTTTTTCCTTTTAAATGGGTCTTGGGCCTCTTCTTCTTCACATACCCTAAACCCCAACCAACCAAAAACCTAACGAATTGGCTGGTTTGCATGACAAGTTTTATTCGATTCATACCGCCTAAATCGATACGCGTCGAGCTAAAAACGGTTTCAGCAGACTCGATCGACACCACGTCTCGCGTTGATCGCGTCAGATTTTCTGTTTAAACGATTCGTGACGAGAAAAAGTAAAGAGTATATCGGATCGGACACACAGAATTGAGCTAAATTTTTCAAACGAGACCTTTTTCTCTTTGGGAAAGAGGCAAATTTGAGCGCATTTTAGAGAGGACTTTTGATCCCAGAGCCTTCTCGTAGGACGAGAGACGGCCGAAACTCCATCGACGGGTGCACCAATCGACCTTTGAAAATGGTACCCAAAAATTTTGCCGAACACGCGGAGAAATTCTTCGCTGCTAATGTCACGATAACGAAACAATTGGAGTTGGCGAGTGAAGTGCGTGCAAGCATCGAAATCGCACACACATCCGAATATGCGAACTGGTTGAAAGCCTATTTCGATGTGTTCCTGAAACTTTTGAAGGATAATCCACCTATGCCTTGCCAAGATACCGGTGAAAACGAATCGATCAAGCTACGAAACGTTATATATGAAATCCTCTCGCGGTTACCTCATAACGAAGTTTTGAGACCATATGAGAGTCAGTTGTTGGAGTGCACGCTGACGCCCTTAAGAGAGGAGAACGAGAAGAACGCGCTGGTATGCATGAGGATTGCGTTCGACGTGCACAGAAATTTTCGGCCGAGAAGCGAAGAGAAAGCGATGCAGTTTTTGCAGTTTGCCGAGGAGGTATTTGGAAATATACCGCAAACAGTGACGGAGGTGTTTGGGACCGAGACGGATGAGGAAGGTGCGGAAGAAGGAGATGAGGACATGAAGGACACTGATAAAGAAGATAAAGCGAGTACAAAGAAAGCTAGAAGAGGTGTATCCAAGGATACCAAAGAAAAAAACGAAGTTTCTGGGGAACAGACGGCGTCGACGGCGGCGAACGATTCGGCGACCATTCCCGCGCTGAAATCATTCAAAGTGTGCACGGAATGTCCGTTGATTGTTATGCTTTTGTTTCAATTATATCCGTCCGTGGCGCAAGATACTGTGCAGAAGCTTTTGCCGGTGATGACAAAGACGTGCTCAGCGCGGACTTTGCGAACGGCATTTAAAGAAAGCGTTAAACTTCGCGAACGATTCGCGGATTTGAAATCCGCGCAGGTGAAAACGATCAGTTTTATCACCTATCTCGTGAGAGGACACGCGCGGTTGGTACTTCCGTATCAACAAGAGATTTCACTGGCGGTTGTTGATTTGTTGAAGACGTGCCCGGATGTCTTGTCGACGAGGAAGGAGTTGTTGGTGGCGACGAGACACGCGTTGTCGGTGCAAAATTTCTGCCGCAGTTTCTTCCAACATCTGGACTCGTTATTGGAGGAGCACGCGTTGTTAGGTTCTGGACGCTTGTGCGCAGAATCCTTGCGCCCGTTAGCGTACAGTTTCTTAGCGGAATTGGTTCATCACATGCGATCGGAGCTTACTTTGCCGCAGATCCGTAAAACAGTGCATGTGTTTTCGACAAACATGCAAGATGAAAGATTGCCGTTGAGTGTTCAAATGACGTGCGCGAGGTTAATGCACCACTTGGTGGAATCTATCTTTCGTCGCCGAGCGGAAACAACTCCTGGGAGTGCGGACGAAGCACGCGCTCTTTTAGTGAAGATTTTAGATGCCACGGTAGTCAAGTTTCGAACTTTGCGCCCAAGGTTGAAGACTTTATTGAAATTGGTCGAGCATTTGCATGACGAAAAGAAAGAGGCACCGTCCACTTCCTCTGCATCGGGCAAGGATGGTAAAGATGACAAAAACAAAAGTAATGCTAATATATCGCATGAAAAGGAGGGCGAGAAAGATGCTGTTTCCCCGTCGGCGAAAAAGTCCTCGAAAAAGAAAGCTGTTGGTAAAAGTAAGAAAGGGAGCAAAGAAAGTAACGACGACGAAGATGACAGCAAAAATGAAGAAAAAGAGGAGCAAGAGGTAAAACTTGACGTTTCGAAGGAAAGACTAAAGGAACTCGCGGATACTAAAGCCATTGTCAAGACACTCTTTATCGGTATGAAAACGCTTCTCTGGTCGGTTACAAATTTCAGAGCTCAACAAACACAGACGCAAAATAACAACGCGGCGTTGATGGCGTTATCGTCACCTCTTCGTCCCGGTCTCACAGAACCAGAGCTTCGTCGTACTTCGGCATTTGTTAAGAATGGCGTGAAATGTCTGGCGTTGTACCGGGGGGCAGAGTGCGCTGAAATGTGTGCGCATGTCGCCGAAGTCTTTGCAGTGCTCGATCCACGATGCTTTCTCGACATTGCGTGCATTCGATTTGACGACCTCTTCAACGGAATGCTCGAGTTGGCGCCGATGGTTCAGCTTCCGCATCTTTTGCTGCAGAATCAGAATCTTTCAAGATACTTTGCCGATTGCCTTGCGATGATTTTAGTCAGAGACAAACTAAAACATCTCGAAGATCCGCAATCGCCCCCGGCGCAGCTCGTCTTGAAACTCTTCAGTTTGTTGCTTCACGCGGTTTCAAAGTATTCCAACTGCGAAGCCATGTTGTCGCCGTACGTCATCCCCATCGTCGAGAAATGTTTGAAAGCAATGCGCGAAATTGAAAATCCATCGGCGTATGTTAGATTGCTTAGATATCTGTTCCGAGCTCTAGCTCAAGCGAAGTTTGATTTGCTTTATCGCGAGGTGCTTCCTATTTTACCGACGTGTCTTGATGCGTTGTTAAAGTACCTGAACGGTCCGGATCCACACGAGCTCAACGATACAATTGTAGAATTGTGTTTGACATTGCCTGGTAGATTGTCATCGATCCTTCCGCACCTGCCAAAACTCGCGAAACCGTTGTGCATAGCGTTAGAATCAAAGACGAGTGAATTGAATTTGCTCGGTTTGCGAACTTTAGAATTCTGGGTGGATTCTCTCAACCCAGACTTTCTTGACCCGTGCATAGCCGAGGTCAAGACGCCTTTGATGATTGCGTTGTGGTCCAAGCTTAAGCCGCAACAGTCCGGATCTCCGTTTGGCGCAAAAGCTATGCAATTATTGGGAAAACTTGGAGGTAGAAATCGCGATTTTCTCAAAGAGCCGCTCGAGCTAGAAGCGAAAGAGAATCCTGAGCACGGTTTGCGCATGATTTTGACTTTCAAACCGGAAACGAGCTTTCTCGTGCCTTTTGATAGATGCATAGCACTTATGCGTGGGATTTTAGAATCACCGCGAGTACTGCCGGCGATTGCATCGTCGTCCATGAATAGTAGCAGTGTCGAAGCGTTGAATGAACATCGAAAGCAAGCGTTGGCATTTTTGCGTGTGTGCTTGGCCTCCGTCATTAACGTTTCCTCGGGTATAGCGAAAGAGTTGGCTTCGACAAAGAGGAGATATAAAGACGACGATGCGATGAATGTCGATGGTGACAGTGATGAAGATATTGAAAAGACCATTCGTGCTGCCGTCGAGGCTGCAGTATTGAACGGGTGGACAAAGTCAGTTGATGACGCTACGGAAGACGCTCGGAAAAACGACCGCGAAGCGAATCTTCGCGCGCAAGCGACTTTGGGGAACAAGACAAAGACGCAATTAGCTGCCGAGGAACGCGTGATGAAATCATTAATTATTGCTGTTGTGTCTGCGGAAGCCGACCCAGAACTCAAGAAGGCAAACGCCGGGTTCGTTGAATCCGTCACCGAACACTTTGCGATGTTGTTCATCGGCGATGTCGTTCGCGTTACGAATAGCGGTAACTTAATTAGTGATGGTAAATGTGACAAGAAAGGAGCGTATTCTCCTTCCGCAGAGCGAGTTTCTGTGACTGCTTTGAAGAAGATTGATGCGATGTTATTCTTAGATGCACTTGTAGATGCCATGGAATGTGGTCAAATTGCGCACGTGAAAGTGGCTTTAGCGGCGATGAAAACTTTCATCGACACTGTTCTACTCTTAGCCAAAGAAGATTGCGAAGAATTGAACAGAGCAGAGCTGAAAAAATACCCCAAAAGCCATAAAAAACAACTCGAACAAAGTGCAGCAGATGCCATGGACGTCGATGGCGAGGAGGAGGAGGAGGAGGAGGAAGAAAGGGCTACCTCTAAGAAGGCATCGAAGAAAGGCGGCCGTGGCGCCAAAGCTTCGGCGACAGATGCCGACGAAGCAGAAGGAGACGAAGCAGACCCGGCGAACGTCAAAGAGCGGCCGGTACCAGAATACGTCACCCGTCCGCACGCGAAGCCGCCGCAGAAGCTCGCTGTTCTCGTCGACGCGCTCATCCCACGCTTGTGTCACTGCGCTTTCAAAACAGCCTGGCAATCTACGTCCGGTGCAGTGGAAGGTATCAATATGCTCTTAGACGTTGTTCCGAGAAGTATCATCCGCCCGCACATGGCAAAGATAGCGTTATGCTTACTTCGAGCCTTGCGCGGCATGCCGAAGCACGCGGCGCCAGAGATTAAAAAGACGTCGAAGGTTCTCTACAAGCTTGTTGACGTGTGCTTGCCAATTGGAAGTATTCCAAGAGGCGAGGACGCGGAGCCGGGCGTTGAAGCAGGTGTGAATGTCATTTCCGATGCTGTTGTATCTATATCGGAAGCGCAAAATGTCCGACCGGCCGTAGAGAAGGCTCTGGTTGACATTTCGCGACAATGCAAAGTTAAAGTCAAAGATGTTCTGAACGTCTCTCCAGCGAGAATCGCAAAACTTTTGTCTCGTCCTCTCGGGTCGCGGCACATCGAAGATCAGATTCAAACCATTCGCGTGATTGATTTTTTCATGAAACTTGAGATTTATGCACCGTTAATCAAACAACACTCGGCGCAGCTCTTGGAGCTCTTTGGCGATGCATTGCTCATCGCCGAAAGTGAGGCCAACATCAAGATGCCTATTTCGGGCACTGTCGAAACAGTCATTCTGAACAAGAACGAGTCCATTGTTTCCTTAACATCGTGCTCACAAACCTCGGTGGCTACGGCATTACGTGCGTCGTGTGCTCATTTGATGTGTACACTGGTCACAAGGAAAAGCGCCATTACGTTTCCTTCCGAAGACTCGCAAAAGGCCTTTGAAGCCGCGATGGAGAAAGCTGTCAACGTGTTCTTCAAGTCGTTAACGAGCAGAACACCGGAAATCGTCGAAATTGCAGTGTCTGGTTTAAAAGTTGTCGTTGATCAGCAAAGTCTCAGCAAAGAGCTTTTGCAATCGTCTTTACGACCAATTCTTGGCTCTCTTGCACGTCCAGAAAATCTAACGTTGCCGTTGCTCGTCGGTTTGGAGAAACTGTTGGAGTTGCTTTCAAACTGGTTCAACCCGACATTAGGCGAAAAACTTTTGGAACATTTACGTTTGTGGTTAGAACCAAATGCGCGCGATCCTCGCATCGCCGCGGCGACTGTAAACTTGTTCCATTTGCTTCCAAACGCCGCGAGAAAATTCCTCGAGCCGCTCGTTACGCTGAACATTCAACTCGAGAACTCGTTGCCACCAATCGGTGTGCACTCAGACGTCCACTCTTTGTATCGCAAACCATTGACTAAATTTTTATCTCGGTACGCGAAGGATACGGTGGACTTCTACGTTGCTCGGTTGGATCAGCCGCAGCATTTCAACCGCTTCTTGGAGACTATTCGCATCAGTGAAGGGAGCAATATTTTGTGGGAGTTGGAGGCGAATTACGAAAAGATTTTCGATAACTCGTTCAACAAAAAGTACTTCCTCCCGACCAGCTCGACTCCGGCGCAACTCGCGCAAGCCGCAGCTGCGGGCGCTTCGAATTCACCGGATGTGGATGGTGCAAAGAAAGACGGTGATAATTCTCCGGTGCAACGCGTCGAGATTTCTCCGGAGGAGCGAATAGCTCGCGCAAAAGCCATGGGACTTTCCGGCATTGGTTCGGGATGCGACCTGGCTTCGTTCAATGCCATCAAATTATGCTGTGTTATGCTAAAGATGATGCCAAACATGAGCGAAAACACTCGCATGAGTATTCGCGACGCTTTGTGGAAGCGATGGAACGATCCTGGACGACTTGAGCGTCTCCGTCGAGAGGAGATGTTGAGTTTGCCTGAGCTTTTGGAGTCAAAGCGACTAGTGAAGTGCTTTTTGAGGTGCGTCGACCGCAATCGCATGGGTGAAGTCGAACTCTTGTTTGGAATTTTACCAATCATGTCCACGAAAACTTGTGTCGATTTAACGTTCGTGAGAGAATTCATCTCCGATCGCGTGGCTGGGAGTTACAAACCAGCGGAGAAGAGAGCCATTCTAGAGTTCTTCTTATCTGACTTTAAAGCTAAGTTCAAAGCGGCTTCGAAGAAAGACGCGGACGAGGAACAGACTGCGAAAGATGCGGATGCCTTAGTTGCAAACTTGAAGCTCGTCGTCTTACCGATGTTATCCGCCTCCTTGGAAGGATGCTCAAAGAGTCCTAAGAAACTCGCCAAGGCACGTTTGATTGTCAACGAAGACGCTGTTTCTGGGATCGTCGGAGACATTCTGGATTACGCAGACGACGAGTCACCCGCGCCAGCATTATTCAACGAGCAGTTCCGTGTACAGCTTCTGCAACTTGCAACATTACTCATTCGATGTTTGCCGGGCGACCTCGTCAAGCATCGCAAGGAGCTGATCAAGTTTGGTTGGAACCACTTGAAGCGCGAAGACCGTGCGTCGAAGCAATTTGCGTTCGTTAACGTGTGCTACTTCTTAGAAGCGTACCAAGCGCCAGAAAAGATTATTTTGCAAGTCTTTGTTGCACTTCTTCGCGCCTGTCAACCTGATACAAAGGAGTTAGCCAAAATTGCTCTCGATGCTTTAGTGCCGGCGTTGCCGAAACGACTTCCGCGAGGCGATCACAAGTATCCAATCTGGATTCGATACGCAAAGAAAATTTTAGTTGAGGAAGGCCACTCCTTGCCGCACTCAATCCATGTGTGGAACTTAATCGTTGATCACGAATCGCACTTTTACGAGTCCAGAGCGCAGTTCGTACCGCAAATGGTCAACTCTCTGTCGCGATTAGGTTTGCCGTCATCGGCGCCGATTGAAAATCGCATAATTTCCATCAACTTGGTCGAATTGATTTTGAATTGGGAGGATCGTCGGAAGAATCCTACAGAGTTTTTAGCATCCAAGAAATCCGCGCAAGCCAAGGTGCAAGAGGAAGCAACACACAAGGAAGACGAAGAGATGAGGGATGCCTCGGATGGCGAAGACGACGACAACGATAAATCTGCGTCGAAAAGGAAGAAAGGTGGTAAAGTTTCCACCACTGCATCGAAGAAACCAACTCGCGGTTCACGCAGTAAGAAAGTTGAAGCTATCGACGACGACGAGGATGAAGAAAAAGTGGAAGAAGAGGAAGAAGAGGAGGAGACGCCACGAAAATCTACTCGAGGTGGTAAGCGCAGAGGAGCTACGGGTGCGAAGAAGGACGACTCGGAAGCAGAAGATACGCCGGAAAAGAAAACCACAACGGCAACGCGCAGGAAACGAGGCAGAGCTGCAGCGGCTAAAAAGCATGATGATGACGATGATGGTGATGAAGAGGAAGAAGAAGAAGAAGAAGAAGAGGAAGAAGAAGAAGAAGAAAAACCTTCCACGAGAGCGACAAGAGGTGGTCGCGCAGCGAAAATGGCAAAGACGAGCGCGAAGGACTCCTCGCCGGCGCCATCCACGCGAGGCACGCGAGGCAAAGCTGCGTTGACCGCGAAGAAGCAAACCACCGCGAAGAAATCGACAAGAGGCAGTCGTCGAGGCAAATCCGAAGAATCCGAGGAGGAGGAAGAAGAGGAAGAAGAAGAGGAAGAAGAGAAAGAGAAAGAGAAGAAAAAACCCTCAAAGAAAGAAGGAACACCCGATGGTAACATCCAATCTGCGATGCTCAAATCTGCACCTTCTATACTCACCCAACCGTCCTTAACTGGCGTCGCTGGCGGCACCGTCTCGGATAACAATGAACCGGAGTTTGCACCTTCGCCGGCAATGGCAGAAATTACCGTGAACTTTCTCGTGCGCATGGCATTTTTAACCGGCGAAGGAAAAGATCAAGTCATGAAGGAACTCAATGCGAAAACGTTGAAGTTGTTGAAACGCGCGATGACGACTTGGAAAACCGCTCGCGTGAAGTTTACGTTTATCGATAAACTTTTGGCTTTAGCCGAGCAAGCTGGACAAGATTCCTCGTCTGCCTTAGATACTGGTTTGGTCGTTTTCGACTTGGCGCTCGAGTGCGAAGTTGAAGGTTTTGTCGAACAGAACGTGAATCAAATCGCGCAATTTATCGACCCGTGCGTGTCGAGTAGCTCTGCGGAAACGCATAGAATGCTCGCGAAGGTAGTCGCTACGGCAATGACGAAGAAAATGCGCACGCCGGAAGACTTGGTTGCGAAGCAACAGGAAGCGCTGACACAGGGCGATCAGCAACAGTCGAAAAACAAGGACACCAATGCTACCGACGGTGCAGATAAGAAAGAAGGCGGCGATGATCAAGTTGCTGTGAAGACAGAACCGATAGATGCGGATGCAAAACCACCCGCACCTGCAGCGAATACGGGGTCGCAAGGCCAACCGCCGACGCAAGTCTCAGCGTCCGCATTGTTATCTCCTGAGGCGAAAATTCTTCGTTTAAAAATCGACGAGACGTGCGCGAAGAGGATCGGTGCCGCAATCACAGGCCAACCGGCGTTGCCAAATTCGCAATCGAACAGCCCTTCGCTATCCGGTGTCCTTGTCTTGCTTGTCGAGCTTGGGAGGGAGTGCCCGGAGGCTTTGGATCGCTATTTGCCTGCACTGATCAAGTTGTTATCGAGGTTGACACAAGAGTTGAATTCAGTTTCGGCTGCGAAACAGCAACAGCGCATCTTGCAACAACAATCCTCGCAAAATCGCTCGAAGTCAAAGGAGGAAAATACTCCTGTTGCCGATTACGGTTCCGTTGCGCACTGCGTGGCGGAGTGTGTCAGAGCGGTAGCCTCTCGCGTCGTCGCGACTGGCGTCATCGACCACAAGCAATTATTCTTGCGAATGTTGTTGCAGTTGGTCAACGACAAAGGAACGCATGGTGCGGTGTTGGTGGCCATTCTAGATGCGCTGTGTGATTGGGTCGACGATGCGGCTCTAGGGCCATATGATCCATTGCGTTCTTACACCGTTTCGGCAGCAACGACGCAAGTGACTGAGACTGCAAGCAAAATATCAACGACAACGGCAGATGCCGCTGCCGCTGCCGCTGCTACCACTCCCGCAGTTCCCACTAATATATCTGGTTCGAGACCTAAGAAACGCCGCATTGGTAGCCTCAGCGATAAGGAAACCGTTTTGTTCCTTTCAAAGATGGCGCAACTCACTCGCATGGGTCTCGAGGCCACGCAAACAAAGGATTGGGAGAACAAGCTTTTAGGCGCTATTTATAAACTTTGCATGCCAGGTGGGAAACACGACGAGATTCTTCGACGTGAGGTGTTTGCAAAAGTCGAACGTCAACATTTGCTCGGCTTACGGACTCGAAACCCACTGTTCAAGGATAAGTTCTTCCAACTGTATGATGTTGCCATTGGGCAGTCACTCTTCCTGCGTCTGCAATACATCGTCACGGTGCAAGAATGGGATGCAATGGCGGATACATTCTGGCTTATGCAAGGTTTGGATTTAATTTTGCAATTATTAGCAGAGGACGAGAAAGTCACGTTAGCGCCAAATTCTGGCGTTATCGCTGGTTTATTCCCGGATGCGGAAGATCCAAAGATGCCTCCACCGGGACCACCGGATGCTAGTAAAACTGCGCCGAACTCCACGAAGAAGGGTAAGAAAACGTCGTCGGCAAAAGACAGCGATGACAATAAAAGCGACGGGGACGCGATTGCGGAATTATTCGCGCGTCACTCGAAGTTTATCAAACAAACTGGCGCTATTCGCGTTTCTGATTTGGTCGCCCCGCTTCGTAAAGTCGGCAAGCGCAATACTCATGTTGCCTATTATCTCTGGGTCCTCATCTTCCCGATTGTATGGCAGACCTTACAACGTGAAGAACAATTACAGTTGGCGAAACCTATGATCGGGTTGCTCTCGAAAGAGTACCATCAACGACAAGCCGCCGTGCGTCCAAACGTTATTCAGGCGCTATTGGAGGGCATCTCTTTATCGCAGCCACAACCGAAAATCCCTTCAGAATTGATTAAATTCTTGGGCAGTAAATTCAACGCATGGCACATCTCCATCGCGTTGTTGGAAAACCATGTGGTTCGATACCCGCAAGAAAACCGATGCTTCGACGCGTTGGCAGAATTGTATCGCGTACTGGACGAAGGCGACGTGCTCGTCGGGTTGTGGCGTCAAAGATGTGCTGCCGATGTTACACGCGCCGGCCTCGCGCTCGCGCAACACGGTCATTGGCAGCAAGCGCAAGAGGTCTTCTTTCAAGGCATGCAAAATGCTACGAGCGGTCAATTATCCGGCGTATCTAAAACTGAAGTGTGTAACTGGGAGGCGCAGTGGATTCAGTGCGCGCAACAGTTAAACCAGTGGGACTTATTAGCCGATTTCGCGAAATCCGTCAAACATGGAGAGTTGCAATGCCACACCAGTTGGCGTTTGAACGAATGGAATGCGTTGAAGGATATTTTACCTCCTGGACACGTGTCTGAAGTTGAAGAAACCGCAGGGATCATGTGCATTCGCGCGTACTCTCGATTGCACGCAGGGCGCATTCGTGATGCCGAGCAACACTGGGCAGCTGCCGTGAAGAGAGCTTTGGATCGATGGTGGTCTTTACCGGAAACCGGGGCGAATTGTCATGTGCCGATGCTCCACGCATTTCATGTCATCACGGAAATCCAAGAGTCACGAAAAGTCATGCACGAGCTCGCGAATTGTACCAGACCGGGGCACCAAAACCCACAACATTCGCGAACGTTAGTGCAGGACGTTTTGGAAACCTGGCGTTTACGAACACCAAACGATTGGGATCCTATTCCGTGGCACAACCAAGTGTTATCGTGGCGAGGTTTCATGCACGACATGATAGCGGGAGCGCAAAAGAGCATTCAAGAGGTACATCCGAACATCGCTTCGCAAGCGACCGGCCACTCACTCGACCAATTGGGTATGCGCGACAGAGCATGGGCGGTGAATAGGTTTGCTCGAATCGCTAGGAAGCACAACTTACCAGAAGTGGCTTTGAGTATTCTTTCCACGCAACGACCGCACGTGGAGGTGCAGGAAGCTTTCGTGAAACTCTCGGAGCAATCGAGAGCGTATTTGGACATCGAGGGCGAAGCCGTGTCTGGATTGAATGCTTTGGATTCCACTTCGTTGGAATATTTCGCTCCGCATCATCAGGCGAAACTGTTCCACTTGAGAGGTCAATTCCAAGAGCGATTGGGTGAGGCAGACGGCGCTCACGAAAGTTACGCCACGTCGGTTTCCTTGTGCGCACAGTTACCGGAAGTTTGGAATACGTGGGGCGAGTATTGTCACATGAGAGCAGAACAAGCGAACGCGGAAGAGGAAGCTGGGGGCAAAACAAATGCCGACGGTACTCCAATCGAAGGCCAAGCTGCCTTTTGGAGCGAGCAAGCCGCGACGTGCATCTTACAATCCATCAAACATTCTCCGAAGGATCACTCGAAGAGAATGGTAAAGATTATTCACGCGTTAGGTTTCTCGAAACATCCCGTGGCTGTTGGAAGAGCTTTACAAAGACACGTGGATGCCATCCCATTGTGGGTCTGGATCGACTGGATCCCGCAGTTGTTGTTGGTCTTGCTCAGACCTGAAGCACCGCACGCAAAGGCGGTGTTGATTCGGTTGGCGTGCGCGCACCCGCAAGCGGTGTACTACCAATTGCGAACATTCTTACTCGAACGACGAGATGCCTTGGCGCGTAAAACGCAAATATACAATCAACTCGAAAACACGTCGGTCCCTAAAGACGAAGAAGAGAAGAAAAACCGGGAGATTTCTTTGAAGAAAGCGCAATCTTCTTTGGCTGAAGCTCGCGCCGTGTTTCAAGCAGCAAAAGAAACTGTCGATAAACTTCGCGCAAAGTTTGGCAATTTGGTCGCTGAAATAGAAGTTTTATTGAGCGAATTGTGCACCAGGTTCGGCTGTGCACCAGAAGAGCGTTTATTAGTCGTCGTGCACACGCTGTTACACAGATGTTTTAAGTACCCGTGCGCAACCACGTCTGAGGTTCCGGTGCCGTTCAAGAAAGAACTCGCCGGCGTCGCCAAAGCGTGCTTCTCTCAGGACACTTCATCAAAACACGCTGAGTTCTTCAAAGAGTATAAAACACAGTACGAACAAGATTTAGATCCAGAATCGAAATCGGCAAAGGATACGTTTCCGAAAACTTTAGAGCAATTGATTCAAAAGTTGAAGAAATGGAAGCGGAAGTTGAGTGAAGACGTTGAGAGACGTGTACCGAATTGCATACGGTTGGAAGACGAATTGCCGAAATTAAGAGACGTGCAATTTCGCGAGGTGGAGGTGCCCGGATCGCACAAAGCGGAAGTTGCCGCATTAGCGGCATCGGCCGCTTCCGGTTCAGCTTCTAAAGACCACACGAAATCGCGACATAGACTGGCATGGATTGACTCTGAAGTCGACATTGTTCGACGGCACGGTAACTCGTACCGAGCGATTACGTTTATCGCAGCGGATGGGACAGAGCACAGATTTGCGGTGCAAACCTCCTTGACGCCCCAGGCGAGAAGCGAAGACCGCACTTTACAATTGCTCGAAGCTCTGAATGCAATCATGGAACGACACCCACAATCGAGGAGACGAAACTTGCGATTCTACACGCCGACGTTCATTCCGGCATGGCCGCAAGTTCGATTAGTCGAAGACGACAAGAACCAAGGGACGTATGGGGAAGTGTACGAAGCCAACTGTGCGCGTTACGGACGCGATCCAGACATCCCTATGGAACTCTTCAAAGCGGCCTTGAATCCAGCCGTTCTCGGTCAAGTCACCGGCTCAGAAGCTGTTCTCGATTTGCGCTTGAAAGCGTTCATGGATATCGCGAGTCAACATGTCACGGAGAACATCTTCTCACAATACATGTACAAAACCCTACCGAACGGCGCGCACTTGTGGACGTTCAAGAGGCAATTGTGTCAACAGTTGGCGTTATCCTCGTTCGTTTCGGCGTTGCTAAGAATTGGTGGACGCACGCCGAGAAAGATCTCATTTGCCAAAAATACTGGCAAGGTATTCATGTTGGACTTTTACCCGAGCTTTGATTCCAACGGTTTAATCGAGTACGCGGAACCGGTACCGTTTCGTCTCACGAGAAATTTGCACGCCTTTTTCACGCCATTCGGCGTCAAAGGCGACTTCGTGGCCACTATGGCAGCCGCTGCGCAAGCATGCACCGCCCCTGGCCGAAACGTTCGCATGCACTTGGACGTGTACTTCCGCGACTCGTTGACCATTTGGCCGTGGCGACAGCAACAGCAGGCTCAACAACAAAACGTCGACGCGAATGACGCCGCCGCGAAAACAAGCGCCGCTGCTGCTGCTTTTTTCTCCGAACCCGATGCGTCCACCGTCAACGAAATGGCCAAAGCAAACGTTGAAGAAGCCATGAAACGCTTACCAATTATCGCCCCGATTCCAACCACGAAGACTTTGGTCACCCAAACGCAAGGCGGCGGAAACGACGCCCAGCAATTGCAATCCGTGCAAAAAGGCGTCATTCATTTAGTTGAGAGCGCGTTGAACCCCAAAAATCTTGCGCGGATGGAAGTGTCCTGGCAATCTTGGTTGTGAGTGCACCTGTATAGTTTCTTTGTAATACTATTTCTCGGACCTGGACTACTCAAGGTATCTTCTTCTTTGTACCTGGTACCACTTTTTTCTCCTTTTCTTTCTTTCTTTCTTTCTTTCTTTCTTTCTCTGAGTGACTTCATATTTCGTGAGATGAAAAATGGGGGCATCGACCCCCTCTTTATCATCTTAATACCCCACTAATGCCTAAGAGGGACGATGATGCGGCATCACCATCGTTGCACTCGTCTTTCTCTTCGTATAGGCACGCAGACGTCTTGGAATTCTCCCCGTCCATCCCTCCCTCGCTGTATTCGGACGTGGCCCCTTCCCGGCAATTGAAATCGACCATTAAACATCCCCAACACTCGACGCGCAAAAACGCTATCGAGAAGCGCATCACCGACCCCAGCCATCCCGCTCATCCACAGTACGGTTTGTTTGCCGCCCGAAAACTCGTTTCGGGCGAACGAATCATCGATTATCACGGAATCGTCACCATGAACGGAGAGGAGGATGCGGAATCTGATTATACCTACTGCTTTGCTCGAAGGCAACTCGTTATCGACGCGAGTCGCGTTGGTTCTGATGCGAGGTTTTGCAACGACTATCGCGGCATTCGCACGAGGCCAAACGCCGAATTTTACGAATATCGCGACCAAGTGGGTGATTTGAAATGCGCCATCAGAGTGAAAAAAGATGTGAAGCATATTCACAAAGGCGAAGAGATATGCGTGAATTACGGGAAAGGGTATTGGGTGCACAGATTCGGAAGAGAGGCGCTGGAGTTGCACTCAGTACGGGGGAAAAAGGTTTCTGAGCGGGGTTCGAGGGGAGAGTAGGCAGAGTGCATGTTGTATGAATAAATAGAGTTGAAAATAGTGAAGGTATTAGTCTTCATCGCTGCTTTCATCGTCCTCTGTCTCGCTTTCGGCTTCTCTCAACCATTTGACGAACGGTGCGGCTTTCTTTAAAAAGATCAAATCTTTCTCGTCTGCGCCGTCTTTTTCATCCGCCCAAGCTAATATGGCAGATTCAGAGAGAACATCAGCGTCGTATAAAAGATGTAAAATCTTCGCAAACGCGTTGGCAACCTGTTTACCTTGACAGTCTTTAAACGCACCTTCTTCGGCACAGAATTCTTCTAACGTTAACAACACTTCCACCTGATCGTCTTCGGATTTAAGAAACTTGGCGAGCAACGGCGCGTAACGTTTGACGTGTTTTTTCACTCTTGAGACGCATTCGTTCGCGTCGGATGGGAATTCACTTGGGAAGAGTTTACGAAACTGTTTATCGCACTTGGCAGTTGGTGGCATGGATAACGCAAATATGGCGCACAAAACATAACGCGCGATGTCCGCAAAGGTTCTATTCTCAGCCATTTTTAAGCCTTGAAGCTCCACCGTAACGTTTTCGTCGATGGTGTTGTCACGCAGCGCTCTAAAAAATGTTTCCGATACTTCTTTGTGAAAGTGTCGTTCGTCGGCATCGGAGTCCGAGTCCGAGTCCTCATCCATTTCGTCGTCGTCGTCGTCGTCATTGTCCGACGCATTTGCAGCACCACCTTCTTTGGCGTTATTCGCTTTATTCTCATCTACTTCGTTACCACTACTCTTTTCGTTCAGATACGTTTTGTCGGGAATCACACCTGGTACTAATGATTTCGTGCGAAATGACGGACATATCCATCGGTAGCCTTCACCACCGACACCGACTGATTGTGCATTGTAAGACTCATCGGGGCCTAATTGTAATTGCTCGGCAAACTTCTTCGCCATTTCTTCGCCATGCACGTGTTCAAAGTCACTGCGATGATCATCTCTTTTCAAGTACGAACCGCCTGAATCCTCGCCGGACAGCGTCGACGATGCGTCTGACTCCGAGTCCGAATCGTCCTCCTCGCATACCGTTTGGGGCACGCTGCCAATTCGAGAACACGGGGCGAGTTCAAAGTTTTTCCCGATGATTACGTCGGTACCAACAACGGATCCAGCATGAATAATAGCCTTTTCACCGATTTTAGCGTTGTAACCGACAAGCGCGTGAGTGATTTTAGCGTCGTTTTCAACGACGCATCCGTCAAAAAGGACGCAGTTAATGATGGTGACGTTCGAGCCGAGGGAACAGTTTTGACCGATAATGGCATCTCTCAAGACACATTTCGCGCCTATTTTTGTGTTTCGACCAAACACGCATCCCGACTGAATGGACGCAGATGTATCTATGGTCACGTCGTCGGCGGCAAACGAGTTTTCAAATCGAGTTCTAAGACCTCCCGTCGCTGCAATCTTACGGTAGTTCATCTTTCGAAACTTCGTCTCTTCTGTATTCGTGTAGTCAAAGAACACGCAGTTTCCATCGATAGTTTGCGGGTAGCAGTATCCTCTCACTACGTCTCTTCCAATAGCGCCAAAACTTCTCACGTCGTTCGCTCTCGCGCAATATTCTCTACCTAAATCGATAAAGTGTGCGTGCAACTGATTGCCTAATTCGGCTTCGTCGAGAATACCACACACGAAATCTTTCCGTATGGATTGGTAATCGAAATTGTCCGTGAACAACATCAAAACTTCGGGCGAGCAAATGTACACGCACAAATCTCGAGCGTTCGTCTCGACTTCCACGTCTTCGCGTTCGCTTGATAAAGCGGCGTCTATGTTCAACTGGCCTCCTGCTGATTTTGTGACGCCACCTTTCGATTCTTTGAACGCGACTATTTTATATTCATCCTCGTCGTTCGTAGTGATAGAAGTATTGGTAGTCGTGGTGCTCTTTTGGTTCTGTTCTTTTGTGCTCGAACTGCTCTTCGCCTTCGTTCTCGTCAACCCTAACATCAACTCCGAGTCTCCAAATTTCCCTTCCCTTGCGTCTTTCCCGTCTCTCGCGAAACATAGCGTCGCCACGCACAACTTATCCTTCTTCCTTCTCTGCTTATGCTTCAAAATTGCTCCGGACAAATCCACATTCGAGACAATGTCCGCTGTGCACAATATAAAATCGTGGTTAATCACGCGTTCTTCCTCCACGAACCGCAACGCGTCCCCGACCGTGTCCATATTCGCGGGGCCCTGCAGGAGTCGAATCTTTGCATCATCTGGCGTTCCTTCGATTCTGCTCCGTTTCCCCAGGTGCTTTTCGATTTTCTGGACGTGGTCTTTCGTGCACAGTATAAATATTTCTTTCGCGTGGTTTTGGGTGAGAAACTCGAGCGTGCGGTCGAGCAGCGCGGCGTTGGCGAGCGGAAGCAAACAGTTCGGATGCGTCGACTTTGAGGCAGAAGAAATGGGTTTGAAACAGTCGCGCGATGACGAAGCGTGATCGCGCACGTCGCACAGCACGACCGCTTGGAGGGGGTCATTCATGGCGAGTCG
>CEPW01041720.1_pt1 | contig 20697 bp, 14 predicted proteins | sample 356211 | NCBI WGS metagenome assembly CEPW01 (sample SAMEA2620021, study PRJEB7988) | marine metagenome | biome: marine biome (ENVO:00000447); feature: deep chlorophyll maximum layer (ENVO:xxxxxxxx); material: "saline water (ENVO:00002010), including plankton (ENVO:xxxxxxxx)" | depth 25 m
AATCGTATGTACCATTACTCGTACTGGTTTTTCCTTGTTCACTTTCTTCGTTGTTTTTCGCCGAATTGTTGTTTTGAAGTGAAACACGATTTTGTTCGTGTGCGTCTAAAACGTCTTGAAACTCCTTCGGAATGCGTGGGATGTCGGTCCATCCAGCTGGCAAAGACGTGTTTAACTTTTCTTCGATGTATTTTGCGTCCAATTCAGGCATGTCCGGCGCTGGTTCGTACTTTTTCAACGCTTTGTAAGGAATCCGTTCGTATGGCGTTCTCCTCCAAGTCGGCGTGGTTAAGTACGGTTCCGTTGATTCTGCTTTTCGCAAAAGGTTCACGACGTTTCGCACGAATGGCGAAACTTGATCGAGTGCTTTCTTCCCCTTTTTCTTGTTCGTCTTCTTCTTCACATTTGCTTCTGTTGCCGCTGGTACTTCTTCGCCTTCTTCTTTAATACTATCTTCAACCTTCTTTTCCTCTTCGAAATCTTCTTCTCGTTCTCGTTCTTGTTGATGCTGTTCTCCTTGCGCTTCTACTTTTTCGTCTACGTTCATTCTACCCACTTCGTCCACGCAAGGAAAGGGATGAAGAGGTGGAGGAGGCTCTACGCTATTCAAGATAGAATTATTATCCATCTTTACAAGCACTGAACCGCGCTTTATTTTTGTGTGTACTCGTACGAAAATTCAAAAATCAAGTCCATCAAACAAAACCAACAAAGAGAAGAAGATTACGATTGATTGATGATGAAGATGATGAAAAGAGCGCTGCAAGTTAAAAAGTTGTGTATAAAAGTGCCCGTTTACCAAGTTGTAAGTATATTAATACCTGAGCAAAAAGCTACTATGTATATTATTATGTATTCTGTTTACAAAACGCCAAAGAATGGGTTCTTCAAGGCGTTGTCGATTTCAATACCAGCCTGTTGCAGCTCCGCGAGCGACATGTTCTCCTTCGGCAAGTGCAAAACGATTTCACCGGCGTCGTTTTTCTGCTCGCGAAAGCCGCACGTTTTCAAACACACGTCGCCACCAAACGCTTTTACTCTTTCCGCAAATGCTTTTCCGTTCACTTTAAGCGTTCTATACTTTTCGTACGCCTCGTCGCTCGGTTCGCACTCAAAATGTTTCGCGATGTTGCCGAGATAGGCTAACAAAGTTCTGTAACATCTCTCCACGCCGGCCGGATCAGCGTCGTTGTGCGTTTTCTTCACGTCGACGAGGTTTTTTCGCAACTTTTCCGCGAGTTTCGCGGGACGCACAACTCCCACCCCTTGCTTCTCTTTTCTTTCAACCTCCTCTTTCGCCTTTCGCGCTTTTTCTTCGTTTCGTTTCTTCTCTCGCTCGATTTCCTCCGGCGTCAATTCTTCGGGCAATCCAAGTTTCCTTCGTCTCTCTTTCTTGTCTTCCTCGAGTTTTAGTCTAATTTTCTGTCTGGCTCTCTCTTCCTCATCTTTTTCTATTCGACGCAACTCTGCGTTTCGTTTTAACTGCAACGCTTCTTCTTTTCTCTTCGCCTCTAATAGTTCCTTCCCGGACCGTATGCGTTCCTTTTCTCTCACTTTTTCCAACTCCGCTTCTTCCTTCTTTTTCTTTTCGGCAACTTCTAAGCGGAGCTTTTCCGCGGCCACGCGCGCTTCTTCTTTCGACAATTTTTTCTTGACTACTCCCGCGGCTTCTTTCTTCGAAACTAATAGTTGTTCGTCCATTCCTTGGTCGTCTTGGTGTTCGGCGAGCCATTGCACGCACTGCTCAACTGAATCTGACTGCGTCGCGAATAAAACACGCACACATCGATTGTGCGAAAACCCCAGTTCCTTCAACTTTTCAATCATCTCTTTAGAAACTTCTGGTTCAGTTTTTTCATCGTCATTGTCATCATCGTTATCATCATCGTTATCGTCTTTACGAGTACTTATTTTCTTCTTCGTGGTTGGTGCCAAACCGGCGTCTTCGCGCATCTCGTTTTCCATCTTTCGAAATTCCTTCGCCGTTTGCACCACGTTGTCACTCTCTTCCCAAGGAACGAAAACGTTGTGACCTTCATTAAAATTCGCGTGTAACTTCTCTTCCTCTTTATTTCTGCATCGTTTGCCGCACTTTTGACATTTCATCGTCTTTATTGTTTCTTTAGATTCGGAAAAGTCAGAGTGACCCGTCATTTCACCGTGCGTTTGACATTCCTCGACACTTTTCAAAAGAATTCCACAGATGTTACACTTGAGAGAAACCGCCGTCGTGGATGTCATTCCTCTTTGTTTGTATCTCTCGTTGATGTTGTTCTTGTTGCGTGGTGTTTGTATCTGTTGATCTTGTTCTTGTTACGTGGTGGTGGTGGTGGTTTAAACACACACAGCAGCGACTTTACTCGTAAAAAAAATAATAACGCCAAGTTTTTCTTGGACAAAATAATAATTTTTACGACGGTTTCGCTGCTTTGTCGTGTTTGTCTTTTCCTCTCCAATGTCCCCAACACAAAAAAAAGAAGACACGTCAAAAAAAAATTCATTCCCTTCCATCCGCTATCGCGCGCGAGCAAAGGTTCTAGAGTTTAAATCGAAGAATAAACGTAAAGAGAAAGAAGCTCAGAGTGTGCGATAAGTTTTCGGCCCGAATAATCATGGCCGCAGAGACTACCATCCCCGCGTGAAAGAGAAAGAGAGAATCGCCGAAAAAAAAAGAATCGTACACACAATGACTTTTGTGCATCGTATACCGCGCGCCACGCGTCGATGCGTACTCCTTCTCCTCCTTGTCGCAATTTTTTCGTCGAATGAGGATACAGTCTCTGTTCAATATGTGCTTGCGAAAGAGGAAAGTGAAACTGTCTCTTCAGCCGATGACGTCGTGATGAAAGCTGGAGAAAGTGGTACCACCCACGAAGTTGGAGCTGAAGCGCCTCCGGTGGCAACTCCTCTTCCTAAAGCCATTGCCGAAGAATCAAACGAGGAAAAGGAAAAGGAATACGCCGAACGACGTTCGAAAGTGTACGCGCGAGTAGAGTTTGCCTCGTTAGTACTGCAAATGTCGCCTTTAGAAAATGAATTCTGCATTTACGACGTCCAGAAAGAAGGAGCCGATCACGACAAAGCCGGAGGTGAAAAGAATGATCCCGTGCCGCTACTGAAGAAGAGGGAAAAGACGGAGCGCGAAGTCTTGCCCTCTTTGAAGGCGTACAAAACATCCGTTCAAGAACAGCTTCAACAAAAACGAGCGTTGGAGAGGAAAGCTAAGAAAGCAACGAAAAGTGGCGAGAATAACAGCATGAGCAGCGAACAACAACCAGTGGTCGACGCGAGCAGTAGCGAGAAAACTGGAGGTGAGAATATGTCTACATTCGGAGAAGAAGAAGAGGAATCCACCAAATTTAGCGGCTCCATTTCGGAGGATTCCACTCCCACGGAGGAAAAGTCCGCATCATCATCTTCTTCTTCTTCTTCTTCTTCTTCTTCTACCACACCGTCGGATTTGAAAGCTTCCAATGGAGATGAAAAGTCTATGAACGAAAAAACGAATGTTGAGAAGACTGAAAAAGCACAAATCGAGAATAAGAAGACACCCTCGAGTGGAAAATCTTTGAAGAGTAATAACAACAAAGAAATGGCGTCAAAGAGTGGTGAAGATTATTCAATGGATGATGGTGTCAAAAAGGAAGCCGAATGGACCGAGCTTGCACAGATAGATGCGTTGGAAAAATCCGAAGAATCTGAAACATTTTCATCAGATGTGAATGCAGCTTCTTCGGAGAGCACAAAAAAAGAAGTAATGGATGCTAAAAAGAATAGTGCTGACGAAGATGAAGTTGTAGATGCGAAGGAGAACAAAAGTGTTGACAGAGAACAACGCAGTAAAAGTAATTTAAAAGAAGAAGAAGAAGAAGAAGAAGAAGAAGAAGACGATGATGATGATGTGGCCAATCAAATGATACATCCTCAGTCCGTCACCAAGGAAGACCGAGAAAAATATAATTTAGCCTCGGTCGGAAATGGAGCAAAAGTTATTTCGAGTAACGAGGAGTCGAAGCACGCGTCTTCAATGCTTTCAGAAGATATGGACTCTTATTACATATCTCCGTGCAACGCTGCAAGCAAATGGGTGACTGTCGAACTCTCCGAAGAAGCGACTTTGACGCAAGTTATCGTTGCCGACTACGAGTTTCACTCTTCGGGCATGCACAAATTTGAAATATGGGGGACGGATGGTCATCACAGCGACGAAGAAGGTTGGAAGAAGCTGGCCACTTGTGAGGCTTCGCGGTCGAGAGAGCCGCAAAAGTTTTCCATTCCTGCGAACGAATGGGTGCGATATGTACAGCTTCGCTTTTTGACGCACTTTGGATCTCATCACTTTTGTACGGTTTCTCTTTTTCGGGTTCACGGTAAAGACGCCAAAGAAACGCTTCGGGAGGAAATGGAGAGAATACAAGAGGAAGTAGAGGAAGTAGAGCAGCTGTTTCGCGAAACGGACGAAACTGAGGAAGCAGAAGCTGCGGCATCTTTAGAGGAAGGGGAAAATAACAGTAACAATGCGTTGGACAATTTATATGATGCTGACTCTGCTGATGTTGCAGATACCGTATTTCGCGACGAAAATCGCTATGACGACGAGGACATCGAGAATACAACTGATATTGGTGAAAGTAAGTCTGCGAGTACTATCGATACGTCAACTCGCGAAGGCAAAGAAAATTCTGAAACGATGGATAGTAGTAGTAGTTCACTCGGCGAGTCGGTCACTGCTAAAAATGAGAAAAAAAATAAAGTCAACGACGAGAAAGGGAACACGGCGATGAAGGAAACATCGCCGAAAAAGGACATGCGGGCAGCTGATAATTTGTCTTTTGACACCAAAGGGAGCAGCGGTAAATCCAGCTCGTCGTCGTCGTCTTTTCCTTCTACATATTCTCCTTCTCCTTCTCCTTCTCCTCCTCCTACGAATTCTGCGAATGCGACGACTACTACGGAAGTACCGGAGACGCCCGCGATGAGTGACGAAAACTCCAATGCCTCTTCTACGGGCCAGATGAAATCTTTATCATCGTCTCTTAGTAATCAGACGAAATCGAGTGAGAACAGCCTTCCTTCTGACGGTAGTGCGGCAGCAGCAACGGCGGCGGCAGCAGCAGCAGCGGTGGCAGCTTCGCAACCCGGAGGAGGCGGTAAGGGTTCCGAAAACGTGTTCCGCAAACTCGCGCAGAAAGTGAAAGATTTGGAATTGAACCAATCTGTGCTCGACCGTTACATCGAGAGTTTAAACGAACGATACGCTGGCGCGTTGAATGATTTAAATAAAGAAATCGATGAGATTGCTGCTGTGGTGACAAATTCTTCAAATGCTCTGAACGAAGCCGCGAGAAGGATGGAAAATTCTGTTTCGAAGTGCGACAAAGAAACAGAACGTCAAGCCGATCGATTCACGAAATCTGAGCACGCCTTGATGGGTGCGATGAAAGAATTTGAAAACAGTCGCGCACAGGCGCGTAGACGGGAGAATGTTGTTCTTTCGTTCATGTTTGTCATCTTGACTGGTATGGTATGGAATGCGACTGGTTTACGAGGGATTAGTACTTTTAAGAGAGCTTCTTCACCGCTCGACGTAGAAGAAGTAGTAGCCGAGGAGATGGCACGCGAATCACCACCACCACACCACCACCACCAACAACAACAACAACAACAACATAATGATCTGCGGAGAGTGCACCTGAGCTCACCAGATTTCGCGACGCATGCTTTTAGGGAGAATCTTTTCTTCGAGTAATACCAAACAATATACACACGCTTGCAAAAGATTACTACTATTCTTCTTCTTCTTCTTTTTCTTTAGCATCTAAATTCTAAAAATGTACTATGCACTGCAAAACAGTCGTCGGAGGATCATCGAAAGACCCTGACACACTCTCTGTCTCTCTTCATATGTATTCCTCAGTCAGTCTTCCTTCTTACGACGAAAAACGACTAAAGAGGAGGTGATAATAAACGGTCCTACCAAAACGTTCGTTAGTTGCACGCTACACACGCTGGAGAGACACACCCACGGAATAACTGCTATCTGGCCAAACTCAAAGGTATTTCCGTGAGGAAACGCTAAAAATCTACCCAGTGGCCACACGATAGCTCTCGGCACTTCAAATAAAGGAACACCGAAAAACACTTTGATGAATACCAAGGAGATTAGAAGCTTTAACCACGAGAGATAATGCCCCGCGCTCATTAAAGTCCGAATCATCGGCGTTCGTTTAATGAGTAACTCTTTTTCTTTTTTCCTCAGTTCCTCTTTTCTTTTGACATCGTCTGGTCCTCCCGTCGTGTTGTTTAACGTTTTTATTCTTCTTTGTAAACGCCAAACTGCACCGGTTTTCTCCTTCAAAACGAATTTCAGAGCGTCGATGAGAAGAAACACGAGAGAAATGAACAGTTGAGGAGGCAAAGGAAGATGCTGTTGATGTCGTTGATTATGGTATTGGTGGTGATGGTGGGATATCGATAACGATACGAAGGGAAGGATGTTTGATATGCCGCCGAGAGTCGTCACCAGCACCTGAATCATTTCGTTTTTGTTTGTAATTATTCGTAAAATTTTTGAAGCAATTTTTACATCTCAACAAGGAAGCAAACTAAAAACGAACGAACCTTAAACTCACAAAAAAAAAGGAGGGGGCGCGGCAAAAAAAAGGGACCGCGTCCTTCGTGTCACAAAAGAATTCACAACCTCAAATAATATACCACTTACTTTTGGAATAAGACGCGCCAACGAATTCGACTCGCTATCGTCGACGAGTGTGTATTTATACGAACCAAACGAATATCGAATTGTCCGCGTTGCTGAAACGGCGTCATTCACACGTTTTCTGTTGTGGAAATTATCACCATCGTCAAGAAAGAAAGAAAGAAAGATGTCCAGTGAGAAAAAATCTATAGCGCAAGGCGCATCCACGTATGGTACCACCGCCGCGGGCAATAGTAACTCGAACGATAACTCGTTTGAAGATGATGATACGTACGATCCATATGCAATGCGTCTTTCTACTGGTAGTTCGAGCAAGGATCTGCCGTCCACGAAGTATGACTCAAACAGCAACACGAACAACAACAAATCGTTTCCTTTACGGCGGAGAAAGCTGATGGAGCATCTGTCCAAGTGGAGATTAAACGCGAGGAAGAAACGGAGCGAAAGAAGCGCTTTAGAAAACTTTGTCATCGATTGGACTTTACCTATCTTTGCGTGCTACATCGCCATATCAATGTTTATATTGATGACGGATCCGAACGAACCGCAGATTAATGGGTCATTCATAAAAGCATTTTACTTTGTCGCGATTACCATCATGGCCATAGGATACGGCGACTATTACCCGGTTTCCAACGGTGGTAAAATATATATCATGGTTTTAATTATGACAGGAATTATAATCATTGCTTCCGTATTTGATCGTTTGACGATGTGGTTTCTCGTCAAGGCGAAAGACGTTCGAGGAACACTCGAGGAAAGACGTAACCGCGAGATTGAAGAGGATTTAGTCACCTTGAGACAAGCCATCGTCTCGTCGCAACAAATGAAAAGTGGGGATAATTTCGAGCCAAACTTATTGCAAAAAGGCAGCCACACAAAGTCAACGCAAAAAGTGAACGAAGATATCGAAAAAATGAAAAGTGCTTCCGTGTGGTACGCTGTGGGAATGCTTGTGGTGGTGGTCCTTTCCGGAGCGGCGATTTTTCACGCCCTCGAGGGACATACGTATCTGGATTGTATTTATTGGGCAGTTGTCACAACAACGACAGTTGGATACGGGGATATATATCCTGTCACCAACGCTGGTCGACTTTTTACGTGCGCCTATGGTTTGTGTTCGATAGGTTTGGTCACGTACTCTTTATCGTTGATTGCGAAGAATACGTTGTACCAATCGTTGGAGGATGAATCCGCCGTGGAATCTTTTCAGCTCACCGCGCAAACGCTAATAGATATTGGTGGAAAGAAAGGATACGCGAGCGAATACGATTTCCTCGTGGCCATGTTATTGGCGAGCGGTAAAATAGAACCAGACGATGTAGAAGAAATTAGGAAAAAGTTTATGCGCTTGGATATCAACGGCGATAAACAGTTGGATTATAGAGACTTATTAGGAGGCGATTTGTCGCACGCGGATGGAGCGGCGACGACGATCAATCGCGCGGCGCGTCCGGGAACGCCTGAAAGAAAGCTCATTCAAAATGATTGATAAGAAGTATTTGTTCGTTATGATTGAATAACAGATATGCGTACCTGTACCAACCTACATACGATTGCGTAATAAAATATATGCCCACCTCTTTTCCGCGCGAATTTTTTTTAAAGCAAAACTCACGTACAACGTGCGTTATTATTCTTATTGTTGTTGTTATTGTTATGAGCATCGCGATGAGAATGAGTCGTCAACGAACGCACCTAAATGGCGTACCAGAGACCGTGCGGAAAGGCACGCTATGTGTCGATCGTGCTCGTCAATCCTCGCTCGTTCTCGCTGGAACAGAATGCGGCCACGTTTTCATCACAGACCTGCGTTTATCAACCGTATTACGCACCAAATCATCAACAGAAGAAGACGACAAAGACAGACAATTAGAAGAGAATAAAGAAGAACGAAAACAACAAAAGTGGAGATTTAAGGGTGATGAGATTGGCGCGTGTTTGTTCGATGCGAAAGATCCGGAAAGATACGTCTATTTTGCCCGCAACGCGGTGCTCGAATTGCACGACAGACGTAAAACAACAAATTCTTCCTCGGACGACGAACAACAACAAGCAAAATCAAAGATAATTTCGAGAACTTTTTCAGACGACATCAGCGCGTTAGCGCTCGATCCAAAATACCAGAGGATGGCCATAGCTGACGACAGTGGTGATGTAAATGTAGTGAGCTTGGTGATGAAAGAAGATGGAGGAGAAGAATTCCCACTCGTACAAACGTTTAAGAATGCACATGGCGATGCCTCGAGCGGGTGCGCCACGGCAGTGAGCTTTAGAGCGCACAAACCAGATGAGGTCATCTCTGCTGGATACGACTGCACTGTAAAAAAATGGGAAATAAATCGTAAGAGCAAAGAAGTAAACGCGTGGAAAATAAAAGAAATACACTCGGCACGAACAGAAAACGAAGCGTTCGTTGAATCGACATCCACAGCATTCAATCCGCCATTCATAAACTCCATGAAATGTTGGGAGGAGGACTTGTTTGGTAGCAGGAATAGTAGTAGCACGATTAGTTCTAACAGTAGCACGAATAATAATGGTAGCATGAAACGTTTGTGTGTTGTGGCCAGAGGTGATGGTATAGTCTCGGTATTAGATTTAGATGGAAAAAAAAACGGGACAAAATCGTCAAGTTCATCGAAGAAGAATACGTCGAGTGGCAAAAAGAAGAGTGGCAGTGCCACGCCTTTACAGAATTTCTCCGCCATACACTTGGGCGAGGCGATGAAAGAGGACGGGTCTCGATTTGGTCATACCCATGCGTGTTCGTACGCGCAATTTTTACCTGGGCACGAAGGTTCAAAGATCATCTCTGGCGGGTTGGATGGAAAAATAGTCATATGGGATTGGACTCTCGAACGCGAAGAGAGTGCGAACAAAGTGCTCGAAACAGGAGGCATTCTGGAAACAATCGAGCATGGTTTGAAGGTGTCTGCGATAGCCACGGGCAATTTCGTGGACGACTCTGTAGTCGTTATTGCCGACGTCTCAAAATCTATTTCCGCGTATACGGTAGAATAAATTTTTGTTTAAACACGCTACGCATAGAAGAATTATTTTTTTGTTTGTAAAGAGTAAAAACCCTCCGCGCATAAAAAATCGTCGTCACAAACGAGAAGAAAAAAAATGATGGCTTAAGAAAACTCGGAATGCCAGTCGGTCTTCATGCCGACCGAGCGTCGCGCAAATTCAAAGGAAACGCGTTATCATCTCAACGTCGCACCTCTGTCCTCCGCGACGACGACGAAGAAGCTTCGCTTTTCTTAAACGCAGTAATCGAGGACGAATTGAAAAAGACGGCTAACTACCACGAATTTATTTATTCAACTTTCCTTGTTAACGACGACAAAGACTGCTCGAGAGAGGTAGCAGAATGGATATCAAAGAGTAGTAGCGAAGATGATGATAATGTTACGTTTAAGAGATTCGTTCGCGCCTTGACTCGCGCGTATTGGCGTCTCCCTCAAAACGCAAAGAGACACAAAAAATCCATCCTACTTGGTCTCAGTCAATATTTCAAGAGTACCAACAACGAAAACCAAAATCAACACGAGGCATCAACGCAAGCTGACTCCGCTTCAAAAATACTCTGCGAAGAAACGCGAGTGTATTTCAATTCATTTCTAGAGAGCGTCGGAGATGTGAGCGCCGATTCAGCATTGGAGCACGTATCCGCGATTTACTCACTTTTGTCCTTGTATGCCATAACAAAACGCCGCAAGAAAATGAGTGATGATAGTAGTATTACTATAATAGTTGTAGTATTCAACGCCGCGCTCGATGAAAATGCACATTTAATGTTGCGACAATGTAAATGGATCCTTGATACAGTTATGAAAGATATAAAAGCTGGTAGAAACGTGTCAAATGTTGCTGCATGTACAGACGTTGCCACACTGACGCAAAGACTGTTGAAAGAGTTTTGTCTAAATGAAGGTGGTGAAGAAGAAAGTAAGAACACTGGGAACGGTGCGATTATAAAAGAGCAAGTCATATTGAATACACTTTTTGATGCTTTGAAATTCAATATATTTGGTGGAACGTCCATTGGAGCTGCGCTAGCGGCACATCTCTTGGATAAAATAAACGATGACGCTTCGATAAAGGAGACTTCGACAAGTGATATAATTGCGGCGACGTTTGGATTTTCCGGTACTACGTCTTTATCCTCCACTGCCGCTAAACGCGACGACAGATCGTATGCCTTTACTTCGGCTATGTTGTCACAATTTCGGAATCGTGTGGAAAAGCTGTCAAATCTTGCACTCGCGCATATTCTTAGAGGATTTGTTGTCGCACTTGCTCCAGAAGTGTTGTCGTCTTCTACGTCGCGACTCGCTAGGGATGTCTTCTTTCCAGTTCTATTAACTATCTTAGAGCGCTGTGACGATCCGCATGCGATATTTCACGCGTTAAATGCAATTACAACGTTATTGCAAAGACTTATTGATGCCGAAATTTCTCGAGACGACGCCTTTTTTGCCTTGCTACGTCGTATTTCGCATGCTCTGCTCTCTCGATGGGACGACGTCAACACAACTGCTTCAACGACGAGAGAGATTGCGTGTGCGTTTGATGCTCTGTGCGATTGTGCTTTTGGGATAGACAAGGAAAAATACGACCCGTGTGGCATGCGTTGGGGTCTAGAAACTTTTCAGAGCATATTGAATCTCACTTTTATTGTCAATGCTAATGGTGGAGCAAGGAAATCACGATTCAAACCACTCTCCGCGCTGGCAAAACGGCTCGGATCACGCGCCATATTGGAAATGCGAACGACGTTGTTATCAGATGTTTTGGATGCCATGTCAAAAGACGATTCTCTCGGGCCATCTGCGTCCTGGCTTCTCATCGAGCTTTCAAAATCATACCGAATCGAAGAAAGATCATTTCCCAACAACTGGAAAAGATGGTGGATGGATGCTTTATTCCCATTTTTTATTCAGTCCAGTGGTAAGAAAAGAAGAAGTGTTGCAACGCACGCTCTTCCGATTGCTTTTCAAGAAGAGCACGGCGGAGATTCTTCTTTTGCTGCGGAGCTTGCCAGAGAAATTTGGAGTTTCAGCGATGGAGCCAAAAGTTTTAGTTCTCATCTCAGAGCGGGCGCAATCGTTACCATAATGCGAGCAGCTCGCAATGCGCAACTGTGCGATCCAAAACATTTTGGTCGCATTCACATTAAAGTTGTTAAAAGCGTTAATAATAAGAGAGAACGCAAAACGAAAAGAAGAGAAACATTACTAAAGGACGAATCGCTACACCTGGGAACAAAGAGCATGTCCAATCACGACGAAGAAGAAGCTAATATGTCGTTTTTCGACGTCCCGCATTCGATGATTGAAACCGCGTCATTGAGTTCGTGCGAAATTTCGTGTACAGATGCGATGGAACTCTTGTGTTGGGAAGGGAAAGGGAGTTCGCAAACACTTCCGGGCGTTCAGGAGTTGACACTTCTGCGGCGGATATTACCGCGTCATCTGCGTGGGTATGTTTTCAATCTGATTTTCTATATTTTCGTACAGCGCAATGATGAAGATTTTTTTCGTTAAGTCGGCTGATTGACGAAGTCTCTTGACGGCGTCTTCCCTGAGGCTTCTTAACCTCCTACTCATTCTGAGCGCTGGATTTAACCGTGTATAAATATTTAGGTGTTGGCTTATTCCTTATTTTTCGATATCTTCTCTCTTTTTGTGCACAAAACAAACAGGGAAAGTTCAGCGCAGATGAATTCCTTGAAATCTGCAATCTCGCGATTATTTGATAGAATTCATTTCGGTTTGCTCAGAAAGAAATACATCGATGACCAGCATAGGATCGCATCTGAGGACTTTATCAGATGGCTCCTGAAAAAGAGCGTTGATAGCTTGTATCCTGCTGCTCCGTACGAGCGCAAGGCGACAGCAATTGAAATTTTGTCATGTGCTCGAAATGTGACATCAATACTACAGGAAGAAGGAATCGATAACGGTTACGCGAAAGTACTTTCCGAAGAGCTCTTGTATAATGAGGATGTTATTCGTGTGTTATTGAAAGCATCGCTGGATTCATGGGATAGGCTAAGAAAATCTGCTTTTGATTTGCTCTGCACTCTTCCATCACCACTGCCTGGTGTTGAAACCTGTTCTGAATTGTGTAAGTACTTGACTTGGGCAAAATCGATGGTTTTGTCGCCAGTGGTAAAAGTATCTGACGCAGCGGCTTTGCAATTGCGCTTATGGATTAAGAAATACGTATTTGAATTGAAATGGAGTTTGACACTTGTTCCAGAAGTGTCAGTATCAGTTCCAGAAAAACTAAATGATGCGCAGTCTCCTCCAGTCATTTCTTTACTCGGTGAGTGTGGGGTTGTTTAGAGAAAAGCTCTTTTGTGTTTGCTTGTTTGCTTGTTTGTTTTGTAAATGAATTGTTCAGTGATGCCGACTACATTGCTAGTACTGTATGAGTGCACTACCAATTTAGTGTGCTATGAAACTTTGCACGTCAGCCTGAGAACTATATATTTCTTTGGATGAGCAACACTCGTATGCATCCATCAGTATTACATATGTGTTGACGTTTGTCCTCTATTATTCTTTTTACAGATACTTTGAACGACTTCACAGAGGTTCAAGTTAAAATGGCAAGCATTGACGCGTTGGCCGCATGTAAAAAGTCCTTGGCTCACGGACCTTTACTCCTCATAAGGTGAGATTGTTTGTTTTCGACGACTCAACTCTCTCGGAAAGGACATGATGTGACCGGTGGAAAACTCGAACGGCAATGAAGAGTCATAGCTCCCTCTCCTGTACTCATTTTGATGTGAAAAGCTGGCTGAATCGAACCATAATACACCCTGGCCAGGACTGAGTCGTTCCAATAATATGTTTCCACGGTTATATCGTCATCCTTTTCTTTTTCTTTTTATTTCGGGCCCGCGTCGCGATATTCATCTGGTATGTGTACTAAAAAAAACCTTTTTAACTTTTTTATTTCCGTAACGTAACTCAGGTATGCGCTTGAAGAGATTGATTTCAACTCGCTTCGAAGCGAGAAAAGCAAGGAGAAAATGAAAAATGCGCTTGGAAAACTTATCGATTTGATTATTCGTGTGACTTTGTTTGCTCGCGATAATATTTCGACACCCGATATGTTAGGGGTTTCTGCATCTGAGGTTTCTCGTAGTAGGGGCGGCAAAGACAGTGCGAAGACGAATGCTTATGCCATCGCCACTGAGAATTCTGAAGTTAACTTTGACCACGAAGAGAACGAAGATTTTTTATCTCCAGATGCACAAACGATTGTTACGGCATCATGGCTAACAATTAAAGAAGTTGGTTTGTTGGTCGGTGCGCTGTCATCAAAAACAAAACACACCGAACTTCTTTCTGCCGATGCGCTAAAACAGTTGGGTGAACATCTCATCTCGGTGATACTCGAGGTCAAGCACGCTGGTGCCATAGATAAAATGCGCATCGGCCTCACCACTCTATGCGAGCGACTCCTCGACGATTACGATGTTGCCGGGAGAAATCTTTCAGCTTTGCCCATGCGTTGGCTTACGATTTTGTTGAATGAAGAAATTGTGAACAAAGCAAAATTAAGCATGAAAGATCGTGTTCGCCGCTCTGCGGGGATTCCTTTCGCTTTTTTAGCTCTTCTTCTTTCAGAAAAGAGTTCATCGATGCGGCCAATGCTGAAATACGCAATTGAGGAACTTTTCAGAGTGCTTCAGATAGAACGAGACGACGACGAGTTATTTTCTACTCAAATACACGCATTCAACGTGCTTCGTGTTATCTTTAAAGATCGAGATTTATCTCTTGAGGCGAGTATCTATGCGGCTCAGGGAGTGGAGCTATGTATTAAGAGAATGGGTGCCACGCCACAATGGGAGGTGCGTCTTTGCTTGCCTCGTTCGTACTTTATCCGCAACATTTCTTTTTTATACTTCAGTCATCCATAGTACTAAATGGATTGTGCTGGGCAATCGTTGCCTTAGTTCTGTTTACGGACGCTAGAACTAATATGGCTTGTTATCCCAGCAACAGTGAATCGCGTGTTGTGGGTTAGCCCGTGGATTCCAACTTTCTTCGGTTCGCCCCCATCGCGCTACATTTGTTTTTCTTCATTCATCTCTCCTACTTTCTATACATTATGTGTTGTTCATTTGTGCTGACTTTACGTTTACTATCCTAAAATAACAGGTTAGAAATGCCGCGACACTCTGCTTTTCATCGCTCGTTCAGAAGTTGACGGGCATAGCAAACGCAGATTTGGAAAGCACAAGCATCAAGTCTCAGTCAAAAGCACAGCACGCGAATGATTTCTTCGCAAAGTACCCGAGCTTGCATGCTTTCTTCGACCACGAACTAGAGCTTTCGGCTATAGACGAGGGAGATGAAACATGCGAATTAGAGATTCGCCCGTCTTTGAATGCCATTTTATCCATTCTGACGCGGTTAAAGGTAAATACTAACGATGGTGGTAGGAACGTTATTGAAGATGACATTCTTGATCCTTCATCGTTTATACCGCATTTAGAAGCCTGTTCTTCATCAAAGTATATGTCGATACGTGATCGATGTGCTACGGCCGTTTCAACTGTTGCTCGTCCGTTTGAACGTTCGCGAATTGTAACTGCGGCGCTGGATGAAGCAACATACTCGGAAGGATATTCAAATCGCACACACGGTGCTTTATTGAGAACGAGGAGCGTTCTTAAGGTGATTTTGGATGAATGTTGTGCTCGGAACAGTACCCATAAAATGTGCGATGAGTTTACTGAAGAAATAGCGCGTTGCGCCTTGCGCGGACTTTTACAATCCAGCCATCTTTTCACAGATATGGATGGGCCTGGTAGCTCGACTGTACCAGCGTTACTCGCATCCACGTGGCTTGAGTGTGCAATAGCGACTTTGCAGTTGAGCGATGTCGTGATATCGCGTGCATCTTCTTCCAATATATGTTCGCCTCGTCTCTCGTCAATGCCTGCAGCACTTTTAGAAATCGTGGATGCGAGTACGACAAGCGTAGATGTTTTCCAAAGATTGCTCGACCAAAGATACTTGGGTGAACCAGGACTGAGTAACCTTTCTTCTGTGATCTCGAGTCGACTCGTGGAGTGGAACATCGTAAACAAAAAAGACGTTTCTACCATTTCTAGAGTATTGACCGAAGATAGAGTGCCTTACGAAGGGAAGGAGGCAATTTTGGAGACTCTGTTGACTTGCGCTCTTGCAAACAAAATTTCAGATACAGATGCGTGTAGTCTGGAAGCGTCTATCTGGGAATATTTACACCGCACAACTTCTTGTCTTGGTGGAGTCGGGTGCGACTACGAGTGTTCGTATGCATCTCTCAAGCTCACCTTGCAACTCCTCGGGAGATGGAATATAACATCCAGAAACCATTCAGAACATTTGAATACGCTCGGTGCTTTGCAACAACGTATTCGCAACGAAGAATGCAGAGTAGAAGCAATGCGAACTTGGGGTGTGTTATTATCAGGGAGAATGAATGAAGCACGTGTTTGTGATGAAAATATGAGTGAAATTGCTGCAAATGCATATGAGTTTGTCACTCTGCTGGACTGTGAAACTTTGGATTGGCAATCTGGATCTACAGACGTTCGTCTTGCCGCAGCAGATGCATTGCATAACTCGGGGCTATTGAATTTTGTGTTCAGAAACGGTGATAAAGAACTTGTATCATCGATAGCCGTCAATAATGAAGCTCGGACGAAATTGGTTGAAATTACTTTCCGGCTTTTAGAGGATGAAGATGACGACGTTCGCAGGTCTGCATGTGAAGGTATCATGTGCGCCATCAATGGCACAATAAAACTAGATGATTTACCGCGAACTGAATATGTCATCAAAATTGCCTTCCATGCGCTGTTTGATGGTCGTACAATAATGAGGCCGTGGTTGGCAGACTCTTTTGCCAGACTTTTACCTGAAGTGAATAAAAGTACCAGTGCAAGACTATTATCTGCGTTTTCTGAACAGATTAAGAGCTCTCCTCGAAATCATCAAAAGATATTCGATGAGGAAGAGCATCCGAGGAAGGAACAGATGCTTCTCGCACAAATGGCTACGCATGCGCTCAAGTGCGGCATGATGAGAAACGATAGTTATACTAATTCTGTAGTCACTGCGCTCTCCACGGCAAACGTGACCATTGAAGGCTGCGTCAACAATCTCGAACGATTAATCAATATTGCAAAGAGTGCAAACATAGATGCGTCACGTTATGTCAACGAAAACGTAGAAGCATTTCACTTTGTAACCATCAATATGATTGTTATTTGGATGCTCAAAAAATCATCTCCGCCAGCACGAATTCGTGATATTTGTGATGTGTTTTCCAAGGAGTCGTCAGTGTATCCATCTCTGCGCGATGTGGCGCTTTGTACAGTCCTTGGTAATAGTAGTAAAGAAGGTCTTGACGTCAATCAAAGGCATCATCCCTGTTTTTTACTTTAGAATGTAAAATATAATATTAGAAATAGTTCACCTTTAGAACAACAAGGCACCCCCTTTCCAGGAACACACAAAAAGTCGCCACTTGAATTGTCCTCATTAAAACACAAAAACAAACTTTAATCATGGGTAGTAATGATGCGTACCTGTTGCGTGAGAACTTCAGAATGATCGATGCAGATAACTCTGGGATCATATCTCCGACTGAACTGCAGCGAGCTTTAGGTTCTCACGGTTTACTCTTCAGTCTTCAAACGATATCGTTGCTAATCAAACAACATTCCACCCGAGGAACTGGTACCTTAGATTTTAGTGAATACCAATCTTTGAACAACTTCTTAAATAAGACACAATCCGATTTTGCTAAGTTCGACGTGAATAACGATGGCAAGCTCGGTAAAGCGGAGGTTTTTAAAGCTTTGACGGCGGCTGGATTTGGAGACTGCGATTCAATAGCGATTGAAGAGGCGTGCAAATCATTCGATCCCTCTCGTGATAACAAAATCGGTGCACCAGAGTATATGGCGTTGGTTTTATTCTTAACATCAGCAAGGAAAGTTTTCGAGCAATTCGATGTGGGAAAAACGAACTCGGTGACGTTAGATATGAATCAATTTATTTTTGCTGCTTCACGCACGCGCTGATTAATGAGAACAATAAAACATGTACATTATATAGTGGTAATTTCATTGTGTGCCCCTATTGCTTTTTCTTTCCCAGCGCGTCGTTTCCTCCAATTAGTAAAAGGAACACGTAGTATAAACCGATTATCCCTCCTGCAACTGTTAACATTCCGCTCGGAAAAAATGCCCCGTTTCGCAAAATATACTTTGGTGCCATTATACCTAACAATAGCACATTCACACAAAGAGACATGAAAGTATATTTCCGGGTTGGTCTGTTTTCTTGCCAATGTTGCAAACTTTTATTCGCGAACAAAAGAAGCAGTGAACCGAGAACCAAACCGCTCACGAGCGAAGGCACCGAGCGCTTCAACATGAACCCCGCGACGCCACTACCGGCGACCAGTATTGCCCACGGATATGTCACGCAGAAATCATACATAGCTTTTCCTTTTCTTTCTTCGTTGTTGATGTTGTTGTTGTCGTTCGAGGACAATACCACGTCGGTCTTAGCTTTAATCGAAGTAACTTTTCTTGTGCTCTTCTTATTTGCCCTTCTGGTTATTAGGGGTTGTTGTTGTTGTTGTTGTCCTCCTCGAGTTTCCTCAACTGGGCGCAACGAACGCGAGACCAAAGACGACGAGACGCGAACAACACCAATGCGTGATTAACGTCGATTTCTTTCTTCCTCCCCCTTCTTGAGGAAGTAGCACGCTCTTCTGTGTTCTTTATTCTTGCCAAGCGCAGCTTTATTGTTACAATTCACTTGACTGACGAAGGTGCCAAGCAACATTCACAATAAATAACAAAATACGTTGGGATGTGCTCGTTGTCTGAAGGCAAAAGGAGATAAAATGCCGGGTATTGAAACGATCCGTCGTCCGTCGTCCGTAATAATCAACACGCGCGAACTCCAGGGCAAATTTCCTGTAAGAAGTATATCTTTTGATGTAAGGGAAAGAGTGATGTTTTTGATGAAAGTGGCCTCCTTTCAGAAATGCTAATTTTTTACCAATTTTAAAGGCGAAAGTACCAAACACCTAATTTAACGAACGATGCAGCACCATCGCACTACCGATGGAGCGTCCACTTCATCAGCAGCGGCGATAGTAGCAACAGTGGTGGTGGGTTCGTGTTGTGTTTTGGCATTGCATTACGCGTACCAGATCAGAAAGCACGAAGATAATGATGATAGGAGAGTTTTAATCCAGAAGTCGTTACAACAGAAGAGAACAAAAAATGATGAAACATCACCAATACACTCGTCCGTGCTTGATTCTATCGGGAACACGCCGTTGATGAAAGTCTTATCTCTATCGGAGATGACGAAATGTGAAATTTATGCCAAGTGTGAGTTTTATAACCCCGGTGGTTCGGTAAAAGACCGAGTAGCTTTGCAAATAGTGCAAGAAGCTATGGAACGTAAAAAATTGAACAAAGGAGGTTTAGTCACCGAAGGTACGGCTGGATCTACGGGCGTTTCATTGGCCATGGTAGCGTCAGTACTACGATTAAATTGTCACGTTGTTATGCCAGACGATGCGGCCACGGAGAAATCTGCTCAGGTATTAGCATACGGAGCGACGGTCGAAAGAGTGCGGCCGGTTTCGATAACGCATGCAGACCATTTCGTCAACGTGGCGAAACGGAGGGCAGAGGAAAGTAACGAACAATTTGGAGAAGGCTCCGGGTATTTCGCGGACCAGTTTGAAAATCTTGCAAACTTTAGAGCGCATTATAATGGTACGGGGAAAGAGATATACGAACAAACGATCAACAGTGGAAAGAAATTGGACGCTTTTGTGTGTGCTATGGGCACCGGCGGTACTCTGGCTGGCGTCGCGACGTACTTACAAAAAATGCAACCCAGTATAAAGTGCTTCGTAGCTGACCCACAAGGATCTGGAGTGTTTAATAAAGTTACCAGAGGTGTCATGTTTTCAAATGTCGAAAGAGAAGGCACGAGGAAACGTAACCCTTACGATACCATAACCGAAGGCGTTGGTATAAATAGAATAACGAAAAACAATGCTCTCGTTTTAGAACCTAAGGTGGGGAGTTCGGCGAAGCTGTACGGGGCGTATAGAGTAACTGATGCGCAAGCTGTGGCAATGTCTAGATGGTTGTGTGTTAGGGATGGCATGTTTATAGGAAGTTCCAGCGCGGTGAACTTAGTTTCAGCGCTCATGTGCGCTCGTGAACTCGGAGAAGGAAAGATGGTTGTGACAATCGCGTGTGACGCCGGATTGCGACACATGAGTAAGTTTTGGAACGACGAAGTCATCGCCAGGCACGACACTCTCGCCGATGCCGCCGCGTTTGGTTCTGATTTAGGTTTAACTCCAGAAGAATTTCTCGAAGGTTTGCTCAATCGTCCTTCGTTCACTGAGATGACGAATTATAACGATGTCAAAATCCCAAAGGTGACCTCGTAGTGGTAGTAATAAAAAATTAAAATAAGATTTCACTTTTCACTTTCTCTCTTCATAAGTCGAAGCTTCTTCCCACTTTGGGTAGAAATCGTGTACACGCGCGCATGAAATGAAGCCACCACCGTCTTCCTCTTCCTTTAGCCGAAGAGAGGCCAAGAGAACGAGACGATACGTTATAATGTTAGCGTTCGTTTCTTTTCTCGCCCCACTGGTGTATCATCAAAATCACGAGTCACACCCACAAACGAAACGAGGGGAAAGCCGAATATCCACGTTCGCGCATCATCACTTCTCTTCTTCACACGATCAACATCGAGCTTTGATTGCGAAGAGTTACGGATATGGAGGTGAAATCGAAGACGAAGACGAAGATGATATTACTACACACAATATTCAGAATAATAGAAATTATGAAGGGAGTTCTTCTTCTTCTTCTTCTTCTTCTTCTTCTTCTTCTTCTT
>CEPW01006063.1_pt1 | contig 20409 bp, 24 predicted proteins | sample 356211 | NCBI WGS metagenome assembly CEPW01 (sample SAMEA2620021, study PRJEB7988) | marine metagenome | biome: marine biome (ENVO:00000447); feature: deep chlorophyll maximum layer (ENVO:xxxxxxxx); material: "saline water (ENVO:00002010), including plankton (ENVO:xxxxxxxx)" | depth 25 m
ACCATCTGCCAATCCGTAGGGGGCCAGCGCATCGCTCACCAGCACCGTCTGCTTCGGTGCCAGCCGTTGTAGCAGCACCGCCATCGTCGGATGAACGTGCACTCCGTCGGCGATCAGGCCCAGGGCGATGTCTCCGCGGCGGCAGGCTTCTCCTAAGGGGCCAGGGGCCCTGTGGTGTAGACCCGGCATCGCATTGAAGGCATGGGTGAGCATGCCCACGCCTTGCTCAAAGGCTTGGGCCGCCCCATCCGCTTTTGCGGCGCTGTGGCCCAGGGCCACGGTGATCTTGAGCTCCCGCAGCCGCTGGATCACCGCCTCAGCTCCCTCCAATTCAGGTGCCAGGGTCATCAGGGCGATTTCGCCTTCAAATCCACCGATTCGTTGCTCCAAAGCATCCAGGCTCGGAGCCGCTAAATGCTCAATCGGGTGGGCACCGCGACGGGCTTCCGCCAAAAACGGACCTTCGAGATGGGCCCCCAGTAGTTGGCAGCGTCCCGCGATGTGCTTTTGGCGCGCGGTACGGAGCACAGCCAGTGCTCGGCGCAATGGCTCGATGCCGCAGGTCACCAGGGTTGGGGCGATCGCGTCCACTCCATCGGCCCACAGCAAATCCAGTAGCTGAATCAGCCGCGGTAGATCCGCCTGCGTTAGCTCGGGAAACGCCAGCCCCAGTCCACCGTTGATCTGTAGATCAACCCCGCGGGGACTGATCCAATCCCCCTGCCAGCTGTCCCCTCCAGCGGCGCTCTCCGTCGCCATCGTCTCGATCCTGAGGATTCGGCTCTCGTCATCCAGTTCGATCCAGTGCCGTTGGTCCGCATCGCCGCCCAGGGGGGTTGGCAATCGCACATCGCTGATCCGATGCATCCCAGCCAGCTGTGGAGGACGATGGCAGTCTTGCTGGTCTTGGCCATGACGACAGTGCTTCCCCGCGTGGCTGTGGTGATGGGTAGCGATTCCGACTTACCCACCATGGAGCCGGCGGCTGCCATCCTCCGTGAGCTGGGGGTTGAGGTGGAGGTGCGCGTGCTCTCGGCCCATCGCACTCCTTTGGAGATGGTGGACTTTGCCCAAAAAGCCCGTGATCAAGGCTTTGGTGTGATCGTGGCGGGAGCCGGGGGCGCTGCCCATTTACCCGGCATGGTCGCAGCGCTCACCACGCTGCCTGTGATCGGTGTTCCGGTGAAAAGCCAGGCTCTTTCAGGGGTGGATTCACTCCATTCGATTGTTCAGATGCCCGGTGGCATTCCCGTGGCCACGGTGGCCATCGGAGGTGGTCTCAATGCTGGTTTGCTCGCAGCACAGATTCTTTCGGTTGCTGATGCTGGCCTTGCGGCACGGTTGGCCGACTACCGCAGCAGCCTTCACGATGCGGTGGTGACCAAGGATGCCCGTCTGCTCGATCTGGGCAGCACCGACTATCTCTCCCAGATGCAGTCATGAGTGTTCCAATTCGTTCCACGCTTCGTTCCACGCTGCTTTGGGCGGTGGTGCCGGCGGCCGTCGTCTATGGGATCGCGCTGGTCTGGAGCGCCTCAGAGGGCATCAGCGCCAAGTTGGTGTTGAAGGATTTGGCCCAGTCCTGCAAAGCACCTCTGGGGGAGGGCTTCCTCTCCAGCGTGGGCTATTTGCTCTGGATGGCGGCCGCTGCCATCGCCTTGTTTGCAGCGTCCACCCGGCAAATCCAAGGCTCGGTTCTGAACCGCCAATTCGCCTTCTGTGGGGGTGGATTCTCGCTTTGGCTCTGCCTCGACGACATGTTCCTGGTCCACGACCGCTACCTCGGCGAGGCGTTTCTCTACATCACCTACGCCTTCTTTACCGGGTTGCTGTTGTTCCGTTTTCGTGGCCCACTCCAGCGCTTCGGTGGCGACACTTTTTTGGTTGCCGTTGTGCTGTTGGGTCTGTCGGTTCTGACCGATGCTCTTCAAGGGCTTTGGCCGAACTCCTACGAGACGGTGCAGATTTTTGAAGAGGGATTCAAGTTCCTCGGGATTGCCTCCTGGCTTGCCTTCTGGTGCCATTACGTCAGTGCCGCCTCCCGGCCGAGCACGCCTTGATCTGTTCCCCGACCCAACGATGACTGTTTGGCCAGCCTGGCTGCGTCTTGGCTTGGTGTTGCCGCTGCTGGGGGTCAATGCCTTCGTGATCAAACGGGTGATGGTGCAGTTCGCCCCCTTCCCAGGGCTGTTTCTCACCGCGGCTCTTATTGCTTTTTTGCTCGATTTGCCCTGCCGCTGGTTGAAACGGCGCGGTATGTCTCGGCCCTGGGCGATTGCGGCAGTCGTGCTGCTGACCCTCGGCCTGCTGGTGCTGGCCGCAGTGACGTTGGTGCCGTTGTTGATCGAGCAGCTCAGTCAGTTAATCAGTGCCTCTCCTGCGTTGTTGAGCGCTGCCGAGCAGTGGATCAACCAGAGTCAGTCGTGGGCGATCAGCCATGGGCTTCCCGCGGATTTTGCAGACCCCAGCAGTGATTTGGTGTCTCAAATCAGCCGAGTGGCCACAGAGCTCAGCCGCCGTTTGCTCGGCATCCTTGGGGCCACGGTGGGCACCACCATCAACGTGGTGATTGTGCTGGTGCTGGCGGTGTTCTTACTGCTGGGCGCCGATTCGATCACCTCCGGCTTGGTGCAGTGGCTTCCAGAGCGTTGGCGTGCCCTCGTTGCATCCACCCTTGAGCGCACGTTCCGTGGTTACTTCGCCGGCCAGGTTGTTCTGGCATTGATCCTCACCGGTGGCCAACTGTTGGTGTTCAGCGTGTTGGAGATCCCCTACGGCGTGTTGTTTGCCGTGCTGATCGGCTTTACCACCTTGATTCCCTACGCGAGTGCGCTCACGATCGTGTTCGTCAGCGCGATTTTGGCGGTTCAGGATCTCGGCACCGCGATCGAACTATTAATCGCTGCAATCCTGGTGGGACAGGTGGTGGATCAGGTGATTCAGCCCCGCTTAATGGGCAGCATCGTTGGCCTGCAGCCGGCTTGGCTGTTGATCGCCCTACCCATTGGCTCCCGTTTGGGAAACATCTTCGGTGTGGGCGATCTGCTCGGATTGCTTTTAGCGGTGCCGGTGGCCAGCTGCATTAAAACGCTGGCCGACGCGGCCCGATCTGATCTCAGGCCTTTGGAATCACACCCTGTGCTTCAAGAGCCTTAAGCACAACCTGCACGGATTCAGTCAGCTCCTGGCTGCCGGTGTCGATCTTCAGCTCAGGGGATTCCGGGGCCTCATAGGGGCTGGAAATACCGGTGAACTCTTTGATGGCTCCGGAGCGGGCCTTGGCATACAGACCCTTGGGATCGCGGGACTCGCAAACGTCGAGGTCGGCGGCGCAGAAGATTTCGAGGAAGTCGCCTTGCTCCACCAGCTCACGGGCCTTGTCGCGGTCGGCGCGGAAGGGCGAGACGAAAGCAGTCAAAACGATCACCCCAGCGTCGAGGAACAACTTGGCCACTTCGCCGATGCGGCGGATGTTCTCTTCACGATCGGCATCGGAGAAGCCAAGGTCTTTGCAGAGGCCGTGGCGCACGTTGTCGCCATCGAGCACGTAGGTGGCCAAACCACGCTCAAACAGAGCGGCATTGACGGCGTTGGCCAGGGTGCTTTTGCCAGAGCCGGAGAGTCCGGTGAACCAGAGGATGGCGCTGCGGTGACCGCGCTTCTCGGCGCGTGCGGCCCGGTCCACCGAGGCCTCGTGCCAGACGATATTGGTGGCCTTGGGAGTCGCAGCGGTCATCACCACAGGGGGGCTTGGGCCCGCCATTGTCCCTCAGCCGCCGGCACGTTTCGGCCGATACCCCTCTTTGGCCAGAAGCTCTAGGGCGAGATCCACCTGGTCGCCTTGCAGTTCGATCAAGCCATCCTTGGCGGTGCCACCGCTTCCAATCCTGGTTTTGAGCTTTTTCAGCAGCACCTTGAGGCCGGCTGCATCCAGCTCGAGACCGCGAATCACCGTCACTGTTTTGCCGCCTTTGCCACCCCGCGTGGGTTGCACGCGCACCATCTGCTGCGCTTTTGGGGTCGGCTCAGCCGCTGGCCCGCTCGGCCGCTGCAGACTGTCAGCGCTGCTGAATTCCTGCCAGCCGCCTTTGGGCATTCCCCCCGTTGCAAGTCAAACCATTCTCGATGACGAACGCCGCCGCTTCTCCCCGTTGGGCTGATTCCAGCCGTGGCTTGGGCCGCCTCATCGAAACGTTGATTGGCATCAGCGTGTTCCGGCGACCGCTTTTTTTTCAGGCGAGGCAGCTGATTATTCGGACGGCGGAACGCAATGGCATCCCCTGGCGTCAACGCCGGGAGGAGTTGCGGCTGGCGGCTGAACCCCTGCGGTCCAGCAGCACGAGCGCAGGAGTGCACCCCCCCGATTACTACATCGCTCGCTTTCACGCCTATGAGCAGGGCAACCTCTGCTGGCAGGCCGCGGCTGAGGCGGAGCAAGCCACCGATGCGATGGCCCTGCGGGTCTGGCCCGATCAGCAGCTCACGCCCGTTGAAGCCCAGCAGATGCTGCGCGATGCGATTCATGCCGCAGTGGAGCCCCTCCTCAATGGAGTGCAGCATCGAGTTCTCGACCTGGGCTGCTCGGTGGGCGTCAGCACCCAGGCGCTGGCCCGTTGGTTGAACAGCAGGGCCGCCCAACGCGGTGAGCCCAGCCCTGAGCTGATTGGTCTCGACCTGTCACCCGACATGCTCGCGGTCGCCCGGGTCCGCGATCGCGAGGCTTTGGTCTCCGAATGGCGCCATGCCGCTGCGGAAGCCACGGGGCTCGCAGCAGGATCCATCGACCTCATCAGCCTTCAATTTGTTTGCCATGAGTTACCGCAGCAAGCCACCCATGCTGTGTTGAAGGAGGCGGCTCGGTTGCTGCGCCCTGGTGGCGTTCTTGTGATGGTCGACCAGGACCCAGCCTCTTCTGTGCTGCAACGGCTCCCAGCCCCGGTGGCCACGTTGTTGAAGAGCACGGAGCCCTACATCGAGCAGTACTTCAGCCTTGATATGCCCTTGGCGTTGCAGCAGGAAGGATTTCGCGATTTGAGCATCAGCGCCTGCGACCCACGGCATCGTGTGATTGCCTGCTTACGCTGACCCCACGCTCCACCGTGGATCCGTGACCAGCACCCTGCCCAACGCCAGTACTCCGGATCCAGCCAGCCTGCAGCCGGCGGTTCGTCCCGGTGCCCATGGACGCTTTGGACGGTTCGGCGGCCAGTACGTGCCTGAAACCCTGATGCCGGCCCTGGCCGAACTCGAGTTGGCTGCCGCCCAAGCGTGGAAAGATCCTGCCTTCACGGCCGAACTCAATCGGTTGCTGAAGAATTACGTCGGCCGAGCGACGCCCTTGTACGAAGCGGAGCGGCTCACAGCCCACTACCGCCGTTCTGATGGTGGCCCTCGCATCTGGCTCAAGCGTGAAGACTTGAACCACACCGGCGCCCACAAGATCAACAACGCCCTGGGCCAGGCGCTGCTGGCCCTCCGAATGGGCAAGAAGCGAATCATCGCCGAAACCGGGGCTGGTCAGCATGGCGTCGCCACAGCAACCGTGTGTGCCCGCTTCGGGTTGGACTGCGTGATTTATATGGGGGCGGAGGACATGCGCCGTCAGGCACTGAATGTGTTCCGGATGCGACTGCTGGGCGCCACGGTTCAGCCTGTTACTGCGGGAACGGCGACGCTGAAGGACGCCACCAGTGAAGCGATCCGAGACTGGGTCACCAACGTGGAGTCCACCCACTACATCCTGGGTTCTGTGGCCGGCCCGCATCCCTACCCGATGTTGGTGCGTGATTTTCACGCTGTGATTGGAGAGGAGTCCAAGCGGCAGTGCCAGGAGGCCTTCGGGCGCCTTCCAGATGTGCTGATGGCCTGTGTGGGGGGAGGCTCCAATGCCATGGGTCTGTTCCATCCCTTCGTGCAAGACACCTCAGTGCGGCTGATCGGTGTTGAGGCTGCGGGGGATGGTGTTGAGACCGGCCGCCATGCCGCCACGATCACCGAGGGGCGCGCTGGTGTGCTCCATGGCGCGATGAGCCTGCTGCTGCAGGACAGCGATGGCCAGGTGCAGGAGGCGCATTCGATCAGCGCTGGTCTGGATTACCCCGGAGTGGGTCCAGAGCACAGCTACCTCCGCGAGATCGGCCGCGCGGAGTACGCCGCTGTCACCGACGAGCAAGCTCTCGATGCCCTGCGTTTGGTGAGTGAGCTGGAAGGCATCATCCCCGCCTTGGAGACGTCCCATGCCTTCGCCTGGTTGGAGCAGCTCTGCCCGACCTTGCCCGAGGGCAGTGAAATCGTGATCAATTGCTCCGGTCGTGGTGACAAGGACGTCAACACGGTGGCGGACAAGCTTGGCGACAAGCTCTGATTGCGTTGAGCTCAGCTCAGCACGAGTTCCAGGTGGCGGGCCACGCGTTGCACCGCCGCCCGCGCCGTTGCATAGGCCATCCGCATCGGCCCGAGCAGAGCAACTTGGCCAACTCCCTCAGTGCCGCAGCGGTAAGGCGCTTGAACAACAGCGCAGCTCTGTAGGGCTCGATGGGGATGTTCCTCACCGATCCAAACGCGGGAGGTCTCACTGCTGCGCACCACGGCGGCAGGTTGCTCGTCAATGAGTTCGACCAGTGGGCGAACGTCGCTGCTGATCTGAAATTCCGGCTCGGCAATGAGGCGCGAGAGACCATGCACGACCAAGGGCTGGTCTGGCGCGACTGCGTTGAGTTCAAGGGCATTGCGCAGCACAATGCCGGTGTTTTGTAGCTGAGGCGGAAGGCTGTCCCAGTTGATCGGACCATCCGCCAGCTGGCGGTCAGTCCAGCGCTCGATCGCCTTGAGTTCTGGTTCGGCGGCCTGGGGTAACCGCAAATTCAAATGGCTGGCCCGGCCACTGTCTTCGACGAGCAACACCAGCAATCGATCACCGCTGCTCACCAGACGAATCGCTTCGAGGCGAGAGCGGGGCTGGGCTGGCTTGCTGATCAGAGCCATCAGGCCGGTGAAATCAGTCAACCGGCGTGCCAATTGGGCCAGCAGGTCATCCAATGCGGCCCAGCGCAGTGTGAGACCCGTGAGTTCCCGTTCCAGATGTTGAACGGCGCTGCCGGGTTCTGGAAGCAGGCAGTCGACATAGTGGCGGTAGCCGAGCTGACTGGGGACTCGGCCCGCAGAGGTGTGGGGTTGCATCAGCAGACCGCGTTGCTCGAGCGCACCCATGGCTGAGCGCACCGTGGCCGAGCTGACGGGGATGCCGAAGCGTTGCACCAGGGTTCGACTGCCGACCGGTTCAATCGTGTCGACGTAGTGGTGCACCGTCGCCTGGAGCACCTGTCTCTGTCGGGTGGACAGGGGCTTCATCAATATCGGGGAACGGAGGGGTCCACCTGCACACTCCAGGCGTCAATGCCACCGTCAAGGTTCCATACCTCCAGGTTCCAAGGCTGTTCCAACAGCCACAGTCCGAAGTGGTGACTGCGCACACCGGCATGGCAGACCACCACCACCGGTTGGCTGGCCTGGAATGAATCAGGCAGCGTCTGCAGCCAGTCGCTGGAACGACTGAGCGGTAAATGCAGCACCGGATGGGGGAGACGGGCGAGTTCTAATTCCTGATCTTCACGGACATCCACCAACAGGGGTTGAGGGCGGTCGCTCGCCAGCCAGGCCTGGAGTTCCGGGCTTGTGATCTGTTGTGGATGCGTCCTCGTCATGGCGCCATTCTGCGTTGATGGATAAAGATGAGGCCATCTGACTCTGCAGGCCCATGAAGGCCCGCCCCTTCCTAACGGCGCTGGCCGGCGTGCTGTTGTCCCTGGTGCTGCTCACCAGTGGATTGCTTTGGGCGATGAACCAACGCAGTCCCTTGCGTTTGGCCGATCAGCCCCTAGAGCTTCCCCGTGCGGCCCGATTTGTTCCACGGGATGCGGCTCTGTCGCTGCACTGGTTGCTGGATCCGGCACGTCTGCCTGCCTACGTGCAAGCCGTGGCTCCGGCCTCAGATCGCCGTCAGGCTCGCGATGAGGCTCAGCGGTGGCGCAGTGGTGTGTTTGCCCTAGCGGGTCTGGATTTTGAGACGGAACTGGCCAGTTGGCTGGGCCCCGATCTCAGCCTCACCCTGCTCAATGCCGCTGATCAGCCTGGATGGGTGTTGGCCTTGACCAGTCGGGATGCAGATGGCGCGCGTCGTTTCGTTCAGCGCTTCTGGCAGACCCGCAGCCTGGCTGGCGCTGATTTGCAGATCAGCAGCTATCGCGGGATGGGCTTAATCAGTGCACGGGGCATGTCGGCAGGCAGGCAGACCCAGTCGATGGCGACCGCTCTGATCGATGACGATCTGCTCTTGTTGGCCTCCGGCCGAGGTGTGCTCGAGCAAGCCTTGGATGTGTCGCAGCTCGCGGATCAGCATCAACTCGGTGATGTCGGCTTGCAGCAGCAGCTGGCCCGTCTTGGTGACGGTGTGGCTGTCCTGACGGCGTCACCACAGGCCATGCATCAGTGGCTGCAGATGCCCACTGACCTCACGGAAGATCCAGGGCTTGCCGGTTTGATGGTCGCCTTGCGACCCGAGGGCTCTTCCTTGGCCATGGATGGTGCATTGCGCTATCGCGACCGACTAGAGGTTGCGTCTTGGCCTTCGCTGGATGATCTCAGTGGTTCAGCCGGTGGCGCCGCGCGTTGGATGGCGCAACTGCAGAACCCCCAGCGCCTGCTGGATCCAACGGAGCGTCACCCCTTAGCCCGCTGGTTGGGTCCGTTGCTGCGTGAGTCGTTGACGAGCGCCCCTGTTCCCCAGCTCCTGGCGAGCCTGGATCAGGGCCCCTTGCTTTGGCAGCAGCAGTCGCGGGGCTGGCTGTTGGCCAGCCGTCGGGATCAACCCAGCCTGGATGGCATGACCGCTGATCTAGAGCAGCAAGGCTTGTCTCGATCGGAGTTGGATGTGGACGGCGAGACCTGGCAGGTGTGGACGCGCCTAGTCCGGCAGCGCGGCCGCTCCGAAGGATTGGAAGCACAGCTTGCGCTGGCGCGTGCTGAGGGCAGTGATCGCAATTGGTGGGGTGAAACCCTCGCCGCACTCGGCCAACGTCGAGATACGCGAGCGTTGAAGCCACTGGTGGATCGTTGGCATGATCTGTCCGCTCCATCGGAGTCAACCCAAGGCTTGGTGCTATCGGCTGATCCGGCGAAGGCGTTGCTAGGCCAGTGGCGGCCTTGGCAGTTGTTGCAGGTTCTCGTTGGCAATCCCCTTCAAGGGCATGTCAATGGAATGACGCTGGTTGTTGATCGGGATCACGCGGAGGATCAGCAGACCCTGGTGCCGTTCCATGGCCGACTCGATCTCGGTTGAGCTGGTTCTGCTGCGCCATGGCATTGCTGTGGAGCGTGTCTCAGGACGGGATCACCCCGATCGAGCTCTGACCGATCTCGGGCGATCTCGGTGCAAGTCGGTAATGGATGCTCTGGTGCAGCGGGGCCTTGGCGTGGATCAGCTGATCAGCAGTCCCTACCGCCGGGCCTTGGAAACGGCGCAGATTGCTCTGGAGGCTGGTCTGGCTCCCAAGCTCAGGATCGAACAGTCCCTTCAGCCGGGAGGGGACCATTTGGCATTGATCGAGGCATTGGATGGCCGTGTGTGTCTAGTGGGCCATGAACCAGATCTCAGTGCTGCCGCCTGTCGTTTGCTCGGCCTACTGCCGGGACAGCTGCCTCTCAAGAAGGCCGGATTGATTCATCTGCAGCAAAGCGCGGGTGTCTGGATCCTGCGCGCCCTGCTCCGCCCGCGACTGCTGCTGGACACTTCGGCTTAGGTTTGCAGATCAGTGTTGTCGGAGCGTGGCGTTGGCACAGCAGCAAACGGGTGGCCTGCGTCACGCCAGGACGGGGATTGAGCTGAGACCTGGCCTCGATGGAGTGCCGGCGACGCAGTCCGCTATCTGCGATATCGATGGGGAGAAGGGGCTCCTGACCTACCGCGGTTATCCGATGGAGGAGCTTGCGGTGAACAGCAGCTTCCTTGAGACGGCTTACCTGCTGATCTGGGGTGAACTTCCAACCCAGGATCAGCTCCACTCGTTTGAGCATGAGGTGCAAATGCACCGGCGTGTGAGCTTCCGAGTGAGGGACATGATGAAGTGCTTCCCGGCTAGCGGTCATCCCATGGATGCCCTGCAGTCCAGCGCGGCAGCCCTCGGTCTGTTTTATTCCCGACGGGCAATCGACGATCCGAATTACATCTACAAGGCGGTGGTTCGTCTGATCGCCAAGATCCCAACGATGGTGGCGGCGTTTCAGTTAATTCGAAAGGGCCAAGATCCGATTCAGCCCCGAGACGATCTGGCCTATTCGGCGAATTTTCTCTACATGCTCACCGAGCGGGAACCGGATCCCCTGGCGGCAAGGATCTTTGACCGCTGCCTGATGCTCCATGCCGAGCACAGCCTGAACGCCAGCACCTTTAGTGCGCGGGTCACCGCCAGCACCCTCACCGACCCCTATGCGGTGGTTGCATCTGCGGTGGGCACCCTTGCTGGTCCTCTCCATGGCGGGGCCAATGAAGACGTTTTGGCGATGCTTGAAGACATCGGCACCCCCGATCAAGCCGGTGCCTATTTGGATCACGCCATTGCGGAGAAGCGCAAAATCATGGGATTTGGCCACCGCGAATATCGGGTCAAAGATCCGCGTGCGGTCATCCTCCAGTCGTTTGTGGAAGAGATGTTTGACGAGTTCGGTCACGACAATCTCTATGACGTAGCCCGCGCGCTCGAGCAGGAGGCCGAATCCCGTCTCGGTCCCAAGGGCATTTACCCGAATGTCGATTTCTACTCAGGGTTGGTGTATCGCAAATTGGGGATTCCACGCGATTTGTTCACCCCCGTTTTCGCCATTGCCAGGGTTGCTGGTTGGCTGGCGCACTGGCGTGAACAGCTGGGCGCGAACCGGATTTTCCGGCCTTCGCAGATCTATACGGGCTCAGAGCCACGCGTCTGGATGCCCATCGATGGTCGAGTTTCGGCTCCGGCCGCCTAAGTTGCATCTACTTCAGTCGACACCATGGTGAGTCCGGGACTGGACCTGGAATTGAGTTTCAGCCAGGCATTGCAGGGTCTGGGACTTTCAGCAGAGGCGGCACGCCTTCTGTGGTTGCCCCTTCCGATGCTGTTGGTGTTGGTCGCGGCCGTGGTTGGTGTTCTGGTCTCTGTGTGGCTGGAACGCAAGATCTCCGCTGCCGTTCAGCAGCGTGTTGGTCCGGAATATGCCGGTGCCCTCGGCATCCTTCAGCCCTTGGCGGACGGCCTCAAGCTGCTCGTTAAAGAAGACATCATTCCTGCTCGAGCCGACAGCCTGCTGTTCACCCTCGGCCCGGTTCTCGTTGTGATTCCGGTGATCGCCTCCTGGCTGATCATTCCATTCGGCCAAAACTTGCTGATTAGCAATGTGGGGGTGGGGATCTTCCTGTGGATTGCTCTGAGCAGCGTCCAGCCCATCGGGCTTTTGATGGCGGGATATTCCTCGAATAACAAGTATTCGCTGCTTGGCGGTCTGCGTGCGGCGGCCCAATCGATCAGCTACGAGATCCCACTGGCGCTCGCCGTGCTGGCCGTCGTGATGATGAGCAACTCCTTAAGCACCGTCGACATCGTTAATCAGCAGAACGGTGCAGGGATTCTCAGCTGGAATATTTGGCGTCAGCCGGTTGGCTTTTTGATTTTCTGGATCTGTGCGCTAGCGGAATGCGAACGCCTTCCCTTCGATCTCCCAGAAGCTGAAGAGGAATTGGTCGCCGGCTACCAGACCGAGTACGCGGGCATGAAGTTCGCTCTCTTCTATCTCGCTGGGTACATCAACCTGGTTCTGTCGGCATTGTTGGTGTCGGTGCTGTACCTCGGCGGGTGGGGCTTCCCCATTCCTGTTGAATGGCTCGCTGGCTGGCTCGGTCAGTCCGTTGATGCCCCTGTCGTGCAGGTGATCACTGGGTCTGTGGGCATCGTGATGACGGTGTTCAAGGCCTATCTGCTGGTCTTCGTGGCCATCCTTCTGCGGTGGACGACCCCAAGGGTGCGGATCGACCAATTGCTGGATCTGGGCTGGAAATTCCTGCTCCCCCTCGCGTTGGTCAATCTGCTGGTCACCGCTGCTCTGAAGCTCGCCTTCCCAGTCGCGTTCGGCGGCTGATCTCTCGCGTTCCACCTCCGCCCCGTCATCATGGGGTTGAGGTTTGATTCCCTCCTCTTCCAGGTTCCAGTCCATGTTCGGATTCCTCAAACAGGTTGGTGACTACACGCGGGATGCTGTCGATGCAGCCCGCAACCTGGCGCAGGGTTTCGCCGTCACCTTTGACCACATGCAGCGCCGTCCGGTCACGGTGCAATATCCCTACGAAAAGCTGATCCCCTCGGAGCGTTACAGAGGGCGCATTCACTACGAGTTTGATAAGTGCATCGCCTGCGAGGTCTGCGTTCGCGTATGTCCGATCAATCTCCCCGTCGTTGACTGGGTGATGAACAAGGCAACCAAGAAAAAAGAGCTGCGCAACTACTCCATTGACTTCGGCGTCTGCATTTTTTGCGGGAACTGCGTTGAGTACTGCCCAACCAATTGCCTCTCGATGACCGAGGAGTACGAGTTGGCAGCCTTTGATCGCCACAGCCTCAATTACGACAATGTGGCCCTCGGCCGATTGCCTACAAGCGTCACCACCGATCCGTCGGTGATACCCCTCCGTGAGCTTGCCTATCTACCTGCTGGTGAAATTGATCCCCACACCGTTTCACCCGATCGCCCTAGGGCTGGCAAATTGCCTGCGGAGGTTCTTCAAACCCTCGCCCCGGTGAATGATGAGGGACAATCCTCCGGTGATAACGGGGAGGGCAAAGCATGACCATTGCAACAACCACTGAGCTCATCTGCTTCCTTGTTCTTTCAGCTGTTGTTGTGGCTGGAGCCCTTGGTGTTGTGCTGTTGAGCAACATCGTTTATTCAGCTTTTTTGCTGGGTGGGGTCTTCATGGCAGTGGCCGGCCTCTACTTGCTGCTGAATGCCAGTTTTGTGGCTGCGGCACAGGTTTTGGTCTACGTCGGCGCGATCAACGTGTTGATCTTGTTCGCGATCATGCTCGTGAACAAACGCGAGGATCTCAAGGCGATTGCTGGCTTGGGTGTCCGTCGGGCTGTTTCGGCGGCTGTTTGCCTGGGTTTGTTCAGCCTTCTCGTTCGCGTTGTGCTCACAACTCCTTGGGCGTTGCCTGGACCACCGGCCATCGGTGAAGAGGCAACAGCACGGATCGGTGAGCATCTCTTTACTGACTATTTGCTTCCTTTCGAGGTGGCCTCTGTTCTGCTTCTGATGGCGATGATTGGTGCCATCGTTTTGGCACGACGTGATGTGTTGGCCACCGATGTCGTGACCGGTGAAGTCGCTGATCAAGGCTTGATTGAGAAATCACGCACTCCACTCCTGCTCGAGCGTCGCTCGTCCTGACCCCCACCTGAACGATGAACGAGATCCTCGCTTCCCTTCCCTCCCTTCAGGCATACCTGCTGTTGGCGGCCATGCTCTTTTCGATCGGGGTTTGGGGCCTGATCAACAGCCGGAATGCAGTGCGGGTACTGATGAGCATTGAACTGATGCTCAACGGTGTGAACATCAACTTGATGGCGTTCTCCTCTTATGTGGATGGGGATCTGATTCGTGGTCAGGTCTTCGCCGTGTTTGTGATCACCGTGGCGGCGGCAGAAGCAGCTGTTGGCCTCGCCATCCTGCTGTCGCTTTATCGCAACCGCGTTACGGTCGATATGGAACAGTTCAACTTGCTCCGCTGGTAACAGCGACCCTCAGGCAGCGATGCGTCTCGATCTGGTCTGGGTGATCTATCGGGCCGACAGTCAGCCCGCTCAACGCGAAGCCCGTCAATGCGCCAAAGAGCTCAAGGCTTTGGGGGCAACGGTCGTGACGGCCATGTCCGGCGCACGGGCCAACCCATTCCCTGGCTTGTTGGCTGTCGCTGAGACTCTTCCAGACCTTGCTGTGGTGCTTGGCGGAGATGGGACTGTCCTCGGAGCGGCCCGTCATTTGGCGGTGCACGACATTCCGATTCTGAGCATCAATGTGGGTGGTCATCTGGGCTTCCTCACCCACGACCGCCGGGTGTTGAAGGGGGATGAGATCTGGACTCGACTCAGCCTGGATCAGTTCGCCATCGAGCGCCGCATGATGCTTGAGGCGATGGTCGATCGGCGTTCGGCAGAAGAGCGTGCCGAAACCGGCCCTGCGTTGTCGGCGTTGGATCTCGAAGATGATGATCTTCATCATTGGGCCCTCAATGATTTCTATTTGCGGGCCTATCGCGATGAAATTTCGCCAACCTGCACCCTTGAGCTGGAAATCGACGGTGAGGTGGTGGATCAGGTTCGAGGGGATGGCCTCATCTTGGCCACCCCAACAGGATCCACCGGCTATGTGATGGCTGCCGGTGGACCGATTTTGCATCCGGGGATTGACGCCATCGTGGTCACACCGATTTGCCCGATGAGTCTGTCGAGCCGCACTGTGGTCGTGCCGCCTCGCTCACGGTTGGTGATTTGGCCGCTGGGTGACTCCGGCCATCGGGTCAAGCTTTGGAAGGATGGCGCCGGTGGCACGGTGCTGGAGCCCGGCGAATGCTGCGTGGTTCAGCAGGCCCGTCACCACGCGCTGATGGTTCTGCTCAATCAAAGCCCTTCGTACTACCGCACCCTCTCTCAAAAGTTGCATTGGGCCGGCAGTCTTACGGCTTCTCAGCCTTCGCCGAACTGAAGATGGCCCTGGAAATTGAACGTCGCTTTTTGGTGGTTGGTGATGCGTGGCGCGCCCATGCCGGCCATGAGCAGCATTTACGCCAGGGGTATTTGGCGGCCAGTGCAGATGGGGTCACCGTGCGGATGCGGCTTCGAGGTGTCGATCAGGCCTGGCTCACCTTGAAGGCCGCGGCGGATCGTCAAGGCCTGATTCGACACGAGTTCGAATACGAGATTCCTGTTGCGGATGCGGAAGCGCTTTGGGCCCTGGCGCCCCATCGATTGGAGAAAACCCGTTACAGCATCGATTGGCCTGGCGGGGATTGGGTGGTGGATTGCTTCAGCGGTGCCAATGCGCCTCTCGTTTTGGCTGAAGTTGAGTTGGCGACGGCCGATGCTGCTCTGCAGTTGCCGTCGTGGTGTGGCCTGGAATTGACGGGTGAATCGCGTTGGTCGAACGCTGTGTTGGCGGCTGAGCCGCTCGAGGGATGGCCACTGACGGAGCGGCAAGCACTGGGCTTGGTTTAGACGAAAACTGGAACTTCCTACAGATTTCCTTTAGATTTGAACGGTCGCCTCGTGTGCTCGTGGTTGGCCTCTATGACTCGGAAGGAATGCTGAGATGCGTTGGCTTCACCAGCGAAGCGTGCACGGACTATGCCGAGCTGTTTGGTATTCCCTTGGCACTGTGCTCGCTACAAGCCTTGCCGGAGCCGATGACCTCGTCGTTGCGCTTTAAGGGTCGTCGTGTTCTGGAAGGGCGCAGCAGTTAAAGCCGTCGCGGCAAATCTTCCCGTTGTCCATGGCCCAGTTCAGCAGGGCAACGCGGTTCTTCGACCCTGTTTTGGTGAAGACATTGCTGACGTGGTTATCGACGGTTCTTTTGCTGATCGTCAGTCGGTCAGCGATCTCTTGATTGGTCAGGCCCTCTGCCACCAACTCAATGATCTCGACCTCACGGCCGGAAAGCGCCATGTTCAGAGAGTCAGATGATGCCGCTGAAGCCATGCTTCGACCCTCCTCGTTCTTTGAATACTAGGTCCTTTGACTGATCCCGATCCTGCATAGTGGGCAGCTGAGATGGATCTGAATTTGACGTCTGCGCTCCAGCGCGCTGTCGAGAGCGGGGGCATGGTTCTCACGGCAGAGGTGATGCCTCCGAGGGGAGCGGATCCCTCCCATACCCTCGCCATGGCAGAAGCGTTGCGCGGGCGAGTGCACGCCTTGAATGTCACCGATGGCAGCCGCGCTGTGATGCGGATGAGCAGCCTCGCCGTCTGCCGTTTGTTGCTGGATGCCGGTTTGGAGCCCGTTTGGCAGTTGGCGTGTCGTGATCGCAATCGGATTGCTCTCCAGGCGGATCTTCTCGGTGCTAGTGCGCTTGGGATTCGAAATTTGCTCTGTTTGACCGGTGATCCCGTCAGGGCTGGGGATCAGGCCGATGCGCGCCCTGTGAATGAGTTCGAATCCGTCAAGTTGCTGCAGCAGGTCAGCGCTTTGAACCGGGGTGAAGACCCCGTTAAGGGAGCTTTGAGCGACGGCGCCACGACGTTGTTTCAAGGCTGTGCTGCCGATCCCCACTCACGGAGTTGGAGCGGCTTGCAGCGTCGTCTCATACGCAAGTGTGAGGCTGGTGCACGGTTTGTTCAAACCCAGATGGTGATGGACCCTGCGGTCCTCGAGCGTTTTCAAAACGAATTGGCGAAGCCGCTGGAGCTCCCGGTGCTGGCAGGGGTGTTTTTGCTGAAGTCAGCTAAAAATGCGCTGTTTATCAACCGGATGGTTCCTGGGGCCTGCATCCCGGATGACCTGATACAACGACTCGACCAGGCCACTGATCCAGCGCAGGAAGGGATTGCGATTGCTGCTGAACAGGTCAAGCGCTATTCAGGTCTCGTCCAGGGGGTCCATTTGATGGCGATCAAGGCCGAGGAACGGATCCCTCAAATCCTTGACCGTGCTGGCGTCAGCTTGCCGCCTGGGTGAGGTCTGTTCCGAGCAGTTCTGCCATCGCCTTCTGTTGAGGGGACGGCTCAACCAAGTCCTGCCGGCGGGCATCAGTGATCAACCAGTCGAGGGCTGCTTCTTGCAGATCGAAGTGATTGCCGTCTTTCCCGACGCAATAACAACCGAACACCAGTTTTTCCACGAGCTGCACACCTGCACCAATGCGTGAGTAGTCGAAAATGATCGAGTTATCGATGACGGCGCCTTCGCAAATGTGGCAGCTGGGGCCGATCATTGTTGGCCCAACGATCGTCGCTCCGTCTTCGATCTTGGTCATGCCACCCACGTAAACGGGGCCCGAGACGTTGATCTTGTCCCAATTGGCTGCCACGTTCAAACCGGTGTAGATGCCCGGACGCACTTCTTTGCCTGGGATCCCAACCTGACGGACCTCACCTTTGAGGACACTGCGAATGGCTTGCCAGTAATCGGGCACTTTGCCGATATCCACCCATTCAAATTCCATCGGGATGGCATAGAACGGTGCGCCGATCTCAGCCAATTTCGGGAACAGATCCGAACCGATATCGAAGGACACACCGGATGGAATGTGGTCGAAGATCTCCGGCTCGAAGATGTAGATGCCTGTGTTGATCGTGTCGCTCAGGGCTTCATCGACGCTTGGTTTCTCCTGGAAGGCAGAGATCCGGTCTTCCGCGTCGGTCACGACGACGCCATAGCTGCTGACTTGGTCTTTCGGGACCCGTTTGGTGATCAAGCTGGCCAGTGCCCCTTTGGCCTTGTGCTGACGCACCGCGTCAGACAGATCGAGGTCGATCAGTGCATCTCCACAGAGCACCACGAAGGTGTCATCGAAGAATCCCTGGAAGTCCTGAATTTTCTTCAAGCCTCCTGCGGAGCCAAGGGCGGATCCGATCAGCTCACCATCTTCAATCCGGCCTTCAAAGCTGTAAGCGATCTCAACGCCAAAGCGTTGACCATCGCGGAAGTAGTTCTCGATCTCTTCTGCGAGGTGGGAGACGTTCACCATCACTTCGGTGAAGCCATGCTCCTTGAGTAATTCCAGCAGAAACTCCATCACTGGCTTCTGCAGGATGGGAATCATCGGCTTGGGGATCACGTGGGTGATCGGTTGAACCCTCGTTCCCTTACCAGCCGCCAGAATCATCGCCTTCATCGGCGTTTAGGGGCATCACAGGATGGTGCAGGTTAAACCCGTGTTTAGGCGGCCTGCGCTGGCCGGTCCGGCGTAGGAGCTGTCACGTTCAAAACATCCAGTGATCCCTGCACAACCGTCATGGCTTGGCTGAGACGCTTCAGGCGCAGTGGAGCATGGAGCCAGCCGTTCTGCTCCAGTTCGACGCGCCCTTGAGACGACAGAAACAGCAGCGCCCAGAACACCCCGACGCGATCTGTATCCAGGTCGGCAGCCGCGACTTCGGCCCAACGAGCGACGAGCCGCTCGAAATCAATCCATTCATGGGCGTCGTCCCAGCCGTTCAGAAAAACGCCTAGTGCTGCAGTGGTTTCTGGCAGTTTTTCGCGGTGAGCCAAGCCGGCCACCTGGGCAATGGCCTCCTGATTGCTGAAGCGCTTGCGGCGTTGACGACGCTTTGCGGCGAGCTCATCGGATTCGAGCTGTTCGGCGATGGTTTCGAGTTGTTCGATGAGCTCGCCCAAGCTCACCGGTCGCCGAAGCGGTGGTGGAGCCACCGGTCGACGTTGCAGATGACGTTCCGGCCGTCGCGGTAGATCGATCACTGGGGCGAGCCAGTCGGCTCCATCCAGTTCCGCTTCGAAGCCTTCCTCCATCTCAGGAGCTGGCGGAAGAATGCTGGCTTCGAGCATTTCAGCCTTCAGACCGACCAGCACCGATGCCGCGAGGAAGGCTTCGCTGCTGTCGGCAAGGTCGCGTTCGTAGCTGCCGCCATGACCAGCGATGGCCGCTGCCACCTGCGTTGGCACCTCGATGCGTTGGCGTAATTGATCAAGGAATCCGTCGATGACGGCGATCACATCCACATCCCATGGATCGAGATCACCGCGTTCGGCAGCATCCTGAAGCAGGCGTATGGCTAGGCGAGCGCCGGAGTCGGCACCCTGACGGTGTTCCACCTAGCCCACCCCTTGAATCACTAGGGGCAACCTATCGATCAGAAACCAGGCGCGCCAGGGGAACCCAGCCGATTCTCTGGGATCAGCTGTCGGTTTCGGAATCGCTCGCCTCGTGGGACACAGTCGTGGCGGGTAGAAGCCCGAGCTGGGTCTCAACGGTGGAGCGATAGCGGTTGAGATCGGTTTCCAGTTCCTGGATCCGAACTTGCTGCGCTTCGAATTCCCCTGCCTGCTTGACCTGCTCAACGGTGTTCAGCATTCCGCTCCAACTGGCGAACAGCCAGGCAGCAGTGGCTCCGATCCCTGCAACGAGCAGGAGAAGGGCCGCGAGGGGCAGCGTGTACTGCACGCCAGGGAAGACATGAACCGTGGTGGGTGCGGTGTTCACCAGGGTGAAGAACACCATCAGCAAACCGAAGCTGAAGATCAGGGTGAAGTTGACCTGGCGCATGGTGTCTGAAGACGACGACACGGTGACTCAGAACTTACGCAAAGGGACCCCCTTTGACGACAGCTTCGACACGTGATTTATGACGCGTTGAGTGCTGGCGCTTGCAGAAGGGCTGGAACAGGCGCTTGACCTCGGATCAGAGGAGCTGTGGGTTGGCTGATGCGCTCCATGGCTCCAAGGTTTCGACTGACAAGAGCCTCGATCGAGCTGCTGTAGCTGTCTGTCATCAGCCTTGGGTAGAGGCCAATCCCAATGATCGGAACCAAGAGGCAACCGATGATGTACACCTCGCGGGGTTCTGCATCCACCAGGTTGGTGTGATCAACCAGTTCGGCCTTCTCTTTGCCGAAGAAGATCTCACGCAGCATCGACAGCAGATAGATCGGAGTCAGGATCACGCCAACGGCGGCGAGGCCGCAAATCACCACTCGGAAGGGAAGCGTGTAGGCCTCATCGGTGGCGAAACCGGCGAACACCATTAGTTCACTGACAAAGCCACTCATGCCAGGCAAGGCAAGGGAGGCAAGAGCACAGACGGTCCAAAGCGCAAACATGATCCGCATTTTCTGGCCGACACCGCCCATTTCATCGAGTTGGAGGGTGTGGGTGCGGTCGTAGGTGGCACCGACCAGGAAAAAGAGGCTGGCTCCAATCAGTCCATGACTGATCATTTGCAGCATCGCTCCGCTGGTTCCGAGGGCGCTAAAGCTGCCGATTCCGATCAGCACAAAGCCCATATGACTGATCGAGCTGTACGCGATTTTGCGTTTGAGATTGCGCTGTGCAAAGGAGGTCAGAGCTGCATAAATGATGTTCACGACACCCAGCACGATCAGCAGCGGTGCGAACTGGGCATGGGCCGCCGGGAGTAATTCGCAGTTGAAGCGCAGTAAGGCGTAGCCCCCCATTTTCAGAAGGATGCCCGCCAACAGCATGTGCACTGGAGCGGTTGCTTCGCCGTGGGCATCAGGCAGCCAGGTGTGCAGCGGCACAATCGGAAGCTTGACTCCAAAGGCGATGAGCAATCCGGCGTAACAGAGCAACTGGAAGCCAGTACCGAATTCCTTAGCCGCCAAGGTGGTGTATTCGAAGTTGGGGGTGCCTCCTCCG
>CEPW01118621.1_pt1 | contig 20396 bp, 20 predicted proteins | sample 356211 | NCBI WGS metagenome assembly CEPW01 (sample SAMEA2620021, study PRJEB7988) | marine metagenome | biome: marine biome (ENVO:00000447); feature: deep chlorophyll maximum layer (ENVO:xxxxxxxx); material: "saline water (ENVO:00002010), including plankton (ENVO:xxxxxxxx)" | depth 25 m
CAGATCGCTTCAGCGCAGAACAGCGACGCAACATTCAATGGCAGCAAAACCCGCCAGCAACGCCTCGAAATGGCCCTTGCTGCAGCTCAGAAGGCCGGAAACACTGTGATGGTCAGTTCACTCACCGCTGTTTTGGAAGGACGGGAACCCAAGGTGGAGTTCCCAAGCTTGCCCGATGGAATCAAACTCCAGTAACCACCTACTGAGCTTCAGCAACACAAAGGTCGCCCAATGCCGCAAGACGCAGCTGAAGCTCAGACCAGTTGAAACTTCTTGGATCGCTGCGCTCTCCACCAATATCCACATGACGATGGGTGGTAATCGCAGCTGGAGGCAGATTGAACGCCTTAATCCAATCGGAAAGCACCAGCGCCATGGCGTCGTACTGCTGGCGGGTGTAGCCGTGATGAGATGAATTGTTGTTCGCTCCATTTCTGGGAGTTTCCAGACTCAAATGAAGCGCGAAGTTGTTGACGGAACCCTTGAAGCGTTTGTTGGTAATCGCCCACTCCCCAAGAAAGGCTGAATATCCCGCCCCGTAGGCCCGTTTGCTTGGGGGAACAAGATCGAGCACCTTTCCATTCAGACCGATCAAGGTGTGATAGCTGACTTGGTCTTCATCCCTGGGATGGGGCGTGAGGAAGGTATTCACAGCCGAATTAAGCGAGTAGACGGTCTCGTGCAGCACCACCACCCTCGGTGTCGTGTCTAAAGGCTGACCATATGCATCCTCGGGATGACGAATCCCAAAATTGGTTGGGTCGATCGGAACCGTTGCTCTCCAGGACGATTCACGTCGAAGCTGAGCTTCAAGACGGCGACGTATCGCTGGATCGATCCCGGAACATTGGCGAGTGAGCGGAGAGGACCAGCTGCGGGCGACAGGAGGTTGGGGGGAGGATCCCATCGGTCCAGCCTCCGGGGTTTGTCCTTTCTCACGGCTGATCTGTTCGAGCAGCTCTAGCAGAGAGGTTCGGCCGTCAGCATTCAGTGGGCGCCCATTAATACTCGAAAAACCAATGGTCACAATCGTTGAGAGGGCAGCGAGACCCGCAATCCCAACAGTTGCCTTGGGATGACTGCGACAGCGCATCCAGGCAGATCGAAGTGTTCGATTCAGAGGAACTCGAACCATCGATCGCGAAGCTCTTGTTGCTGAACTGACGCTCCAGGGTCCCAACTGAGCTGCCAGTGGTCCACCCCAGACACTGGTGAAACTGACGTCTCGCCAAGACGTCCCCGTCTTGCGTAGGTCATTCGGGACGTCTCCCGATGACGCAACAAACCAGGTAAATCTTCCATTCGTCGTAAGCGCAGACCCTCAACTGCGATCAATTCATCACCCACGACAAGTTCCGCAAGCTGCGCAGGACTGCCTACTTCAACTCGAGTCACCACAATGCAGCCTTTCTCGAGAGACAAGGTCAAGCCATGGTGTGGATCTTTGCTTGGACTCGGCACAAGGTCCAACCCCAGCATCGAAGCAGTCTCATGAAGAGGAAGGGAATCGGGATCGTCGAGCCATTCAGCGAGAGCATCCGCTAACTCCTGATTGTGTGTGCGAATCAAACCAACCAAATCGCCGCGGCCGTAACCACGGCCGTGAACACCATGGCTTTGCCAGAGCGCCCGCAGAACAATCGCCAGGGACGACCCCGCATCACGCAGACGCACATCCAGACAAAACGCGGTCGCTGCTCCTAGCCCGTAGTAACTGACTTGATCATCACGGGAGGCCGGAGTGGCTTTGTAGAGCTTGACCCAAGCTTCGCGAGCACTGGCTGCGAGCGACTGAATCTGTCGACCCGGTGTGAGCAGAACCCGCGACAGATCATCGCCGAGATCCTTCAGCAAGGTGCGGCGGTCACTGCGACCAGCCAGCAAAGGAAACGTGAGGTCGTAGTAGCTGGTGATGCCCTCAGCGAACCAAAGCCCTTCACTCACCACCGCCCGGCTGTAGTCGTAAGGCCTGTATTCAAGGGGACGCAATCGACGCACGTTCCATTGGTGCAGATATTCGTGGCCGATCAACTGCAAGAGCTTCCGGTAGCCATCCGGGTTGTGCAGATCGGTCCGGCTGTAGTGCAAAACACTGCTGTGATCATGCTCAAGCCCGCCATATCCGCGTTCCAAGAGCTGAATCACCAACTGATACCGATCTCCTGCTGGTGGCGCCGTCCCCATCAATCGGCATGTCGCCGCACAAACCGCTTCCACATCGGCTTGAAGTGCCTCCGGCCAACCAGACGGTGGAGCATCAATCAAAACGAGCTCATGGTCTTGCCCAGCAACCTTGAACGCCGTGGAGGAGAAGCGACCGGCATGGACCGGACTATCGATCAGAGCATCGAGATCGGCTGCAGACCATCCATCCCCCAAGCGATCCAGGGGCACATGCACCTGCCAATGCTCAGGGGCTAAGACGCTGAGTGCATGGGAGCTCCAACGGCATCCATCAAGCTCCATCACCAGGCCAGCGAGACAGAGGGCAGCCACGTCTGGATCGAGATAGCAGGTACGAACCGTGAGATCTCTTGCTGTAACTGTGTAGTCAAGAGTGAGGGGTTCGAGCTGATCAAGATCAACCAACCACTGAGATGGCCCAAGGCGACGAATGGGACGCTCCGACGATCCAGCGAATAAACGCAGGCTGTGCAAGTGCTGAACGTGATCTCTCACCGTGTAAGAGCCCGGAGTCCACACCGGCAGCTGCCAGACCTGACGCTGGGTGGTCGGAGTCCACTGCATCCGAACCCCAATGGATTGGGTGTGCGGTTGACGAAGATCGAGTTGAACCTGAACGGTGTCGGACAAGTCAGATGGGTTCAACGGTGACCTGAGCCCTCTGAAGTCCATTGGATTCGAGCTGATCCATGGCCTCCAGCAGCGCATAGCGCCGGGTCACGTTCTGCAGCCGAGAACCCAAGCCGGGTTGAAGGCTCATCCGCTGCAGGTCACCGATCATGGTGATTGCTCCAGATCCGGAACGCTTCCAGCCAATGGGACGGTGTTCGGGACGTTGGGCCAGGAGATCGACACGGCACGGCTGTGCATCGAACACCTCAAGATCCGACTGTTGACTAACCAAAAACCCCTCCTCAAGCAGGGCTGCTTCAAGCAGATCCATGCGGGTGAAGACGGTCGGCAGGATGGAGAGATGGGACATAAATCGGATGCCCGCTTTTTCAGACCCTAGCGATCATCAAGCTGGTGAACAGGCCTTGCTGCAGCCTCCGATGCAGAACACCCCAACCACGCTGTCGGGGCCACCCATTCGGCTTGGGGTGATGGCCTCGGGCAATGGGAGCAACTTTGAGGCACTCGCAACAGCGGTCAAGGCCGGACGACTCAACGCTGAGATCGTGCTGTTGGTCGTGAATAATCCCGGATGTGGGGCTGTCACACGAGCGGAGCGACTTCAAATTCCCCACACGGTCATTGACCACAGGGTCTGGAAAAACCGAGAACGCTTGGATCAGGAGCTGGTCCGGAGCTTCAACGCCGTCCAAGTTGATGCTGTGGTGATGGCGGGATGGATGCGCATCGTGACCCCCGTACTGATCGGTGCCTTTGCTGGTCGTCTACTCAACATTCATCCCTCCCTGCTGCCGAGCTTTCGTGGCCTCGATGCCGTCGGGCAGGCCTTAGAGGCTGGAGTGTGCATCAGTGGATGCACCGTTCACTTGGTGAGCGAAGAGCTCGATGCGGGGCCGATCATTGCTCAGGCGGCCGTCCCTGTGCTGAAGAGTGATAACCACGAAAGCCTGGCAGCACGAATTCACCGCCAGGAACATCGCTTGCTTCCCCACGCCGTTCAACTGGCCGCTTCACGGTGGAGTCAGGGGTAATACGACTGCAATGGAAGACCGGTCTCCGGTTTCAAACCAGCCATCAAATTGAGGCATTGGACGCCCTGACCGGCCTGCCCCTTAATCAAGTTGTCGATGGCACTCATCAGCACCAGTTGGCCTGTCCGCTTGTCCACCTGCACAGACAGCTGGGCTTTATTGGTGTGTCGAGCCCATTTCGTGGCTGGATACGTGCCAACAGGCAGCACCGAAACACAGGGATGGTGTCGATACACCGCATTGAGAACCGTGGTGCAGTCATCGGCCGTGAGCCCTGGGTCACGCAACCGGGCATAAACCGTGGATAACAAGCCACGGACCATTGGCACCAGATGGGGGGTGAACTGCAACTGAACGGGCTGACCGGCCACTTCAGTCGCCATCTGCTCAATCTCAGACGTGTGGCGATGCCCAACCACGCCATAGGGCGCAATGGACTCGGACGCTTCAGCCAGCAACATGGCCTCCTTCGGCACCCTTCCTCCTCCAGACGTCCCCGTTTTGGCATCGATGATGATTCCGTCGATCTCGATCAGCCCTTGCTTGAGGAACGGAAGCAGGGGCAACAGGCTGGCTGTGGGGAAACAACCTGGCGCTGCAACGAGCGACGCCTCGGCAATGGCAGGCCCTTGCCATTCAGGAAGTCCATACACAGCGTTCTGGCAGAGCTCTGCATCACTGCGATTGAGCGTTTGAGCTTCCTGCGCATAGACCTTGCTCCATTGATCTAAGGAGCGGTAACGGAAATCGGCCGAGAGATCGACGACACGAACTCCACGCTCAATGAGTTGAGTGGCGAGCCGAGCCGCTACGCCATTGGGGAGGCTGAGAATCGCAAAATCAGCGGCATCCGCGATGCGATCGGGATCAGCCGACTGCACCAGAGGATCATCCGGAAGGGGCAGAAACGGACAGATCGAACTCCAGCGCTGACCAGCACTGCGCTCACCTCCTAGAAAGGTCGCCGATAGGACCGGATGGTCGAGGAGAAGGCGCAGGGTCTGAAGCCCGCCGTATCCAGAAGCACCAATCACGGCCACACGTGATGCCGTGGGGGATGCCAATTGACTCATGGAAGGCGAGGAGCTGCTTTGCATGAGCTTGCTCAGGCGTCAGCTGAAAGTACTAGGTATCGATAATGACAAGACAACCCTTCGCGTCTGGACCCCTGACCACCAGCACCGCAGAGCGCATCCGCTTCGATTCAATCCCCGATGCCCTGGCAGCGATCCGTAACGGTGCCTGCGTTGTTGTGGTCGACGACGAGCAGCGAGAAAACGAAGGTGATCTGATTTGCGCCGCCCAGTTCGCCACACCAGAGGCGATCAACTTCATGGCGACCGAGGCCCGTGGCCTGATCTGCTTGGCGATGGAGGGAGAGCGCCTGGATGAACTCGATCTGCCACTGATGGTGGATCGCAACACCGATGCCAACGAAACGGCTTTCACCGTCAGCATCGATGCCGGCTTGGAACATGGCGTGAGCACAGGCATCTCCGCTGAGGATCGAGCCCGGACCATTCAGGTTGCCCTCAACCCAGCCACTCGACCTGCAGAACTCCGACGACCAGGCCATATCTTTCCTCTGCGAGCGAGAAAGGGTGGTGTCCTGAAACGGGCAGGACACACCGAGGCAGCTGTTGATCTCTCCCAGCTTGCGGGGCTGACACCTGCCGGCGTGATCTGTGAGATCCAGAACACCGATGGCTCCATGGCGCGCCTTCCCGAGTTACGTCGGTATGCCGATCAATGGGGCTTGATGTTGATCAGCATTGCGGATCTCATCCGCTACAGGCTCGACAACGAGCGCTTCATCGAGCGCCAGGCCCATACCGAACTTCCAAGCCTGTTTGGGCGATTTCAAGCCATCGGCTACCGCAATGCTCTAGATGGTTCAGAACATGTCGCCTTGGTCAAAGGGGACCCATCGGCACTCACGGAGCCGGTGCTGGTGCGCATGCATTCGGAATGCCTCACCGGTGATGCGTTCGGCTCCCTGCGTTGCGACTGCCGTCCTCAGCTCGAAGCGGCCTTGTGTCGCATCGAGCAAGAGGGTGAAGGTGTTGTGGTGTACCTGCGCCAAGAGGGGCGAGGAATCGGCCTGATCAACAAGCTCAAGGCCTACAGCCTGCAAGACGGCGGGCTCGACACCGTGGAAGCCAATGAAAAGCTGGGCTTTCCTGCCGATCTCCGCAATTACGGGGTTGGTGCACAGATCCTCACGGACCTCGGCATTCATCGCCTGCGTCTGCTCACCAACAACCCGCGAAAAATCGCTGGATTGGGTGGCTATGGCCTTCAAGTTGTTGAACGTGTGCCGCTGGAAATCAACGCAGGGGATCACAACGCCAACTATCTGGCGGCCAAGCGAGACAAACTCGGGCACATGTTCAGCGATGCCACACCGTGTTGCGTCCTTGCTCTCGCCGTAGAGGCCAACATCGATGAGCTGCCAAAGCTACGGATTGAAGCGGAAGCGGCAGCCAAGCAGCATGGATTTGATCTGGAAGCGCTGCACGCCCCGAGAATTCTGGCGCTCTGGGAGCGCCCGCAGTTCGTCTGGAAACTGACGCCCACGAACACCAATCCCGAGCCGCTTCTCAGGACATTGGCGAACTGGACAACGGTCCGTCGAATCGGATGGATGCGAACACCATCGGAGCCCATGGCTCTTCATCCCACTCAGACCCTCGACAGAACGGAACGCGTGCTGTCAGATCTTCAGCAAGACGCCCACGAGGAGGAGCTCATCCAGACGAGCCCCTCCCTGGTGAACTGGTCCTAAACCAGGATCAGTCCTGGATGGTGACCTTGTTGATCCGTGATCCGTTGGACAGTTTCAAGACCACATCCATGTTGCCGGTGAGCCCAAACACGGTGTGAACACCATCGAGATGGGGCTGAGCTTCATGGCAGATATAGAACTGTGAGCCACCGGTATTGCGGCCTGCATGGGCCATCGCCAGGGTTCCAGCCTGATGCTTTTGAGGGTTGATCTCGCAATCGATCTGATAACCAGGGCCACCGGTCCCAGCCATGCCACGGGCACCCTCCCGACTATTCGGGCAGCCTCCCTGAGCCATGAAGCCGGGGATGACGCGGTGAAACGCAAGCCCGTCATAGAAGCCATCCTTGGCCAATTTGACGAAGTTGGCCACGGTGTTGGGCGCGTCGGCCTCGAACAGCTCGAGCTCAATCAGGCCTGCCTCGGTGTCCATCAAGGCCTTGGTCATGGGACGCGAGCAAAACTGGAGTGTAAGTACATGAGACCGAATCGAGGACATGGGTGAACTCGAAACTGCACGGGTCGGTGTCATCGGAGGCAGTGGCTTGTATGCCATCAAGGGGCTGGAGAACGTTTCCGAACACCAACTCGACACTCCTTTCGGCTGCCCATCCGACGTGCTGCGGGTGGGACAGCTGAATGGGATGGACACCGTGTTTCTCGCTCGCCATGGTCAACATCACCACCTACTGCCAAAGGAAGTTCCGTATCGAGCAAACATCTGGGCGATGCGTCAGCTCGGAGTGCGTTGGTTGATCTCGGTCTCCGCCGTTGGATCACTGCGTGAGGATCTACGCCCACGGGACATGGTGGTTCCGGATCAATTCATCGATCGAACCCAGCAACGACCGCAAAGCTTCTTTGGGCAGGGCTGCGTTGCCCATGTCAGCCTCGCTGACCCCTTTTGTGCGGTGCTAAGCGAACTCTTGGCGGACAGCGCGGAAACCGCACTGCCTGAAGGCCATCGTCTCCATCGCGGTGGCACCTATCTCTGCATGGAGGGGCCGGCGTTTTCGACGCGGGCGGAAAGCGAGCTGTATCGAAGCTGGAACTGTTCAGTGATCGGCATGACCAACCACACCGAAGCACGGCTGGCCCGTGAAGCAGAACTGGCCTATGCCTCGCTGAGCATGGTCACCGACTACGACTGCTGGCACAGCGACCATGCCGCGGTGAGCGTTGAGATGGTCATTGGCAATCTTCAAGCCAATGCTGCGGCCACCGAACCCATCTTGAGCAAGCTGATGGAGCGGCTCCGATCTGAACGACCTCGATCAGAAGCACACACAGCCTTGGCATCAGCACTGATCACACCGAAGGACGCTGTCCCAGCCGAAACCCGTCAACAACTCGACCTGCTGACCTCCCCCTATTGGGGGGCGTGGTCTCAGGAAACAGCCAACTGACAATTGCAGCTCTCTAGAGCGGCGCGCAGCTGTTGTGAATGCTGCTCTAAGCAGGTCTGCGCTGCGTCACGATCCAAATTGGCTGCCGCCATCAGCAACGCCAGCTTGACCGAACCGTCACTCTGCTCAAGGCACGACAGGGCTTGCTCACGATCGAGTCCTACGAGATCGCGAAGAATGCGCAAGGAACGGTCGACCAACTTGCTGTTGCTGGCAGACACATCCACCATCCGATTCCCGTAGACCTTGCCAAGGCCCACCATGACAGTGGTCGAGATGATGTTGAGCGCCATCTTGGTCGCAGTGCCGGCTTTGAGCCGCGTCGAGCCCGTGAGCAATTCGGGGCCCGTGAGCAGGCGAATGTCGATATCGCAGGGCAATGGGGCCTGGTGAGACGGAACACAGGCCATCGCAATCGCCAAAGCACCGATGTCTTGCGCGTGCTGTAGAGCTCCTTTCACATAAGGCGTTGTTCCACCGGCAGCAATCCCGATCAGACAGTCAACGGTTGTGAAACCTCGTTCTTCGAGATCACGCCGGCCAGCCTCCTCCAAATCTTCCAGTCCTTCAGAACTGCGCAGCAAAGCTGGCGCCCCACCGGCGAGCACGCCCTGAACCATGTCGGGATCGCTGCAAAACGTTGGCGGACATTCGGCAGCATCGAGAACACCCAAACGCCCTGAGGTACCGGCTCCGAGATAAAACAGCCTTCCTCCCTGGCGGAGACGCGCTGTGATCGCGGTCACCGCTTCTGTGAGTTGTTCTGAAGCCCCAGCAACCGCCTGTTGTGGACGCAGATCCTCACTGACAAACAAATCGACGAGATCAGCTGTTGAGAGCTGATCAAGATCGTTGCTGCGGGAATTGGCCTGTTCCGTTAGGAGGTGTCCTCGATCAACGGATGGTTGGAGATCGGGATCAAATCCAGCCATAGCGCTCAGAGCAATCCCTCAAGACGCTGACGCAACGCATCCAGTTCAGCCGACTCCCCAGGGGCCGACTCCTTCTCACTGTCTTGAGAGGGTGTGACCTGCTCATCGTCCTTCCAAGTGGTGACATCGCGGTTCGATTCCGGGGGGGCCATAAACAGCCGCTCCTCATCACTTTCCGGAACGAAACCCGCCTCGATGAACCGAGCTTCATAACCCGATTGACCACAGAACGCTTCGATCTCCTCGCGATCTAAGGCTTCCACTGTTGGAACGGGGAAGTCCTGAGCTTCCAGCAATCCGGCATAGCGCTGAGCATCGTCGGGGTTCTCAAACAGCAGGACCACTGTTCTGCCTGACATCTCCAGAGAGTGAATGCCTTCAGCGTCACTACCGGCATCAAAGAGAAGAACGTGGACGAGCATTCACCACCAACGGAGACATGGAGTCTCTCACTGATTCGCCCTTCAGATCGCGGCGGCATCATCGAGAGCCAGTTCCTGGAGACGCCGGTACAACGCACGTTCCGCATCACCAAGATCGGCGGGAATCACGACGACGATCTCCACAAGCTGATCCCCGACGCGCCCGTTGGCCTCAAGCCCTCGTTCACGCAGTCGCAACAGCCGTCCGGTGGAGGATCCAGGCGGCACTTGAAGGGTGACCGGACCATCCAACGTCGGCACGTCCACTGCACACCCGAGGGCTGCATCGGGTGGAAACAGTTCCAGGCGGTAATGAACACGAAGGCCATCAATGCGCAGGCCTTGATCTGTGATGACACGCAGATGCAAAAAATGATCACGCCCACCAGGAGCCACACCCTCCAAACGCAAACGCCATCCATCACCAGCCATTGGCGGGGTCTCAAGCTCGATCACCAACCCATCCGGCAACGCAACCTCCACCGTGGTTCCGTCTAAGGCCTGCTCTGGGGTGAGCATCACTTCTGATTCGAGATCCTCAACAGCGCGGACGGGAGGCGGCGGTGGCGGTGCAGCAACCGGGCGATCCGCTGGTTGGGCATCGGTTAGCTCCTCCTCCAGCGAAGCCTCATCGATGTCGCGCGGCGCGGGAGACACAACGCCGAGGACAACATCGAGATAGTGCTCGAAATCGGGGAACCCCTCTGCAAATGGATCAACGCTGACGGTGCGGCCTTGGCCCTTTTCCCAATCGGCCCGACGCCGCGGGTCACTCAGAACGGCGTAGGCCTCGTTCACCAACTTGAAGCGTTCTTCCGCAACGGGATCGTTCCCGTTGAGGTCGGGATGCCAGCGGCGAGCCTCTCGTCGGAAAGCACGCTTCAGTTGATCAGGGTCACTCGCTGGCTCGAGGCCAAGCAACGACCAGTAATCGGGATCAGCGATAGAAGTCATCGTCCCAGGGATCTGAATCGCGACGACTCATGCCTCGACTACCGGCGCGGGGTCGCGGAGGCGATCCCCAGGGGTCATCGTCCCAGTCATCATCAGCAAACAGTTCATCTTTCAAGGAACCGAGGGTGGATCGAATGCCCTGCAGTGGACTGCCATCACCCTGTCGTTCAGCAGCCAAGCGACGATTCAGGCCAAACATCGCCTCTTCGAGACCGCTAACCATCAGGTCAAGTTCCTGGAGATCGTCCTGGGCCAAACAGTCCTGAACGTCTCGCAGGGCCATCTCAACAGCACGCTGCTGACGCTCAGCGCCATAGGGCCCCAGTTCAAGGGCCGCGTCGCGCAAACGACGTTCGGCCTGGGCCACCAACGTTTGAGCACGGTTCCGCCGCTCGATGACCGCTCGACGGCGGCGATCCTCATCGGAGCGTGCTTCCGCCTCAGCGATGAGAGCTTGAACCTCTTGTTCATTGAGATTGGAGCCACCCTGAATCGAGACCGACTGTTTCCGCCCGGTTGTGCGGTCAGTTGCACTCACCTGAAGCAAGCCGTTGGCATCGATATCGAAAGCAACTTGAACCTGAGGCACACCTCGGGGAGCCGGAGGAATACCCGAAAGGCGAAAGCGACCGAGCGACTTGTTGTCAGAGGCCATCTGACGTTCGCCTTGCCAAACGTGAATTTCAACGGATGACTGATTGGCTTCCGATGTACTGAACACATCGGACTGACGAACCGGAATCGCCGTGTTCCGAGGGATCAACACCTTCATCAGACCACCCACCGTCTCGAGCCCCAGCGACAGGGGGGTCACATCATTCAGCAGGAGATCTCGCAATTCACCGGTCAGGATCCCTGCCTGAACGGCTGCACCCACAGCAACAACCTCATCGGGGTTGACTGACTGACAGGGGTCGATGGGAACCAGCGTGCGCACCAGTTGTTGCACCATCGGCATCCGGGTGGCACCGCCAACAAGAACAACATCGTCGATGTCGTCGGGCGCAAGTCCGGAGTCGCGCAGTGCAGCTTGAACCGGAGACAACAAGCGATCGAGGAGATCAGGACACAGTCCTTCGAACGTGGCGCGGTCGAGGGTGGTTTCGATGTGCAGCGGCCCGTCATCGCCCGTTGCGATAAAGGGCAATGAGATCGGTGTACTCAGCACACCAGACAATTCTTGCTTGGCCTTCTCTGATGCTTCGGTTAGGCGTTGCAGCGCCTGACGGTCGCGGCGCAGATCAATGCTGTGTTCTTGCTCGAACGCGTTGGCCAACCAATCGACGATGCGTTGGTCAAAGTCGTTGCCACCGAGCTGGGTATCGCCATTGGTCGCCTTGACATCAAAGACACCATTGGCGATCCGCAGAAGAGACACATCAAAGGTGCCCCCGCCGAGATCAAACACGAGAACACGACGAACGGCACTGCGGTCAAATCCGTAGGCCAGGGCAGCCGCAGTGGGTTCATTGAGAATGCGTTCAACGGAGATCCCGGCCAAACGACCGGCATCACGGGTGGCTTGGCGCTGAGCGTCGTTGAAATAGGCAGGAACAGTGATGACCGCCGCTTCAACGGGTTCACCGAGATAGGTCGACGCATCGTCAACCAACTTGCGAATGATGCTGGCAACCAGCTCTTCCGGGGCGTATTCCCGCTCAGTAATCGGACAGGGCACGCGGATCTGGCCCTGCTCATTAGCGCGGACTGTGTAGGGAACGGCAAGGCTGCTGTCTTCAAGCTCGTCCCAATCACGTCCGACGAACCGTTTGAGATTGGAAAAGGTATTGCGCGGGCTCAAAACAAGTTGACGCCGGGCCAGTTGCCCCACGACCAACTCTTGATCTTTGGTGTAACCGACCACTGAAGGGGTGGTCCGACCGCCCTCGGTATTCGCGATCACATGCGGTCTACCGGCCTCGAGTACAGCCACGACGGAATTGGTTGTCCCCAGGTCGATCCCGACGATCCGGCTCATAACCGCATGCTTTGCAACCCCAAGCTACCGAGGGAATCCATCCCCTCGGTAGTCCAGATCACCAGTCCATCAACCCCCTTTAAAAGAGAAATTCGGTGGGTCTCTACGGTTAAGACGCCTCTCGATCGAGAGAATGTCCCTTCGAACGGACGATCAATATCTCCGTCGACGACGTCCACCATCGGAACGCTTGGTGGATCAAAGCTTCCAGCACCTCACCATCATCTTGGCGTCCGTCGTCGCCGTGGTGCTGCTTTCCATCTTGATCGTTGTGTTCTGGGGATCCCTGGAATCAATGGGGCGTTATGGACTCTCGTTCCTATTCACCTCGAATTGGAACCCGGTCGACGATGAATACGGAGCTGGAGCAGCGATTTATGGAACCCTGCTGACGTCATTGCTCGCCCTACTCGTCGCAATTCCCCTCGGGGTGGGAACGGCGATTTTCATCACCGAAAACATCATCCCCCGTCGCTTGAGAGACACCATCGGACTGATGGTGGAACTCCTGGCAGCGATTCCTTCTGTTGTACTTGGGCTCTGGGCAATTCTGGTGATGGAGCCTTTCATCCGACCAGCCCTGGAATTTCTTTATGCCAAAGAATGCGCACCGGTACCCGTTGCCTGGAGTGGCTTAATCGGCATCGGTGATTGGAGCCTTCAGCTTCCAGGATTTAACACTGTAATCCCCAATCTTGGGTGCTTCGAAATCAATCTGTTCGGGCAATCATTGAACTTTCATTGGTTAACAATATTCGGAACGATCCCGAAGGGTCGCGGTGTAATTCCAGCGGTGTTGATTTTGGTTGTGATGATTCTTCCAATCATCACGGCGATCGCCCGTGATTCCCTCAACCAAGTCCCCGAGAAACTCAGACAGGCTGCCTATGGAGTTGGCACCACACGTTGGGGAGCGATCGTCAACGTGATCCTGCCTGGTGCAATTTCGGGAATTGTGGGTGGCGTCATGCTTGCGCTCGGTCGAGCCATGGGGGAAACGATGGCCGTCACGATGATTATTGGCAACTCCAACAATTTCAGTTTCTCGCTTCTTGCGCCGGGCAACACGATTGCGGCCATGTTGGCCAATCAATTTGGTGAGGCGGATGGCTCTCAAGTTTCATCGCTGATGTATGCAGCATTCGTTCTCATTCTGCTGACGTTACTGGTCAACATCATCGCTCAATGGCTTGTCAAACGACTCAGCCTTAAATACTGATCATTGACGTCATGACAGCTTTTACTCCAAGCCAAAAAACAGCCAGCAGGAGCCTGCATTACAAACCCCAAGCTCCCCGAAATATTGCCAACAGACTACTGACCATTTTGGCCAGTATTTTTGCTTTTTGCTGCGTTGCTCCACTGCTCCTTGTTCTTGGCTATGTCGTCATCAAGGGCTTTGAGAATCTCAGCATCACACTATTCACGCTGCTGCCAGAACCACCACCATCCGATGGCGGTGGCATTCGCAATGCGATTTTTGGCACATTCACTGTGACATTAATCGCAATGGCTATAGCCGTACCAGTCGGCGTTGGAGGCGGGATCTACTTAGCCGAATATTCACGGGGTGGAGGGTTTTCAAAATTCATACGATTTGGCACCAATGTGTTATCTGGTGTCCCATCAATTATCGCCGGTGTGTTCATCTATAGCACCGTTGTTTACACCAAAATCATCTTTGGCAGTAATTACAGCGCGATTGCGGGCGGCATGGCTCTGGCCATCTTGATGGTTCCAACAGTGATTAAAACAACCGACGAAGGATTAAAGCTTGTTCCCGATGATCTACGGCGAGCCTCCATGGGCGTGGGCGCCTCCCGATTCGTCACGATTACACGTGTCACTCTCCCTTCAGCGTTAACACCCATTGCCACAGGAGTGGTCCTAGCCGTGGCGAGAGCAGCAGGGGAAACGGCACCTTTGTTGTTCACAGCCATGTTCACCTACTTCGAATGGGATGGAATTTTCAATCCAATTGCCAGCATGTCGGTTCTGATTTACAACTTCTCGTTGATGCCGTCCAATCCCCATAACGAGTTGGCTTGGGCAGCATCTTTTGTTCTCGTTGTTCTGATTCTTGGCTTGAACTTGCTGTCGCGCTGGCTGGCACGATTTGCTTCCCGCTGAACTGTCCTCCACCCATTTCGCTCGACTGACTTCTGACCCATGACCAGCACAACCACCTCCACAGATGCACCGGTGGAAAGCAACGCCACCACGTTGTCGCTGCAGAACGTAACGATCAGCTATGGGAACTTCGAGGCCGTTAGAAACGTCTTCTGCGATATCCCCAGGGGAAAAGTCACTGCTTTTATCGGGCCATCGGGCTGCGGCAAATCGACCGTTCTGCGCTCCTTGAATCGGATGAACGATTTAATTGAAGGATGCTCATTGAAAGGTCGTGTTCTCTTTGACGGAAACGATCTCTACGCACCATCTATCGATCCAGTGGAAGTACGACGGCGGATCGGAATGGTTTTTCAGCAACCAAATCCTTTCCCAAAAAGCATTTACGAAAACATCGCATTCGGGGCTCGCATCAATGGGTACAGAGGAAATATGGATGAACTTGTGGAACGATCACTGCGACAAGCTGCCGTCTGGGATGAATGCAAAGACAAACTCAATGAAAGCGGCTATTCCCTATCAGGTGGTCAACAACAACGTCTCTGCATTGCCAGAACAATTGCCATCCAGCCAGATGTGATTCTGATGGATGAGCCATGCTCAGCACTCGACCCAATCTCTACATTGAAGATTGAGGAGACGATGCATGAACTGAAGAAGAGTTACACCATCGTGATCGTGACGCACAACATGCAACAAGCCGTCCGCGTCAGCGATATGACCGCGTTTTACAACGCAGAAGCCGTTGAGAGTGGAAGCGGCAAAGTCGGTTATCTCGTTGAATTCAATGAGACTGAACGAATCTTCAACGACCCACAACAACAAGCGACTCAGGATTATGTCTCCGGACGTTTTGGCTGATTGATGTCAGCAACGCGTTGCTTGACCCGCGCATAGACAAAAAAAAGCCGGTCGTGAAGACCGGGGAAGCGGAGAGGGAGGGATTCGAACCCTCGATAGAGTTGCCCCTATACAGCATTTCCAGTGCTGCGCCTTCGACCACTCGGCCACCTCTCCAGCGGCTGACGTGGGGCAGATGCCAATGTAGCAGGGCGTTTCCGCCTGACCGAATGGGCACCAGCCACAAAGTCACCATTCATTGGCGACAGGCGAACCGCACGATCAGCCATGACGTGCCGGAAGGGGCCTACATCCTGGAAAGTTTCGAACAGCAGGGCGACCCGCTTCCGTTCTCGTGCAGGAACGGTTGCTGCACCAGCTGCGCGGTGCGAGTCAAAGAAGGCACCCTCGATCAACGAGAAGCAATGGGGCTGTCCCATGAATTGCGTGCGCAGGGATATGGACTGCTGTGCGTCGCCCGCGCGATTGGTCCCTTGGAAGCCGAAACCCAAGATGAAGACGAGGTTTACGAACTTCAGTTCGGCCGCCACTTCGGGCGTGGATCAGTCCGGTCCGGTTTACCGCTCGACGAGGAATAACGATGGTTCTTTCACTCACGCAACAGGCTGCAGAACAGGCCAACCTCAACGCCAAGCAGCTTGAACAGCTCGCCCAAATCGCCAAATCCAGCGCGGAACGTGGAGGGCAGGAGCTCATGCGGCACTACGGCCGACTTTCAACGGTTGAAAGCAAAGGTCGAGCCGGGGATTTGGTGACCAATGCCGACCTCGCAGCAGAAGCCATCGTTCTCGAGGCTCTGCGCAACGAGACCCCCGAGATCGCCATCCTGGCCGAAGAAAGTGGTAGCGAAGGTGAGCAAGACGGGTTGCGCTGGTGCATTGATCCCCTCGATGGGACAACGAACTTCGCCCATGGGTATCCCTTCTTCGCCACATCGATCGGACTGACCTTCCGTCAGCAACCGATCCTCGGTGCCATCTGCGTGCCATTTCTCGGAGAAACGTTTTGGGGAGCCCCCGGCTTGGGAGTGTTTTGCAACGCCAAGCCAATCAGCACAACCGACTGCTGCAACCTGGCTGATTCCCTACTCGTCACTGGATTCGCCTACGACCGACACACACGCCTAGATAACAACTACGCCGAGTTCTGCTGGTTCACCCATCGAACCCATGGTGTACGACGAGGCGGTGCCGCTGCCGTCGACCTCGCCTTTGTGGCGGCAGGTCGCCAAGACGGCTACTGGGAACGAGGCCTTTCGCCTTGGGATCTCGCTGCAGGCGTTGCCCTGGTCGACCTTGCTGGAGGCTCTATCAGCGGTTACCGCGGTGAAGCATTCGATCTCTGCAGCGGCCGAGTGGTTGCCGCCAACCCAATGCTCCACGCTCTGATGATCCAGGAACTGGCTCAAATCAAACCCCTGCGTGGCGACGACTTCGGGGCTCCCGAGATCACGGCCATGGGATCCTGAGTCGAGTCTGAAACCCCGCGGATGGCGCTGCAACCAGCAGCAGGTGCCAGGGACCTCAATCCCAGGCAGGTCGAAAACAATCGACTGCTGAGCGAAAAGCTGGCGGCGGTCTACCGCCAGTGGGGTTACGACGAAGTGTCCCCACCAAGGGTGGAACGGCTCGACACCTTGCAAGCAGGCGGCGCCATCGCCAGTGGAGATGTGGTGCGCCTGGTGGCCGATGAACCGTTGGGTCTCAGGCCCGAAATGACCGCGTCGATCGCCAGGGCTGCATGCACCCGACTCGCGTCTCGCCCGCGTCCACTCCGACTGTGGGCCTCTGGAACTGTGTTTCAGAGCCGAGTCGCAGACGAAGGTGGGCTCTGCATCGAAGAGAACCTTCAGAGCGGTGTTGAGCTCTTTGGTGTCGCAGACATCGCAGCAGAGATGGAGTTGCTCTCCCTGTTGTTGCGATCGATCGAAACCCTGGACCTGCGGTCAATCCATCAACCGCGGCTGCTGCTTGGTCACACCCACCTGATGGATCTGGTGCTGCAATCGATCGAGCCTTCCCTACGGCAAGAGGTGAGGGCCGCTTTGATTCAGTTCGACCGCTTAACACTTGAGGCGCTGAATCTCCCCCAGGGCGAGAAAACGAAGCTGCTGGATGTGCTTGATAGCCGCGGGGAACCACGTTTAATGCTGGGCAAACTGAAGCAGATCTACGGCCAGCAGGACGTTTTTGAGCCCCTTGAGCGTCTCAGTGAGCAGCTGGGTCCACTCGCCCAAAACCTCGGAGTCAGCTTGCAGCTGGATCCAACCTTCCAACCGCACTACGAGCTCTACACAGGCCTTGTGTTTCAACTCGTTTGCGCTGGAGAGTCAGCCCCTGTGGTGATCGCCAGGGGTGGGCGTTACGACGATCTCGTCCGGCGCTGCGGCGCAACAGGTCCAAGGGCGGCCGGGGCAGGATTCAGCCTGGCCATTGATCCAATCCGGGAGCTGCTGCACGAAGACACCGCTTCCGCCACCCAAGAGCCGGCCATTTTTGTGGCCTACAGCCAACAAAGCTCCCTGGAAGCTGCACTCAACCGGCAACAACATTGGCACCAACAAGGTCGTCGAGCCTTAATCAGCCTGGAGAGTTTTGCTGATCGCAGCGAAGCCGAGCGTCATGCCGAGTGCGATGGAGCCTTCATGCAGCTGGATTGGCTCGATCTCTAAGATCCGACCAATTGCTGACGAATCGCCATGGCTCACAGCATCGTTACTGATGTGTGCGAAGGCATCGCCGATTGCGTCGACGCTTGCCCAGTGGCCTGCATCGATCAGGGCAATGGCAAAAACAAGAAGGGAACAGACTTTTATTGGATCAATTTCGACACCTGCATCGACTGTGGAATTTGCATGCAGGTTTGTCCTGTTGAAGGCGCGATCGTTGCAGAAGAACGTCCAGACCTGCAGAAGACTCCCTGAACCCGGATCATCCACGGGAACTCAATCCGTCCAGTAGGTCAAGGTAGGTACGGAGAACCCCCTGAGAACAGCATTGAGCCGGAGCGAAGTCCATCTCTAAGGTCTGGTTTTTCGTATTGCAGCAATGACGGTGCTGGATGAGCAGGGTCAGATTCAGATCCACACCGAAAATATTTTTCCAATCATCAAGAAGGCCGTTTATTCGGGCCATGAAGTCTTCCTTAGGGAGCTGGTCAGCAACGGTGTTGATGCCATCAGCAAGCGGCGAATGGCCGCAATGGCTGGAGACTGCAGCGAGGGCGCAGACGGTCTGATCAGCATTCGCGTCGATCGCGAGGCCAAGACGCTGACCATCAGCGACAACGGCATCGGAATGAACGCCGATGAAGTGAAGCGCTACATCAACCAGGTGGCCTTCTCAAGCGCAGAGGATTTCCTCGAAAAATACAAACAGGAAGACGACGCAATCATTGGCCACTTCGGCCTGGGCTTTTACTCCAGCTTCATGGTGGCTGCACGCGTAGAGCTCGTCAGTCGATCCGCCCGGCCGGAGAGTGAAGCTGTTCGCTGGGACTGCGACGGCTCCCCGAATTTCAAGCTCACCGCCGCCGAACGCGAGGACGCCGGTACCGATGTGATCCTCCATCTGATGGAGGACGAACTCGAATATCTCGAGCCGGCACGGATCAGAACACTGATCAACACCTACTGCGACTTCATGGCTGTGCCCGTACAGCTCGAAGGCGAGACGATCAACAAAATGGAGGCTCCCTGGCGAAAGAGCGCCAGGGAGTTGAGCGATCAGGACTACATCGATCTCTACAACTATCTCTATCCCTTCCAGGGTGATCCGCTGCTCTGGGTTCACCTCAACACCGACTACCCCTACAACCTTCAAGGCATTCTCTTTTTTCCGAAGCAGACCGGCCGTGCTGATTGGGAAAAGGGAGAAATCAAGCTGTATTGCAACCAGGTCTTCGTTAGCGACTCCATCAAGGAGGTCGTTCCCCGCTATCTGCTTCCGCTTCGGGGGGTCATCGACTCCCCTGACATTCCCCTCAATGTGAGCCGCAGCGCATTGCAGACCGACCGTCGAGTGCGCTCGATTGGAAACTTCGTGGCCAAAAAAGTTGCCGACCGCCTGCGCGCACTGAAAACAGACGACCCATCGGCCTATGCCGAAGCCTGGGAATCCCTGGCTCCATTCGTCAAGATCGGTGCCATGGAGGACGAGAAATTCGCCGATCAAATCTCCGAGTTGATTTTGTTCGGCACCACGGCGGAAGCGGGCGACGGCGACACCCCCGATCCCGTGGCCGCTCAAGGCAAGGCCTACACCACGTTGGAGGGGTATCGCAGCCGACTCAAGGACGACAGCAAGCGGGTGCTCTACAGCACCGATGACGTAGCTCAGGCTGGAGCTCTCAATCTCTGGACCAGCCAAGGAGCAGAGGTGCTGAAGCTTGAAACCGTGATCGACACACAGTTCATCCCCTGGCTTGAGCATCGCCATGAGGACGTCACCTTCCAACGGGTCGATGCGGAACTCGATGACAGCCTGAAAGACGAGCAGAACGAGCTGGCCGATCAAGACGGCAACACCCAATCAGAGACCCTGAGGTCACTGATCAAGGATGCTTTAGCCAATGACAAGGTGACTGTTCAGGTTCAAGCGCTGAAAACGGATTCAGCACCCCCCGCAATGATTCTCTTGCCTGAACAAATGCGCCGGCTCAATGACATGGGAGCACTCATGGAGCAGCGGTTACCGGGACTTCCCGATCACCATGTTCTGTTGGTGAACCGCCGCCATCCCTTGGTCGAAGGACTGCTCAAACTGCAGGCTGGCGGGGTTCTCGTGGGGACGGGAGAAGCCTCCCCGACGCAAACCCTGTCTCAAGATCTAGCGCGTCACCTGTATGACATGGCGCGTCTTGGCGTCGGTGGAATGGAGCCGAATGAGCTCGCAGGGTTCCAGACACGCAGTGCACAACTGATGGGCGAGTTGATGCAACGTTCGATCTGAACTTCTCATTCCATTTGATAAGATCATTGTTTGGACCTGTTGTTCAGTTCCAAACAACCTCTACTCATTAGGACGTCCTCATGTCTCGGGTGTGTCAGCTCACCGGTACTCGCGCCAACAACGGCATGGCC
>CEPW01000745.1_pt1 | contig 20386 bp, 18 predicted proteins | sample 356211 | NCBI WGS metagenome assembly CEPW01 (sample SAMEA2620021, study PRJEB7988) | marine metagenome | biome: marine biome (ENVO:00000447); feature: deep chlorophyll maximum layer (ENVO:xxxxxxxx); material: "saline water (ENVO:00002010), including plankton (ENVO:xxxxxxxx)" | depth 25 m
AAATTGTTATGGTTTAATTGAATGGCCAAAAAACCATATTGTAAAATTACTTTGTTTTTATAACCCTAAAGATTCAAAAGATATTAGATTACAACAAGAGAAGAACTTAATTTCAATTTTTAAAGCTTGTAGACAAAACAATTTAGAGTTTTTGCTAGAAATAATAACTTCTAGAGAGTATGAAAAAAATGATGAAGATATTTTAAAGGTTATAGATCGCCTATATCGTATTGGCATAAGGCCAGATTGGTGGAAGTTGGAACCGTTGAAAGAAAAAGAAAATTGGTTGAAACTAGATAAGCTAATTTTAGAGTGGGATCAATTTTGTAGGGGTATTTTATTATTAGGTTTAGATAAGCCAATGCGGCAACTATCAAGATCTTTTAAATTTGCGCAATCATCCAAAATGGTTAAGGGATTTGCAGTTGGAAGGAGTATTTTTGGAAAGGTTGCAGAAAAATGGTTTTCAGGAAAAATATCTGATTCAGAGGCTACAAAAGTAATGTCAGATAATTTTTATAAACTTTGTGCAATATGGAACAAAAATAATTAATTAAAAGCGGTTGATTTCATGAGTAATTTATTAATAAAACCCAATAATGATAGTAAAATAAAGTTTGATATAACCCCAGAAACTGCTCATTGGGATTATGTTGGCTTTAAATTATATCATTTAAAAAAAGGTGATAATATTAAAGAGAAAACGAACCTTGAGGAGTCTATTTTAGTTTTTGTTGAAGGCTATGGAGACATTGAGGTTTCTGGAAAAAAACTTGGGAAATTGGGTACTCGAAGTTCAGTTTTTGAAAAAAAACCTCCATCAGGTGTTTATATCCCCTTACAAACAGAGTGGACTATTAGTGCAAGTACCAATTTAGTGTTAGCCGTATGTAGTGCTCCAGGAAAAGAAGGGTTTCTTCCTTCAATAATAAATTCAGACGAAATAAAACTTATTGAAAGAGGTAAAGGATCAAATAAAAGACACATTTTCAATATTGCAATGGAAGATAATCCAATAGCTAATAGCTTGCTAGTTACAGAAGTATTTACTCCCCAAGGTAACTGGTCTTCTTATCCACCACATAGGCATGATAAAAACGATTTTCCAAATATTACATATTTAGAGGAAACATATTACCATAGAATTAATCCTAATAATGGATTTGGGTTTCAACGAGTTTTTTCTGAAGATAGAACTTTAGATCAAGCAATATGTTTTAATGATGGTGATGTAGTTTTAGTTCCTAAAGGACATCACCCATGTGGAGTACCTTATGGCTACGAACTTTATTATCTAAATGTTATGGCTGGTCCTATTAGAAAATGGAGATTTAAAAATCATCCAGATTTTGAATGGTTATATCAAAGAGATAAAAATAGTATTTAAACTTTATTGTTATCACTAATCTATAACTATAAAATTAATTCCTCAGGTTCTTTTAAATTATTTGATCGACAACAAGCAACTAATGTGTTTGCTAATAAGCATGCAATAGTCATAGGTCCAACACCTCCTGGTACTGGAGTAATAGCATTTGCAAATTTGCTACAATTTTCAAAATCGACATCTCCTATTAATTTTGATTTAGTTTCTCCATTTTCTTCTATATTAACTCTGTTAATGCCAACATCAATAATCACAGCGCCTTGTTTTATCCAGCTAGATTTTACAAAATTTGGTCTTCCTACTGCAGCAACAATTATATCACTAGTTTTACAGATTTCTTCAATATTTTTTGTTTTTGAATGAACCACTGTGACTGTACAATTTTCTGACAAGAGAAGGTTGAACATTGGTTTGCCTACTATATTTGATCTACCAATAACTGTTGCTTTTTTTCCTTCTAAATTTCCAACAAACTCTCTTAATAACATCAAACAACCTAATGGAGTACATGGTACTAAAGATTTTTGGCCTGTATTTAAAAGTCCAACATTTGAAATATGAAATCCATCAACATCTTTAGACGGTTTAATAGTGTTTATAATCATATCCTCATTCAAATGCTTAGGAAGCGGTAGTTGACAAAGTATTCCATGAACATTTGGATCATCATTTAATTTTTTTACTAATTCCAACAGAGTTTTTTCATCAACTGTTTCTTCCAACTTATATTCATAAGAATTCATACCTGCCTTTTTAGTTTGAATTCCTTTATTTTTTACATAAACCTTACTAGCAGGATCTTCTCCCACAAGTACTACTGCAAGACCTGGTACAATATCATAATTTTTTTTTAGATTATCTACGTGTGATTTTACTTTTTCACGAATTCTCTCAGAAAAAGCTTTACCATCTATAATGTTCATAATGTTAACTCCTGAAAACTAAAACAAACCTTCTATTTGGGAATTTTCATTTAAATAAATATTTTCAGCACTTGGTATTTTTGGTAAACCAGGCATAGTCATTATATCTCCACAAACAACAACTATAAATCCCGCCCCAGCTGATAATCTTACTTCCCTAATAGGTATTGAATGTCCTACAGGTGCTCCCCTTTTATTAGGATCTGTTGTAAAACTGTATTGAGTTTTGGCCATACAAACTGGTAAATCTCCATATCCACTATCTTCCCATGCCTTTAGTTGGTCTCTAATAGCTTTATCAGCAACTACTTCATTCGCTCTGTAAATTTTTTTACATACTGTTTCGATTTTTTCAAATAAATTCATTTTATCTGGATACAAAGTAGAAAACTGACTTTTATCACTATCTGCAATTTCTACTACTTTGTTTGCAAGTTCAATAGTGCCTTCAGAACCTTTTTCCCAATGTTTGCATAAAATTGCTTCACAATCTTTTTTAGCAACATATTCCTTTATCTTAAATATTTCATTATCAGTATCAGATATAAAATGATTTATAGCTATGATTACAGGTAATCCAAAGTTTTTTAAATTTTCAATATGTCTTCCTAGGTTATCACAACCTTTTTCAACTGCTGAAGAATTTTCTTCTCCCAGGTTTTCCTTAGTTACTCCACCATTCATCTTTAAAGCTCTTACCGTTGCGACTAAAACAACAGCAGATGGTTTTAAATCAGCTTTTCTACATTTGATATTAAGAAATTTTTCAGCTCCTAAATCTGCTCCAAAACCTGCTTCAGTTACCACGTAATCAGCTAAGTTTAAGGCCGCTTTTGTTGCTATAACTGAATTGCATCCGTGAGCAATATTCGCAAAAGGGCCACCATGAACCAAGGCTGGGTTATTTTCTAGTGTTTGAACTATATTTGGTTGCATGGCTTGTTGCAGTAGAACTGTCATAGCTCCGTCTGCTTTTATGTCTTTACAAAAAACTGGAGATTTATCTCTTCTATAAGCGATAATTATATTACCCAATCTTTTTTGTAAGTCTTTTAAATCATTAGCAAGACAAAGTATAGCCATTACCTCTGAGGCCACTGTTATGTCAAAGCCAGCTTGTCTAGGAAATCCATTAGCAGCCCCGCCAAGAGATGTTACTATGTCTCTTAAAGCTCTATCGTTCATATCTAATACTCTTTTCCAAACAACCCTTCTAATATCAATTTGTTCTTTGTTTCCCCAATAAATATGATTATCTATCATGGCAGAAAGTAAATTATGGGCACTTGTAATCGCATGAAAATCTCCAGTAAAATGAAGATTCATTTCTTCCATTGGTACTACTTGAGCTTTACCACCTCCAGCAGCACCTCCCTTCATACCAAAGCATGGTCCCAAAGACGCCTCTCGAATACAAATTGCTGTTTTTTTTCCAATAGCATTTAATCCATCGCCTAAACCTACAGTAGTTGTTGTTTTACCTTCTCCAGCAGGGGTTGGGTTGATAGCGGTTACTAAAATTAATTTTCCTTTTTTCGAAGATGAGATTTTTTTCAAAAATTTGTCAGATATTTTTGCTTTATCATGACCATAAGGAACTATATCATCGTAGGAAATATCTAATTTTTGTGCAACATCGGCAATAGGAATTTTTTTGGCAGATCTTGCTATTTCAATATCGCTCTTAAATTTCATTTCATCTCCTCCAATAATTTTTTATTTTTAAGTTATGTTTTCTGCTGAAGTTTGTATCGCTTCCCAAAAAGATGGTGCGGAGGAACTTGCCGACAATAATAAAAATTTTTCTTCAGTAATTTTAATTATAAAAACATTTAAATGTTCCATCAAAGTTCGAGTTGCTGAGTTAATTTCAAATGATGAATGGGATAGATCTAAAGAACAGATCCTCTCTAAGCAGTTATAAGTTTGTGATCCTGATATTTCAATACAAGCCCATGCATCACTCTGTTCAGTAATATAAAAGCACTCTTCAAGATTTGAAATCATGTTAGGAATATTTTTAAAATTATTTGAAAATAATATAAAATACTGATCAACAGAGTTTTTTATTAGTCTCATTGATCCTTCTTTATTTAATGTACTTTTTCCTATCGTAGGTGGATTTATTTTTAATATTTTTTTTAACTCTTTAGTCGAGTTTCTTTCCATATTTTTTGGTATTGAAATACAAAAAATTTCAAATAAAACTTCTTTTATAGAAGTATTTCCTATTTTTTGACTAATACCATTTAATGGAGTTGTAGTTATATTTTTATCCACGAAGAAGTTCTCCTTCTGGATCATAAAAATGTGGGGAATGAATTTCTACCTCGGTAATTTCGTTTTTTAAAGGATTTACAGCATTTACTTTTTCACCATATCTTTGATTTCCTCTTTTTATATAGCCAAGACCAATTGAATGATTTAACATTGGTGAAAAAGCAACCGAACTCATCCATCCTTGGTCATTTTCCAGATTTGCAATTTGACCTTTTTCGATAAAATGAGATCCTGCAACTAGCTGTTGTTTTTTATTAGTTGGAATAAAACCTACTAATTTTAGAGCATCATCTTTATTTAATTCGTCCCTTTCAGACATAGTATTCCCAACGCAATCATTTAATTTTGAAACCATTTTTCCAAGACCAAGATTATGAGCAGTTGTTTGGCCATTTAATTCATTCCCAGCAGCATGACCTTTTTCTATTCTCATAACACCTAAAGCTTCTGTTCCATATGGGACTAGACTATACTTTTTACCAATCTCACTAATTTTCTTTACAAAAAAATCAGCATATCTTCTTGGAACAGCTATTTCATATGCAAGTTCACCAGAAAAAGATATCCTAAATAATCTAGCGGGTATACCTTCAAGTACAGTTATTTTCGCGCATGCCATGAATGGAAATTTATCGTTTGAAATATCAATTTTGGGGTCGCATATTTCTTGTAGAAGTTTCCTAGATTTAGGTCCAGCTATTGCAAATTGTGCCCAATGATCTGTGGTAGAAATTAAGTGTACATCCCAATCTGGTTTTAAGCATTGTTTGCAAAACTCTAAGTGTCTAAATACTGTTACTGCATTTGCAGTTGTAGTGGTCATTACAAAATGGTTTTCTGAAAACCTTGCAGTTGTTCCATCATCAAAGGCTATTCCATCATCTCTAAGCATCAACCCATACCGTACTTTGCCAACAGGAAGTTTTCCAAAATTATTTGCATATACAAAATTAAGAAAAGCACCAGAATCTTTTCCTTTTATATCAATTTTCCCTAGTGTTGTAACATCGCAAATCCCAACATTGTTTCTAGTTTGAATAACTTCTCTATCAACGCTTTCTCGCCATGTTTTTTCTCCTTTGATTGGGTACCATTGTGCTCTCAACCAATTACCAGCTTCTACAAAAACTGCATTATTTGATTTTGCCCAATTATGAGATGGTGTTAATCTGAATGGCTTAAAATGTTTACCCCTAGATCGACCTGCAAAAGCACCAATCGGGACTGGTGTGAAAGGTGGTCGAAAGATTGTGGTCCCTACTTCATGCATTGTTTTGTTTTTTATTAAGCTAAGTACTGATAGTCCTAAAACATTAGAGTTTTTACCTTGGTCAGTTGCCATGCCTAGTGTCGTATATCTCTTTAAAAGTTCAACAGAATGAAAACCCTCATGCACAGCTAATTTTATGTCTTTAACAGTTACATCATTTTGTAAATCCACCCATATTTTTCCTTCAGGAATTTTTTTTGGAAAGGGTGAAACTTGATACACTTTTTTACTTATATTTACCTTTTCAACTGCTATTTTCCTAAAACCTAAGTTTCTAAGTATTTTTGTTAATTTAATTTTAGAATCATTAAACATCTCTTCATGATTAAAGAGACCATTTGCTGCTCCAATAACTTCCATTGTTTTTGGGGGGTTATGTGGAACAAAACAATGATTTACTTCATTCCATTTAGGTTTTCCTCTTTGATGACAAGTTAAATGCAGGTTAGGATTATACCCCCCAGATACTGCCAAACAATCAGTATTTATAATTCTTCCATTATCCAATTTAATGGAAGAAATTCTCAAATTTCCTTTTGCTTTTACAATATTTCTACCTAAAATATGTTCTATATTCTCTATAGGTGGTTTAATATTTGAACGTTGGTCAATAATGCAAACGACATTACAACCTGCTTTTTTTAAATCCTTTGCAGTTTCCCAACCATCGTCATTATTTGTATATATGGATATGTTATTTCCAGGTATTACTCCCCACCTATTACAATAATGTCTAACCGATTTGGAAAGCATTATTCCAGGTAAGTCATTGTTTTCAAATAAAATGGACCGTTCTAAAGCCCCAGTACACAATACTGAAAATTTTGAATAAATTTTCCAAAGTATATGTCTTGGTTTTGTTATAGTATTTTTAGAATTGTAACTCTTAACTTCCAAAGCTCCATAAATACCATGATCAAAGGAACCATATAAAGTGGTACTGGACATCAATCTGACATTTTTTAAAGAGTTTAGCTCACTTAAAATAGATTTTACCCAATCCGAGCAAATATTATCATTAATATTTATATTTTCTCCATTAAATGAGCCTCCAAGTATAAAATCTTCATCAACTACTATTATCTTGGCACCAGTTCTTGCAGCAATTAAAGCTGAATATAAACCAGCAGGTCCAGCACCAATTACTAATAAATCGCAATGTAAATAGCCTTTGTCATATGTACTTGGGTCACTTTCTTTAGAAAGTTTACCTAACCCAGCTGCATTTCGAATAATAGGTTCATAAACCTTTTCCCAGAAAGCTTTTGGCCACATAAATGTTTTATAATAAAAACCTGCAGATAAAAAAGTTGATAGGTAGTCATTTATTCGCATGAAATCCCAAGAAAGAGACCCAACGTGATTTTGACTATTTGAAACTAGACCATCATAAAGTTTTACTGTCGTGGCTCTAATATTTGGTTCTGTAAAATTTTTTTCTTCTAGTTGTACTAAAGCGGATGGTTCTTCAGAACCTGATGAAAAAATACCACGTGGTCTATGATATTTGAATGACCTCCCAACTAAGTGAATTCCATTTCCTAGGAGAGCAGATGATAAAGTGTCACCTTCATAACCTACGAAATTTTTCCCATTAAAAGAAAAATTTAATTCTTTATTTCGGTTAATTAGCCCTCCTGATTTTATTCTATACATTTATTTAACCTTATAAGATTTAATATAATCTTTCACATATTCGACTTTTAAAATTTCATGATTAGTTGTATCACGTGTAACAACTAACCAAGATCTATCTCCATACTCGTGATACCATAGTTCTCGATGTTTTCCTGCAGGGTTATTTCTTAAATAAAGGTAATCATGAAATATTTCTTGATCTGCATTTTCAGTTCTCTCAGGCCTGAATAGTAGTTCAGCATCACCCTTATATACAAATTCCGATGAATCTCTGGGGCCTAAATCTGGATGTTGGATTATCATTACTTACATTTCCTATTTTAGTGTAAATTTGGTTGAGCGCCCTGGCCCTTTTCATCTATTATTTTACCTTTTAAAAACCTATCCAATTTATAGTCCTCTGCAACAGGGTGGGGTTCGTCTTTTGCTAAAAGATGAGCATAACAGTATCCGCTTGCTGGTGTTGCTTTAAAACCACCATAACACCAACCACCATTAAAATATAAACCCTTTATATGAGTTTTATCTATAAATGGAGAACCGTCCATGGACATATCCATTATCCCTCCCCACATTCTTAACAAACGAGCTCTACCTATCATGGGCATTATTGCCATGCCTCCTTCACATACATCTTCAACTACTGGCAAATTCCCTCTTTGTGCGTAGCTATTATATCCATCAATGTCGCCTCCAAAAACAAGTCCACCCTTATCTGATTGACTTACATAAAAGTGACCAGCTCCGAAAGTAATCACATTATCTAAAATAGGTTTTAAACCTTCTGAAACAAAAGCTTGTAAAACATGGCTCTCTATAGGTAACCTAATACCTGCTTTACTCATTAATTTTCCCGAAGATCCAGCAACACAAGAAGCGATTTTCTTTGCTTTGATTACGCCTTTATTAGTTTCAACACCAATACATTTCCCATTTTTTATTATGAAGCCATCAACTTCACAGTTTTGAATGATATCAACTCCTTTTGCATCAGCACCACGTGCATATCCCCAAGCAACTGCGTCATGTCTAACTGTTCCTCCCCTTTTTTGCAAAAGCGCGCCTTTTATGGGGAAACGTGCATTTTCAAAATCTAGATATGGGCATAGCTCCTTTAATTCTACGTCATTAAGAAGATTTGCATCTGCTCCAGACAGTATCATTGAATTACCACGTCTTACAAATGCATCTCTTTGTCCGTCACTATGAAATAGATTTAAAACACCTCTTTGGGATACCATGGAATTATAATTTGTATCATTTTCCAAATTCTCCCAAAGTTTAAGTGAAAACTCATAGAAAGGTTGGTTTTCAGGAAGCAAATAATTTGATCTTATTATAGTCGTATTTCTTCCTATATTTCCTGATCCAAGCCAACCTTTTTCTAAAACTGCAACATTATTAACATTAAATTTATTACTTAAATAATATGCAGTAGATAATCCATGTCCACCACCACCAATAATTATTATATCATACTCTTTTTTTGGGGTAGGCTCCTTCCATACCTTGCTCCAACCTTTATTACCAGTTAGACCTTCCCAAAAAATTTTTAAGCCAGAATAATTCATGTTTTTCTCCTTGAATAATTATGCTATGATTTTTGGTATAATGCATCTATAAAAAAGACACTAAATTGTAATTAATAGACAATTTTGGTATTAAAAAGGTATAGATTATGTATAACATAGGTGTTTTACCATTAAATGGGTTTGCTTTGATGTCCTATGCATCCCTAGTCGAACCATTTAGAGCTGCAAATTTTCTATCTGAAAAAAAATATTACAATGTTATAAATTTTTCTGAGTCTAAAGAGGGTACAGTTTCATCTTCAGATTTAAAAATTTCTGGAGATTACCACATTGGTGATACTCCTGAATTAGATATTTTTTTTGTATTAGCAGGTGGAGATCCGTTTAAATATGATAATAAAAATTTGTATCGCTGGATAAATAAATTAGCTCAAAATGGAGTAATAATTGGTGGTGTTTCAGGAGGTCCAATTATTTTGGTTAAAGCTGGCTTGATGAAAGAACATAGAATGACTGTACATTGGGAGCATGCTCCTAGTTTGCTTGAAATTTCTCATGACATAATTTTAGAAAAAAGCCTTTACGTTATTGATAGGAATAGAATCACTTGTGCTGGTGGAACAGCTCCGATTGATATGGTTTTAGCAATAGTTAAAAAGCAGCAGGGAATTAAGTTTGCGCAATTAGTAAGTGACTGGTTTTTACATAACGAAATTAGACCCTCTGGAGGTCCTCAGAGATCAAATTTGGTTAATAGAGTGGGAACTAATAATAAATTTGCATTATCAGCTATAGAGTTGATGGAGAACCATCTTGCCGATCCTCTAACTTTAAATCAATTGGCAGAGTTAAATACTATTTCAAAAAGACAGTTAAATAGAATTTTTAAAAAATATTTTGATAAAGGAACAATGGAATACTATAGAGAATTAAGACTTGATAAAGCAAAAAATTTATTACGTAACTCTAGCTTATCAATTGCGGAAATATCTCATATGACAGGTTTTTATTCTTCTTCACATTTTTCTTCATTATTTATGAATTATTTTGATATCCCACCAACTCAATATAGGAATAGTAGTCAAATGACTTATATCAGTAGATTAAGGTAATTGGTTTTGAATTTTTAAATTTCTTAATTAGGAGTAAATATGCATATTTTAATATTTCAACATGCAAGAGTTGAAACAGCAGGATCTTTAGGTGAATTTTTAAAAGAAGATGGTCATACTTTTGAAGTAGTTCATTTAGACGAAGGTGAGCAGATCCCTAAAACTGATAATTTTGATGGATTATGGGTTTTGGGAGGGCCAATGGACGTTTGGGAAGAGGAAAAATTTCCTTGGTTGAAAGAGGAGAAAGCATTTATAAAGTACCAAGTCCAACAATTAGGAACTCCCTTTTTAGGTATTTGCTTAGGCCATCAGTTATTAGCAGAATGTCTTGGTGGAAAAGTATCAAAATCACAAAAACCTGAAGTTGGAGTTTTAGACGTATCTCTAACTGAAAGTGGACAATCAGGTGTATTTTTTGATGGTATCCCAGAAACATTCAAAACCTTGCAATGGCATGGCGCAGAAGTTACTGATCTGCCATCTGGTTCTAGGATTTTAGCGTGGTCAAAAAACTGCGGTATTCAAGCATTGCAATGGGAAACTAGGGCATTTTCAGTACAGTTTCATTTAGAAATAGAAGATAAAACAGTTTTAAACTGGTCAAACATTCCAGAGTATAAATCTTCTTTGGAAAAAGAAATGGGAGAAAATGGATTTGAGAAAATGCAAAAAGATTGTTTAAACAATATAAATTCAATGAAAGAAAAAGCTGAGAGATTATATATAAACTGGATGCAAGCTACAGCTAAAACTTAGGTGCCTGCAGCTCTTGTAAGAGATAATCTAGCAATTTCTAAATGTTCTTTCATTAATGAGGCAGCCTTTTCAGGTTCTCTCAACTTTATTGCCGATAAGATTTGCTTATGTTGAATATTATATGTTCTGATAATGTTATCATTTAGCGTTTGATGTCTTGCTTTTGTCCACTCATCTTGTCCTCTTACAGAATTTATTTGATTTATTATCCAAATGAGTAAATTGTTGCCTGTGCAATCAGCAAGAACTTGGTGAAAGGCAGTATCTGCAGAAGCAAATTGAACGGGATCTTTAACACTTTTTTCCATTGCTTCAACTAATGTTTCTAGTTTTAGAAATTGTTCCTTCTTGCCATGAAGTACAGCTAACCTGCAAATATGTGGTTCCAAAGCAAAACGTGCATCAATTAGTTCAAGAGGGTTTGCATTTTTTACTTCACTTACTGGGACTGCAGAAGTCTTATGAATGACGAATGCACCACTTCCAGGTTTGATTTCAATAAATTTTTCTTTTTCTAGTTTTGATAATGCAGCTCTTACAGTTCCTCTTGATACTTGATATTTCTCGGCTAGTTCTCTTTCAGCAGGTAACTTCTCTGGAGCTAATATTTGACCATTCAAAATTTCTCTTCTTAATTCGGATGCGATATTTTCAGAACCGTATTTTAATGTTGAATTCATTATATTCATATGTACCTCAATGTACCGATTATATACCAATAATTTTAAATTTCAAGTTTTTTGGTGTACTTTTTTTGTTTGAATTTGGTAATTTTTTGGATTACGATAGTGAATCATACATATGGGGAGTATTAAAATGTCATTTCCTAACTTTTCTGAATTCGTAATTATTGGAGCTGGTATCCATGGTTTATCTACAGCTTGGAGACTTGCAAAAAAAATAAATGAAAAGGGTGAAGATGTAGAAGGTAGAATAACAGTTCTTGAAAAATCTGGAATTGCTTCCGGTGCCTCTGGTATTGCATGTGGAGTTGTTCGAAATAATTATTTTCAACCTGCAATGAGAGAACTTATGGCTCATTCTGTTAATTTATGGGAAAGTGATCCTTCAGGTCTACACTATCATCCAGTAGGATACATGCAAATTTCCTGTGAGGCGATGAGAAATGATGTTTCACAGATCTATGAACAACAGCAAGCTATAGGATATGAAAGTGTCTTCATTGAGGGAGAGAATGCTTCCACAAAATATATGAGGGGTATTTTTGATGACTGGCAGGCTAAAGGAATAACCTCAGTTCTTCATGAAAAAAAGGGAGGATATTCCAACCAAACTAAAGCAATGTATTCTTTAGCCGCAAAAGTAGAGGAATTAGGCGTAAGAATTATTACTGGTGTTGAAGTCAAAGGTTTTCTAACAAATAGTTCTTCAGATACTGTTAAGTCAGTAGAAACTAACTTAGGAAGCATTGATTGTGAACGTATTGTAGTAGGTGCTGGACCGTGGGTTAGAGACTTTTGGAATATGCTAGATTTGCCAAAGCAAATTCAGGTCAAAGACTTAAAAGGCGAAATACATGATGACGTTGATATGTGGAGATACTGGCAATTAGAAGAAGGCGTTTTAAAAGTTGAACCAGATACTTTAAAAACAAATGATGGTAATATACCTCCAGTTATCCATGTAGATACTGATGCACCATTAATATCTGATGTTGATGGATCAACAATAACTGAAGAAATGTGGGGTATTTATTATAAGCCTGATTGGCATTTTGGTGGAATACAAGGGGGAGCATCACCATACAAAGTTGATACTCCAGTAGATGAAGTAAAGGTTGATCCTTATGGGCCATCTAGTCCGGAATTTGTGTCGAGTACAGAATTTGCACATATGTGGGTATCCGCCTTGGCGCATTGTCATAAAAGATTTGAAGGAACAATGCCAAAGTATCATAAAGATCCTTCTGGGGGAATTGGTTGTTTTACTCCTGACAGTTTTCCTGTTTTTGATCATTTTAAAGAAAATGTAGCAGTTATTGCAGATTCAAATCATGGCTGGAAAATGATAGGTGTAGGTCATCTCATTGCAGATGAAATACTTGGTGATGAACAAGATTTATTAAAACCATTCAGATTTGATAGATTTAGCAAAGGTGAATTGCATCCCGTATCAAATAGTCCATATCCATGGAGCTAAAATAAATAAAAAAGGAGGAAGTTGTGTCAAAAAAAGATATTGAGGAGTTTGTAGAGGCTCCTGGAAGAGATGAGAAAGTTAAAGAAGTTAGAAAAAAAATTGATGAGTTAGGTATTACTTACCTCTATTTGCAATTTGTATCAGTTACTGGAAAAATTATGGGGAAAGGAATCCCAGCTGATCATTGGGAAAGTATTGCAAAAAAGGGTTTCCAATTAGTATATGGTGCAACAGTCAATCTTTTTACCAATAGAGCTGGGGATTACTTAGGGTATGGTCCTGAGGCCGCTGAATTGGTTGGTATTCCTGAGCCTGAAACTTTTATGCAATTACCATGGGACAAAAGAGTTGCACGTTTTTATTGTACTTTGTTTAGAAATAGAGAAGAGCGCGAAGATCCTGGTGCTTTTTTAACTGCTGATTGTAGAGGTAATCTTAGAAGATTACATGATGAGTTTTCGAAGAAGCATAATGGTTTAAGGCTTCGAATGGGAACTGAGCCAGAGATGATGTGGCTTAAGTTTGATGAGAATGGAAAGCCTAAGGATGGTTATTCTAAACCTTATTGTTATCACATAGACCAATTTGAGAGTCTAAGACCAGTTTATATGAAGGTCATTGAATATGCTAGACTAATGGGCCTCGATATGATCCAGGGGGATCATGAAGATGCACCTGGTCAATTGGAACTCAATTTTACATTCGATGATGTTCTTAGAAATGCAGATAGATTAACAACATATAGACAAATTTGTGCTCAAGTTGCTCGTGAATTTGGTATATTTGCATGCTTTATGAGTAAACCTTTTATGGGTGTTTCAGCATCTGGGTGTCATCATAACATGTCTCTGTGGAGAGGTGGTGAAGATGTATTTGTACCTATGGGTAATGATTTAAAAAATTTACCTGGCATGCAAGAAAATTATATGCATGTTAGAGGTGGTGAAAATACATTCATGCCTGATGGTGATGATCCACAAATGCCTCAGAAAGCTGGTTTAGAGGCTATTGGAGGGATAGTTCACCATCTGAGAGCTCTTACTGCAATTGGATGTTCTACAGTTAATTCTTACAGAAGATTATGGGATACTGGTTTTTGGGCACCTGTTTTTGCAGATTGGGGGTTTCAAAATAGAACAACTGGTTTACGAGTTTCTGCACCTGGTAGGTTTGAGTATCGGTCGGTTGATTCAATGGTAAATCCATACTTAATGGGTTCTACAATTCTTGCAGCAGCAGATGATGGCATTGAAAACAAATTAGATCCAGGACCTCCTGAGGAAAGAAATATTTATCAAGCAATGGAAGAAGGTAAGCAAGTGAAAAAACTTCCAATGTCTTTAGGAGAGTCTTTAGAAGCCTTATCGAAAGATCCTGTTATACAAAGAGGTATGCCAGGTGAAATGTACAGACTTTATCATGAGTATAAATCGGACGAATGGGCCCGGTTTATGTCAACTGTTACTGACTGGGATAATGATACATACATGGAATGTTTGCCATAGATGTATTTGTTAGAAATTTAAAATGAAATCATATTTACTAGGGGGCACTTTTTATGTGTGGAATTGCAGGATTAATACATAAGGGAAAATCTTCTTCAGTGGGATTTGAAATGACCCAAATGCTTCAAGCATTAAAGCATAGGGGACCCGACTCTACTGGTTATGCTGTGTATGGTGATCAAGTAGATGATTTGGTGATGCGACTGAAAATTGCTGAAGCAGATGATATGCAAAGGGGGAGTGGAATTTATGCTGAACTTGATCGAAGAATTGATCAAATAGATTCTTTTATTAATGAACATGGAGTTAAAGTTACTAAGAAAGAAAAAATCAATGACTATTCTTATAGATATGAATTTTCTTTTGGTGGTGACTTGGGAAAGCTTGCAGAACATATTGAAGAAGTAAATGGTGCAGAAATTTTATCCGTAGGTAAGGGGTTAGAGCTAATTAAAGATCTTGGAGACGCATCTGTTGTATCAAATGCCTACGGATTAAATTCTTTTAAAGGAACTCATGGTATTGGTCACACAAGAATGGCTACAGAATCTGATGTTGACATTAGGTCAGCCCATCCTTATTGGGCTTTTCCTTATAATGACGTCTCAGTAGTTCATAATGGTCAAATTACAAATTACTGGATCATGAGAAGACAGATGGAGAAGAAGGGTCATCGTTTTACATCTAATTGTGATAGTGAACTTTTAGCAGTTTATACAGCACATAATCTATCTTTAGGAATAAGTCTGGAAGATAGCTTAAAGCAATCTATTGATGAGATTGATGGTGTTTTTACCTATCTAGTTGCTACAAAAGATCAATTGGGAATGGCAAAAGATACGATGGCTGCAAAACCACTTGTTCTTTATGAAAGTGACGATTTAATTGCAATGGCATCAGAAGAAGTTGCTATAAGGGCAATACTTCCCCATGAAATAGATACTTCTGATCCATATGATGAGGAGGTAAGAGTATGGCAAGCGTAACTGAAAACGAATTAAAATCTATGACACAAGAAGAGCGTGTGAAAGCTCTTGGAATGACTAGTGAGCAACTTACTGGTAGATCAATGTTTATGGAGTTTGATCCTGGAGAAACTGAACGGTATGAGTATCCATGGGCACCCAAAGTTGATTTTAATAAAAGGACTGAACTTGATACTGTTGACATGACTTCCACAGAGGTAAATTCTAAAATTAAAGAACTTATGTCAGAAGGTTATGGCACAATTGTGTTAAAAAACCCCAGAGGGAAGCATTCTTTAGCCGTAGGTATTTTAAGTAAATTAAATCTAATAATTGAGGGTTCTACTGGTTATTTTGGAGTAGGTCTCATAGATGGTCCTAATGTAAGAGTTAATGGTAGGGTTGGTTGGTCTTGTGGTGAAAATATGATGTCTGGAACTGTGCTTATTGAAAAAAATGCAGGTTCAACTTTTGGTGCTGCTATCAGAGGTGGGGATTTGGTTTGTAAAGGTTCGGTAGGTTCAAGAACTGGAATAGATATGAAAGGTGGTACAATTATTGTTGGAGGAGATACTGGAGCCTTATCCGGATTTATGATGCAGCGTGGTAGAATGATTGTTTGTGGCAATGCAGGAAAAAACCTTGGTGACTCTATGTATGATGGTACCATTTATGTAGGTGGAGAAATAAAATCTTTTGGAGTTGACGCAGTAGAAGCTGAACTAACTCAACTCGACAAAGATTGGCTTAATAGGAAACTAAAACAGTACGGACTAGTACCAACAAAAGGTGTAGATCACTTCACCAAAGTTGTCGCAGGGAAACAACTTTGGAATTATGATAACTTAGAACCCACTGAGAAAAAACTAATACTTTAATTTTTATTTATTTAATAAGAGGAAAAAATGGCAGACGGAAATCCAATTAATAAGAAACCACTAAATAGAGACCCCTATAGACTAGGGAACTCCTTTGTTTTTCCACCACGTGTAATGGATGACATACATATAAAAGCTGAGCTCGGAAGATATAGAATGAGGGGGTTTTCATTATTTAAAAAAATACCCCACTGGGATGACTTAACTTTTCTACCTGGAACTTTAACAAGGTTTGTCATTGAGGGATATCGTGAAAAGTGTGAAACAAAAACGGTTATTGGACCAAGAGCGAAAAGGCCATTAGAACTTGATATACCTGTTTATATTACAGGCATGAGTTTTGGAGCTCTTAGTTATGAGGCTAAAACTGCTTTAGCTAGAGGTGCAACAATGGCTGGAACAGCTACTTGTTCTGGGGAAGGTGGTATGATACCTGATGAAAGACGCTATTCTTCGAAATGGTTTTATCAGTGTATACAATCAAGATACGGTTTTAATCCTCACCATCTTGTTTTAGCAGATGGATGTGAATTTTTTATTGGACAGGGATGCAAAGTTGGTTTGGGTGGACATCTTATGGGTCAGAAAGTAACAGATCAAGTGGCAGAGATGCGATCATTACCAGCTGGTATTGATCAAAGATCTCCCGCGAGACACCCTGATTGGCTTGGTCCAGACGATCTAGCTTTAAAAATTCAAGAAATAAGAGAGGCCACAGATTGGCAAATTCCAATTCAATTGAAATTAGGTGCTGCTAGAGTATATGATGACGTTAGAATGGCAGTTAAATGCGATCCAGACTCTATTTATATTGATGGCATGGAAGGTGGCACTGGTGCTGGACCTCACTTGGCTACTGAAGATACGGGAGTACCTGGTATGGCTGGAATTCGGCAAGCCAGAAAAGCCATTGATGATCTAGGAAAAAGAGGAGATATAACACTTATATATGCTGGTGGTATTAGAAATGGGGCAGATGTGGCTAAAGCAATAGCATTGGGAGCAGATGCAATTGCCATTGGTCATTCTGCAATGATGGCCTTAAATTGTAATAAAGATATTCCAGAAGCTAATTATCCTGAGGAGATGGGGGTAGAAGCTGGCGAATGTTACCACTGTCATACTGGGAGATGCCCAGTTGGAGTAGCAACTCAAGATCCAGCTTTACGATCTAGACTTGATCCTGATGAAGCAGCTGAGCGTGTGTATAATTTTTTACATACTCTAACCATTGAAGCACAGCTATTTGCTAGGGCATGTGGAAAAACTAATCTTCATTCTTTAGAACCAGAAGATCTAGCAGCGTTAACTATGGAAGCGTCTGCTATGGCAGGTGTTCCATTAGCAGGTACCAACCATACAGTTGGTATAGACGATTACCATCATTTTTAGGGAGATGAAGAATGGCTGGCACACAATATAGAGGTTCAGAGATAAAAGGAGTTGATCAGTTTTTAGATGATGCTGACGGACTGGATAGTGAAAGAGAAAAAGAAATTGGTCAACATATTGGTTATAGATATGACGTTAATTTAGTTCCAGATTATGGGAGGTTAACACCCTTCTTAAAAAAATATATGGAAATAATGGGATGGGATGATTTAAATTGGCTTGAAGATATTCATATGGGATATGAAGAAGGAAAGCCTGCTGTTTTTGATAGAAACATAAATGGTTGGGTTAGAGTTCCCGATACCATTGAGTTGCCAGATAACCAACAAGATCGCGATATGATAGCGCGGGAACTACTATTAAAATTTCAAATGTCTGATAGACATCCATTAGTGGCTTTAAGAAAGGCATATATGAAATTTTAAGATGGCAACCTCATTTACTGTATCTTGTTTGCAAACACAGCCTAAACCTGATTTTGATTCAGCTATTGAAGAAGGTTTAAAATTAGCTGAGAAATCATTAGGTGAAAATCCGTCTATAATTTGTTTTCCTGAATACTGTGGAGGTCTAAAAAGTAAGAATGGTCGATTTATTCCTCCCCATAAAGATGAAGAAAATCATCCTTTTTTGAATGAATTTAAAAGTTTTGCCAATAAAAATAATGTGTGGATATCTATAGGATCTATTGCAATTTCATATAGTAGCACAAAATATTGTAATCGTAGTATCCTATTGAATAATAAAGGCATAATTGCACATAGATATGATAAAATCCATCTATTTGATATAGATTTGGGGGATGAAAATAAATTCTTAGAGAGTGAAACTGTAAAACCTGGAAGTCTTTCCTCAATAGCGAAAACTCCTTTTGGAATTTTTGGTTTTTCAGTTTGTTATGATCTTAGGTTTGCTCAATTATATAGATCTTTAGCACAGAAAGGCTCTGAGTTGTTATTCGTTCCATCTGCATTTACACAAAAAACTGGAGAGGCACATTGGCATATTCTGAATAGAGCTAGAGCGATTGAAAATGGGGCATTTGTAATTTCTGCATGTGCTTCAGGTTATATAGAAGGTGGTGGAGAATGCTATGGGCACTCATTAATTATTGATCCATGGGGTAAGATTTTAGCAGATGGAGGGGTTGGCTCCGGAATTATCTCTGCGAAAATAAATCTAGCAAGTGTTAAAGAAACCCGTGAAAAAATTCCTAGCTTAAAACATGATAGAGATTTTGAATTGAAAATAATAGACGCAACAAAGGAAATTTGATGATTAGCAATAATTTTTATCAGAATGAGACCAGAACCATAGTTCCTAGTGAGCAAGAAAGATTTATAAAATTCCAATGTCGTGCAAGGCAAATGATAATGCGAGATAATTTTGGTAAACCTGATGAATCAATTACACCAAAACTATATTTGAAAGATCAAAAAGATCCTATCTGCAGAATTATTACACTTATTCATAAATTACCTGAATTTTCTCTTTTATCTGAATTGATTCATATTGCAAAAAAAACTAATGATCCTTCTCAGAGAAGGGAACAAGCTATTAAGTTACTATCTTCATCTTATTATCAAAAACATAAAGAGTTTTCAGATGTTTTGACTGCTACTTTTGCTCCAGATTCTGAAATAGCTAAAACATTAGTTTCAAAAGGTGTTTGTAGGTTATTATTTAATGCCTTTTCGCATGATTTTGATATAGTTTTTAATGTTTTTAAGTTGGAAAACTCAGAATTTTTATATCATTCTACAATTTCGCATAACCAACTTTTTAATGTAAATATCCATCCTGAAACTATTGTTTTAAGTTTTAATCCACAATGGAATGATTGTTAAAGTGAAAAATGCAAGTAAATAATTGACTTTTAAAGAAATATTTAACACTATTTTAGTGGGGGAAATATTATGAGTATGAAAGTTGGAATAATTGGAGCTGGTCCCTCAGGACTTTCTCAACTCAGAGCATTTGAAAGAGCTCAAAATAAAGGTCTTGAAATACCAGAAATAGTTTGTTTTGAAAAACAATCTGATTGGGGTGGTTTGTGGAATTACAATTGGCGTACTGGAGTTGACGAAGCAGGAGATCCTTGTCATGGATCAATGTATAGATATCTATGGTCAAATGGTCCAAAAGAGGGTCTTGAATTTGCAGACTACACCTTTAAAGAGCATTTTGGAAAGGATATTGCCTCATATCCACCAAGAGCAGTACTGTTTAATTATATCAAGGGTAGATTAGAAAAAACCAAATTCCGCGATAAAATTCGTTTTAATACTAATGTAAGGGATGTTAGATTTCATCATGACACAAACCAATTTGAAGTTATTTCTAGGAATAATCAACAAGATACTGAAAATACCGATTTTTTTGATTACTTAGTTGTTGCTACAGGACATTTTTCTACACCTAATGTTCCATATTACGAAGGTTTTGATAGTTTTAATGGAAGGATTCTTCATGCCCACGATTTTAGAGATGCTAGAGAATTTACTAGTAAAAATATTCTAATATTGGGCACTAGTTATTCTGCAGAAGATATAGGTTCACAATGTTGGAAATATGGATGTAATTCA
>CEPW01029876.1_pt1 | contig 20239 bp, 32 predicted proteins | sample 356211 | NCBI WGS metagenome assembly CEPW01 (sample SAMEA2620021, study PRJEB7988) | marine metagenome | biome: marine biome (ENVO:00000447); feature: deep chlorophyll maximum layer (ENVO:xxxxxxxx); material: "saline water (ENVO:00002010), including plankton (ENVO:xxxxxxxx)" | depth 25 m
TTTTTTTAGAGCGTTCGACGCAACAGCAGGATCACAGCATTGCAAATTGCATAGGCGTGCTGCCCTGGCTGGAGATCGAGAGGGATGGTCCAGCGCCCCCTGTGCGACCTTCAGCCTTCAGCTCAGCTAGCAGCTGCAAGATCAGAACCGTCGTCGATATGCAAATGCATCACCATGCAACGGGTTGTACAGCTGTGATCATTCAGATCGCATTCGCTGATGCATACAAAGTATTCCTCAAGAGCCTCCCAACGCTCTGAGATCGAAGAATGAGAATGTTCATTTTTAATGGCGTACATCAATCCTCAGCGGATGAGAGTGCTTTACGCCGGAAAAATAGGTGAGTCAAATAAAATATGTCGGCGAATAAATTACTTAGGCTTTTATTCCTGAGAAGCAATACTTAGTTGAACCCAAAAGCCATGCCCAAGCCAAGAGTGCCCCAGCCCTAGCGGGATGCATTCACTAAGTATATTTGCGCTGAAGAAGTTTTATGTGTTTTTTGACTCTAAACCATCCCAATCCTCCTATTAAGCAACAAACAGGAGGAACGATTTGAATGAGCTTTACTATTCCCACCATCGCGCTAGCGGCAGTCATCTCTATTTTTCTTCACTTTTTCCTATCTCCGATACTCAATTAGGAGCAAGGATCACCTCTGCCTACTCAGCAAGAGGCGCCTTGAATGGTCGCGTCTGTTCTCGAGCGAAGAGCTCCTTCTCGTCCATGGGGCTGATCCAGCCAATCGTTTTGAGAAGCGGAGGGCACTGGAGTTGCGATCTGCGGTCGTCCTGAGTCGCCGAAATCCTGACTACACCGAAGCCAAACAACGGCTTGGCACAAAAAAAGCCGGAATGACCGGCTTCGTCGGGCTAGATGATCCCCATCACCCAGCCAACTCATTTCAATGTATTCCTTCTGGCAGCTTTTAGGTACACGTCAAGACAGCAAAACCCCCGACTTACTCCACACGTAAGACCGTCACACCTAATTTTCTCCACCAAGCTGTGGAATCGCATCAATGAGCAAAAGTTTTTCCACAGGCGCTGCCCCTGGTCCCTTAAACACAGCCCCTGGTGCGGGCAAGTTGATATCCCCGTTGAATCTGCTTGTAATCAGGTCGGCTGTTCTGTTCGCTCAGGATTTGATCGACGTTTTGTTTCGTCTGCGTCTTGATCGACTGAGGGACGGCGGAGGCGCACATCATCGTGCAGGTGTCATCCGCCAGCTGCTCGGGACTAAAGCCTTTTGCCAACGCTGGGTACCCCAACTGTCATGGCAGAAAGCGCTGCACAAAGCGTGATGACACGTGTCGATGCTGTTTTTCGCATTGGACAACCATTCACGACGTCTAGAACCACAATCTGGCAAAAAAAGTTGGCTGAAGACATCAGCTGAAGCCTTGAAGAGCGGTTGTGTCTCAACACTTACGATGCCTGAACCGACACTTCAGTCTTGGCTGCATGCCAACTCTGAGGGCTTTGCCGTTGCTTAGGAGCTTGGAGCGCTGTCTCTCTTTGATTGGTTCGCTGATCGCCGCAAAGGACAATCCACCGTCAAGGTGAACCAGGAGCCTGACGAGGGCGACGGGCTTTGGAGCAAATGTCCGGAATGCGGACAAGTTGTTTACCTCAAAGACCTTCGTGCCAACGCCAGCGTTTGCGCGAATTGTGGTTACCACAACCGCATCAACAGCGATGAACGCATCGCGGTGATTGCCGATCCAGGCAGCTTTCAGAGTTTCGACGATGCTCTCTCACCGACGGATCCTCTGGAGTTCAAGGACCGTCGTGCCTATGCCGATCGATTAAAAGAAAGCCAAGCCGCAACAGGTCTGCAAGACGGCGTCGTTACTGGCTTCTGTCGAGTCGAAGGACTTGCCATGGCACTCGCCGTCATGGATTTCCGTTTCATGGGTGGATCGATGGGATCCGTTGTGGGCGAAAAGATCACGCGTCTTGTTGAACGAGCGACGCAAGAGCAATTACCTCTGCTTGTGGTGTGCGCGTCCGGTGGAGCAAGGATGCAAGAGGGCATGCTCAGCCTGATGCAAATGGCCAAGATTTCAGGAGCCTTAGAACGGCATCGCGAAGCGGAGTTGCTCTACATGCCACTGCTGACGCATCCCACAACGGGGGGAGTTACGGCCAGTTTCGCCATGCTTGGTGATCTGATCTTGGCAGAGCCAAAGGCTTTGATCGGCTTTGCCGGTCGACGGGTGATCGAGCAAACCCTGCGTGAAAAGCTGCCCGATAACTTTCAAACAGCGGAATACTTACAAGAGCATGGGTTCGTGGACACCATTGTTCCCAGAGTCCATCTCCGAAGCACCCTTGCCAACCTGCTTCGGCTTCATGGAAGTCGTCCCTTGGAGTTGAGCAGCCGATGATCAGAGTGATTGCCTCAGTGCTCCTTGGCCTCCTGATTGGATTCGGCGCAGTCCCGAATGCGATGGCCGGCCCAGTGGAATGGATCGAGGTACCCGCTACTGAGGCCGGACAGCAGTGGTGGGATCGCGGCAGTATCCGAGAAGACCGGCAGGGGATGCGCACCGTTCTGAGTCGCTTCACTCCGGCAGCCAACGAAGACGGTGATCAGCCCAATGGATCTCTCTACGTGATGCAGGTTGACTGCGGACAGGGGCTGTACAAAGACAAGCAAGTGAACGGAATTCCACGGTTTCGCTCCGAATGGCAACCAGCAGGAAACGATGACCTGATTGATTCAGTCATCAAGGCAGTCTGTACTGAGTCTTTGACGAGTTGAGCCATGTCTCGCCCCCCCATTGGTGTTGCCATCGCTGGACTCGGATTTGGCGAGAAAGTGCACCTCGAAGCACTCTCAGCGCATCCCGGCCTTCAACCAGTCGCGCTCTGGCATCCACGACAGGAACGACTGCAAAAAGCCGTTCAACAACACGGTTTAACGGGATATACCAGCTGGGACGAGTTGCTCAACGATCCACAGATCGATGCAATCGTCATTGCGACACCACCAGAACCTCGCTTCGAGTTAGCCCGACGGGCACTTGAAGCAGGAAAACATTTACTGCTTGAGAAACCAGTCGCTCTTCAGGCTCACGAGGTCTCAGAGTTGCAGCGCATCGCGTTGCGACAACAACTCAGTGTCGCCGTTGATTTCGAATACAGAGCAGTTCCACTCTTCATGCAAGCTGCTCGATTGCTCGAAGGGGGTGCTGTAGGAACACCCTGGCTCGTGAAATTGGACTGGCTCATGAGCAGCAGAGCTGATGCATCCAGACCGTGGAATTGGTATTCGCAGCGTGAATGTGGTGGTGGCGTTCTTGGCGCTTTAGGCACCCATGCCTTTGACATGCTCGCCTGGCTGATTGGACCGATCAATTCCATTCAGGCTGTGAATCATGTCTCCATCAAGGAAAGACCGCACCCCGATGGAACGATGGCAACAGTCGATGCAGAGGATGTGTCGTTGATTCAAACAACCCTCAATTGGCAGGGGCAATGTGATCATTTAATTCCTGCACAAGTCAGCCTGTCCTCGGTGGCACGCAACGGCCGTGGATGTTGGATTGAAGTGTATGGATCCGACGGAACTCTCAGGTTGGGCAGCAGCAATCAAAAGGACTATGTCCACGGATTTGGACTCTGGTACGGGTGCGGCAATGAAACCCTTCGAGCGGTTTCTCCAGATCCAGACTTGGTCTTCCACTCAACATGGAGTGATGGGCGAATCGCACCCGTGGCGCGCATTCAAGACTGGTGGGCTGAGAGTATTCGGAGTGGCACACCAATGGTGCCCGGGCTGGCAGAAGGACTGGCCAGCCAAATGGCATGTGACCAATCGATCAATTCCAGCGCTCATTAGTGACGACCTTGGGCAACCATTAGCGCGGACTGTTTGTACTCATCGCCACAGCGACCGGTAGCAAACATTCGCATTGAAGAAACCCTGGCAAACAGAGTTTCCACTCCTGCTTGGTCCCATGTCCCTTTCTCTCCATACCAGTGAACTGATTGCGACTGCCAAGGCGCTGGCATCACCCGGAAAGGGAATCCTTGCCGTGGACGAATCCACCAAGACCATCGGTAAGAGACTGGGCTCAATCAACGTTGAAAACACAGAAGCCAATCGCCAGGCCTATCGGGGAATGTTGTTTACCTCCGAAGGGCTTGGTGAGTACATCAGTGGCGCCATCCTCTACGAAGAGACATTGTTCCAAAGCCATGCAGATGGCGAATCGATGGTCGCAAAGCTGCAAAAGCTCGGGATCATTCCTGGAATCAAAGTCGACATGGGGTTACGCCCCTTACCTGGCGCTCATCCCATCGAAACGCTCTGCACCGGGCTAGACGGTTTAGTTGAGCGCGCTGCTGACTACTACGCCCAAGGCGCTCGTTTCGCCAAATGGCGTGCCGTCCTTCAAATCACCGAGGACGGGTGTCCATCTGAGCTATCCATTCGGGAAAATGCCTGGGGGCTTGCTCGCTACGCCCGTTCCGTCCAGGAATCGGGTCTTGTTCCGATTATCGAGCCGGAGATCCTCATGGATGGCTCCCACCCGATCGAACAGACCGCTCACGTTCAAGAGCGTGTCATTAAGGAGGTCTATTTCGCCTGCCAGGCCAACGGTGTTCTGCTGGAAGGCACGCTGCTCAAACCCTCGATGACCGTTCAGGGAGCGGACTGCCCCACCAAAGCAGATCCTGACAAGATCGCTGCGATGACAGTGCGAACCCTCGAACGAAGCGTGCCAACGAGCGTTCCGGGCATCGTGTTTCTCTCGGGTGGACTCAGTGAAGAGGCAGCGTCTGCATACCTCAATCAGATGAACACCATCGAGAAAAAGGGCAGCTGGAACCTGGGCTTTTCCTATGGCCGTGCTCTGCAGCATTCCTGCCTGAAAGCCTGGGGTGGATCCAACACAGCTGCCGGTCAGAAGGCGCTGATGGCCCGAGCCCAAGCCAACTCAGAAGCCTCCATGGGCCGCTACGTTCCTGGATCTCAGCCATCCTCCGACGAACAGCTGTTCGTGGCTGGATACACCTACTGATCACAACGCCTCACTCAAGTGAGTCACAGGCTGACGTTATGAATACGTCAGCCTGACGTGACATTTCTTATGCCTCGCGGGTACACTCCCAGCCGGTCCGGACTTTTTGTCCGATTTTCGGTCATCCTCGAGGCACTCCATGGCGCTAGTTCCACTTCGACTCCTGCTCGACCACGCCGCTGAGAACGGCTACGGCATCCCTGCCTTCAACGTCAACAATCTGGAGCAGGTCCAGTCGATCATGGAAGCGGCCTACGAGACCGACTCCCCTGTGATCCTGCAGGCCTCCCGTGGAGCGCGTACCTACGCCGGTGAGAACTTCCTGCGCCACCTGATCCTGGCTGCGGTTGAGACCTATCCGGACATCCCTGTGGTCATGCACCAAGACCACGGCAACAGCCCTGCGACCTGCTTCGGTGCAGCAGCAAACGGCTTTACCTCCGTGATGATGGACGGCTCCCTCGAAGCCGACGCCAAAACTCCCGCCAGCTACGACTACAACGTCAACGTCACCAAGGAAGTGGTCGACGTCGCCCACGCCATCGGCGTGAGTGTTGAAGGGGAACTGGGTTGCCTCGGCTCTCTGGAGACCGGCAAGGGTGAAGCCGAAGACGGCCATGGTTTCGAGGGTGAGCTCTCCAAAGATCAACTGCTCACCGACCCTGCTGAGGCTGCGGACTTCGTCGCCAAAACGAAAGTTGATGCTCTGGCCATCGCCATCGGCACCAGCCACGGCGCTTACAAGTTCACCCGCAAGCCAACCGGTGAAGTGCTGGCCATCAGCCGGATCGCTGAAATTCATAAAGCCATCCCCAACACCCACCTGGTGATGCATGGTTCTTCCTCCGTTCCCCAGGAATGGCTGGAGATGATCAACAAGTACGGCGGTGCAATCCCCGAGACGTACGGTGTCCCTGTCGAAGAAATCCAAGAAGGCATCCGCAATGGTGTCCGCAAGGTGAACATCGACACCGACAACCGCCTCGCCTTCACCGCTGCTGTGCGTGAAGCAGCCATGGCAGACCCTGCCAACTTCGACCCCCGCCACTTCAACAAGCCTGCTCGTAAGTACATGAAGCAGGTCTGTCTGGACCGTTACCAGCAATTCTGGGCTGCAGGTAACGCCAGCAAAATCAAGCAGCGCGACATCAACTACTACGCCGGTCTGTACGCCAAAGGCGCTCTCGACCCCAAGACTGCCGTTGCAGCTTGATTTCAAGCGCACCACTACCTGTGATGACTTGCATATCTTGAGGGCCGAAAGGCCCTTTTTTTTTGTCCCCGCCACCAACGCACAGTGATGCCGTTCTCAAGCCGAGCCCGTCAGCTGAGCATCGGTCTGATGGTTCTGGGAGCTCTTACGGGAACGGTGCTTCTCAGTCAGAAGCTTTATCACCTGCTGATTTTTGCGCGCGCTGGGACGGCTTACACCGCAAAAGTACTTTGCAGTGGAGTGTTGATGGCAGGGCTAGACCGCAAGCGCCTGGAACAGGAAGATCTCGCCCTCGGATCTCAATTGATTCACGCCCAGATCAATTCGCAGCGCAATCAAGTCAACGCGACCGCAATCTGGGGATTGATTTCAGCCACGGCCACGCGTCAAGCGAATCTTGGCTGCAGCCTCAACGGGATCCATCAACCACTTGTGGCGTTGCCCGCCTCTCCAAAACCTTCAGGCTCAACAGATCCCACCGATACCAACAATCCGTGGCCGCTGAACGGTGATGCGACAAGGATCCCACCCTTGGTGGACCGAGTCCGCCTCGATCGCGCGCTGAATCAGGCTTTCTTGGAACCCGATGAGACCCAGCGACCACGCCGAACCAGAGCCATCGTTGTTGTTCAAGACGGCTGGGTGATTGCAGAACGCTACGCCGATGGAATTCGTCCAACCACTCCCCTTGTGGGATGGTCGATGACCAAAAGCCTGTTCCATGCCTTAGTCGGCATCGCCATCGCCGATGGGTTCATGGTTCTCGATCAGCCAGCACCCGTTCAGGAATGGTCGCGCCGAAGCGATGATCCACGGGCCTGGATCACCGTGCGCCAGCTGCTGCAAATGAACAGTGGACTGGCATTCGATGAGTTGAGTCGAGATCTCAATTCAGATCTCGTGCGGATGCTGACGCAAACCGACGACATGGGAGCATTTGCGGCCAACAAACCACTGGTCGGCACTCCAGGGAAGCGCTGGGCGTACGCCTCAGGGACAACCGCCATACTCTCTCGCGCCCTAAGGCAGGGCATCAACAACGACCCGCAGTACTGGCGGTTCCCCTATGAGCGGTTGTTTCATCCCCTTGGAATGAGGAGTGCAGTCCTGGAAACCGATCCGTCGGGAAGCTTTGTCGGGTCATCGTTCGGCTGGGCCAGCGGCCGGGATTGGGCCCGTTTTGGACTGCTTTACCTCAACAATGGCGTGTGGGAAGGGCAACAGGTCCTGCCAATCGGATGGACCCAGCAAGCTCGAAAGATCAGCAAGGGATCGAAACGCGCCTACGGCTCACACTGGTGGGTGAACCGAGGGCGTCGTCATGAGGATTTGCCCCGGAACAGTTACTCAGCTGAGGGGTTTGAAGGACAACTTCTGCTGATTGCACCCAGCCACAACGCTGTCATCGTGCGGCTGGGTCAAACTCCGGACTCAAATGAATTCGATCGGAACGCGTTTGCAGCGGCCGTACTGTCAGCGCTTAAACGCTGACAACAAGTGAGAAGCATTCAGCTCTCATCAGTGTTCTTAGGAACAAAAGCCTGAGATGCCGCGACCAGTAGCCCCGTGATCAACAGAGCTGGAAGGATGACGCTGGGTCCCCCTTGAGCCGTTTGAGACGCGAAGAGCAACATGATCAACGCAATGAGAGTCGTTAATTACATTGCCAGAACGGAGATTATCCTGTGCAAGAAGAAATGAATTGTCATCAGTGATGGCGATCACGAACCATCAACGCGGCAAGCACTGTTCTCCTGCCTCAATGTTCCTGACGGACAGCAGCCAAGATTGAGCCCACAATCAGTCGCAGCCTGCTCACAAAGAGCGTGCAAAATTATCTACATGAAGCAAACATATTCGCACCATTATTGAATGATCGAAGCCCACAAGAGCCACGACAATCTGACCAAATAGCCATTGTCAAAGTCTTCAATATTGAGTATTTATTGGCCTAGCACTACCGTAGCCTAAGGGCCACGATCTAATCAGGATTGAGTCAAATAGGCTTAAGAGCAGACACGCAAAAGTTATCAATGAAAACACTGAAACTTCACCTACCAAAACCGCTTGTCCGACAATTAAACCGATATGCCAAAAAGCATGGCATTTCGCTGGAGGCTGCTGCCATTGCAGCGATCGAACGGAATGCAACGTCAAAACAAGATCAGCGCATCAACGTCATCTCAGATCGACTAACCCAGGTGGAACAACGCCTCAGCACACTGATCAATGACCAACCTGTGACCACATCCGCAGAGACCGTGATCACCAACGAATGCGAAGCACAAGCGGAGTTATTCCTCACCGACGATGAACAACACAGCAGGCGAAATCTGGCGTATCAAACCTGGCTCGAGCATTACAAGAACCATCCAGAAGACCTTGAGACAGGTCGATCACCCCATGAAATGGCGGCATTGAAAGCATCGGTGGTCTGATGGCTCAAGCCAATGATCGACCTTTCCAAGTCCAGTTTCGACCGGTCAAGCTGCGCCACACCGATGTCGGTGCAATGGCCGCCACGATCAATCCCCCGACCCCCATCAACCACCAAAGCCTGAGAGGCACCCCAAAAGTCCAGGTCGTCCAAAGTCTCAGGATCAACTGAAGCAAGACACCCAAACAACCTGACGACACAGCTGTGGCGACCGGAGCACTCAATCCCTCCACGCTTGCAACAACCAAGCTGGCGATCAGAACCAGCCAAGGAACCGTGAACATGGTGAAGACCACAGCCCCTGCCAGTAGAGATTTGACCACGCTTCGATCGAGACCGAGGAACCAGTTTTTCGTCCACCCTTCCCATAGAGAAGACAGATCTGAATACATCTGCAGATCCACAGCATCCAGGCCGAGTCGGTAAACCAAACGATGTCCAGACTGCTTAATCAGACGCGCGAGAGCCAAATCCTCAACGACCTCGCCCGCAAGCGCACGGTGACCACCAATCGCGTTGTAAGTCGATCGGCGAAACAACATAAAAGGGCCTGCAGCAAAAGCGATTGGTGATTCAGGATCATTGGCCGCCTTAATCGGAAAACCCAAGCCGAGCAAGCTGGCCATAATCGGCTGCACCATCCATTCCGCCAAACAGCCACAGACCAACCTCGGAGCCAAACTGAATAGATCGGCTTCCTCGGCAACAGCAGAGGACAGGGCTCGAGCCAGGGCATCCGAACTCAACTCAACATCAGCATCCAGAAAAAGGACCCAAGGAGACTGAACGATCTCCATCGCTTGAGTACAGGCCCAATTTTTACCCACCCATCGCTCTCCAATGGGGCGAGCTCCGGCATCAAGAACTTGACACTCCACGTCGCGATTGAACCGGGCATTCATGACCTCTTGGGCAATCTCAGCGGTCCGATCCGTCGAGCGATCATCAACAACAAGAACCGTCCAGTGGCATGCAGGTGGAACGGACGCCAACACACTCTTCAAACAACGGCTGATGTTGTCTTGTTCGTTGTAAGCCGGGATCACAACCGTCAAAGGTTGATCACAGGGGGGATTGGGAGACGTCCGCGACAGCACAGGCGCTGAACTGAAGACACGATGCAAGCCGAGCAGAAGAATCAACAGTCCAATCACCGGCACCCAGCCCAGGAGCACGCCCCCCCAGACAGCACTGAATTGAAGCGAACCAGCGATCAGCATTCAGAGCAGCGCAGCAACAGACATCACAGATGGGTCTAACCGATCCAAATGAGGCCTCGATGGGAACGAATCACGCCGGGCATGGTCCTTTTGCACAGCTTTTCCACAGGCCATCATGGGAGCAAGTCAGTGCCAAAGAGGGGCTTGAAGCTCCCCGGGGAAAACAGATCGCAGAGTCTCAGCCAAACAAGGACGTGCTGTAACAACCGAGACAAAATCGGCGAGATATCAGTAATGCCAGGGGTTCAGCACAAGCAGGGGTCCAAAGAGTCAGGTCGATGTGCTTTCAGTCACAGCAGGAGGAAGCTGTTCGATGTGCCTGCTTGACAAATCAGCACTGTGTCCCAGAAGACATGGCCTGCGAAAAAGCGATCGCATGATGTGGAAAACGCACAAACCAGATGAGCTGCGTTCAATCCATCAGAGGTTCACACCGATAGCTGACCACTCCTCCACGTCGCTCGCGGAACTCCGGCTGGCCAATATCAACCACTCTCCACCACCATCGACCATCGGTGTAACTGGGCGGACCAGCGTTGTTTGTTCGTGGCAGCTGAAGGACAACTCCACGCCAACGCACCAACAACGTGTCTCCAGGAAGCGTTCCATCGGCACTGTTGGGCACTCCATTCGACAGGCCGGTTGGATCAACGGCACCCGAACGCCGCTCAATCGACAAACGATCGCCATCGCACAACCAATCAGCTGAAACGGGACTGGCGAACAACAGAAGCCCAACAACAAAAGAGACGACAACAACAAGCCGACGGCCCACGACAGAATTGATCAATGGAATTGACACTCGTCTACGACGGCGGCTGCCTGTTCTGCCGGGCATTTGCTCTAAGTGCAGAACTCAAAGGCGGGCTCCCAAACCTAACGATCCGTGATGGACGAAACGATCAAGGGCTTCGTCAAGAGTTAGCCCAACTCGGACTCGAGCTCACGAATGGAGCCGTGCTCATTGAGGAGCAACGTTACTGGCATGGAAGTGACGCGATTGCCGAGATCAGCAAGCGGATGAAACCGAGTGACCCGCTTCTGACGTTGCTGAGCGACCTATTTGCAGATGAAACGCGAGCCAAAACGCTGTATCCAGGACTGCTAGCAGCGAGGCGGGTCGCGCTGGGGCTCAGAGGCTTACCCGTGAATCCAGATCAAAACTGAGCAGAACTACTGACTACAAGAACGTCCGGAACGACTAGGGTTTTGACAACTTTAGATTTGCTTAAGCATCGAGAACGATCCCTCTGTCCCAGATGCGCTCAGTCGCGATCAACTCACGGCACTCCTGCAAGCCGTACGAGGGAATCATGCTGAGCTCAGCGTTTCTGACGACGAATGCTTGAGGGCAGCACTAGCCGCATGGTCGGACCAGGCCTATGAATTATTGGATTTGCTTGATCAGCAAGGGAAGGATCTCAACAAAAATCGTTCTCCTCAACAAATCATGGCCTTAGGAACATTTCGTGCCCACCTCATCATGGGGTTGAAGGCATTGCGATTTGCAGAGCAGCAATAAGTCGTCTTTCCTGCAAAGACGCTTCAAAGGGTGGTTTCAAAGAAAGTCAGCAGATCGGCTCGTCAATGCCTGAGGACCTTCTGCCGACACAAAAATGACCTGTCGTCGGAGCGCTCTCAACAAAGGATTGAAATTCACAATCCTCCAGTTCTGCCCTGATCTCCAAAAGCATCAAAGCCAATGAGCGACCAAACTCAACAGGGAAAGAACTGGACATTCAATTAAAATGAATGGACCAGTTTTAGTCAATTGAAGTTATCGGTGGCGAGTCAAAAAGGCTGCCCGTTACAAATCTAATGTGAAGAAAACAACACTTCAATCAACAACAGAATTCAAGACTCAACCACAGATGGCTGCTGAACAGTTAAACCAGCAAGGCCAGCATCATCGAGAAGACACTCCAGGGAGTCGGTAGCAAAAACAGCCCTTGACTCGAACAAGGCATCCCATTCGGTGGACGGGAAATGGGTTTGCAACCAAAGAACACCATGAATGCTGCCTGGCATCAATTGGTGCAAAGAGTCTTGTTCTGAGCGATTCACGATCAGATCCACAGATCAAACAACGCCTCGGACCCCATTAGGCCTTAGATGCTTCGGAGCCACTGTGCGTGTCGCTACAGAACAGCAAGTCAGCCCAGTAAACCCATGGACAGTCTTAGAAATCAGCAAGCGGTGGCAACCTCCAACATGGACGGCACCGCTAGCTGAAAACCGAGAGACTTCAAACGGCCGTTTGAAACGCTGGCATTAAAGACCCTCGCACCTGGTCTGTCGCGGGATTCCCAAAGCACGGGAGGTAGACCATCCGCATCACACAAGACACGAGACAGCTCACGACGGGAGATTCGAAGGTCATCCACCAGGTTGTAAATACCGCTTAGAGACCGATCAAACGCAAAGGAAACACCTCGAACCACATCATCGCGATGAATCCATGCATTGATATGGTCACCATTTTTTGACACACACTGTCCAGAGACCGCACGAAACATGGCTGGAATATCTTGATTCGGCCCATAAATGCCTCCCAAACGCAGAACAGAACAGCTGAGGAGTGACGACTCAAGCTCAAGAACTGACCGTTCAGCGGACACAAGAGCTGCATTGAGCTCCGAACTGACATCAGGCGGTCGCTCTTCATCACAAAGCGAACCTTGTTGGTCTCCATAGACCCCTGCACTACTCAGGTAAGTCACGTGCAATGGAGAACTTGATCGGCGTCGTCGCAACACAGACGCCAAGGCATCCATCCCTTGACGGTAAACAAGATCGTATTGATGAGGGCAATAGTGACCCGATCGAGGTGCAACCGCAATCAGAACACCATCCAAACGATCAAAAAAACTGACATCCGCAAACGGGTCTCCTGTGCAATAGATCCGGGGATGATCCACCAAAGCGCACAGCTCATTCAGTCGCTCTGGGCGGGTGATCGTTCCGGTCAGCTCAAATCCTTTCGACCGAAAACTCTTTGCGACAGCCGCTCCGACGTAGCCGCAACCAACGATGCCGTAGCGAACAACCATCTCACGGCAACATATCTATAGCAATCTTAACAATAGAGCGGTGGAGGCGTTGCTTGGGACGTCATCTCCTACGTCAGCAGGCCAACAACCCAGATCAGGCAGGCGAGCAACCCCAAGCCCGTCAGCAGCATCAACACAACAAAAAGAATGCCACTAACGAGTCCAACCCGCTTCATCGTTGATGGATAAAGCAGAGCAAGGGTCAATAAAAGAGCGACAGGCCACAGCGGGGGCAAAAGGCCGCATACAACCGTTAAAACAATGAGTTTGCGACGATTGCGATCAGCCTGCTCATTGGCAATCTGTTCATCTTGCTCCTGCTTTGCAAGCAGCTGCATTTCCTCGTCACTCAACCATCGACCGGACTGCTTCGCCCGGTCAAAGTCCTGTTGAAGCTGATCCCCAGGCCGATCCTTCGTCATGGGGACAGCTTATGGACAACGATCACTCACTGATCGTGAACAACAGGATGAATCTTTTCACCCAACTCGGAGCGAAGCCAAGTTGGACGTTCGGACCTGGGATGCCTCCAGGCAAGATTCAACAGAGCTTGAACAACGCGTGGATTTGGCGGCAGTGCACAAGCCGTGGGCGAGTGAATTGGAGCCATGCTGCGATCGAGCATCAGAAATCTCTCCACTGACCCGGTTGTAACCCCAGACAGTACGAAAGAACCTAAGCAAAATCACTCCTGTCCAGTCGATCTCACGCCGACAAACAGCGATCAGGACTTTTTCTTGCCATCAAGAAAATCAATCAGCTCCTGAAGCTTCTCGATGGCTTCGCGCACCGAGGTGGCTTCTGGCATCGTTCCTTGATCCATCACGGTGGTGTGCATTGCTTTGCACATGTTCCGTAGGCCTTGAATGCGCTGCTTAACCTCAGTTTTCTTCTCTGCTGCGGTCGGCATCTGACACTCAAAAAATCAATTTAACATCCGACCATCAACAAGAGACTGCACTCCAGGGCTGACAATCCAACAGACAGTCCTAACGATCAGATGGGTATCCACCCCTCTCCCTGCCGAAACAAATCCACTTTTTAAGCTTTGATCGCCTTGCGGAACACTCATCAATGATGAAAAAAAGAGACCTCGCCTTGGCCGTGCTGGCAGTCGTCACTCTGACCGCAGGCATCGGAATGAATTACTTGAGTTCAGGCGCGTGGCGCATTCGTCAATACAAAAGCCAAACAGAGGCCAAACTTGCTGCAAAAGAATGGATTGATTCAGGCGGAACTTACCGAGTCTCGATCGAACGCAAAGAGATCGTAAAAGTGCTTCGACCACAAAACATCGTGGAGCAGGAAGTATATGCATTAATGGAGCTTGAAGAGGACAAACGCCGAGAATGCTATGACGTGCTCAAAGAAAGCATTGACGATTACTCATCATGCATGGCCAAAATCTTTGAGCAAAAGGCCGAAACAATCGTTCCAAGACATAAACTTGTTGAAAGCATTGTCGTGAATGAGCGCCAGCAAAGTATTCGTGAATGCATTCATCTAGGTACCGAAGAAGGGTATGCCTGTGGAGAAACCGAGGTACGACCAAATCAATTGGTCAGCGAACGAGAGGCCAGACTGCTTAAAGCCAAAAAAGATCTTTATTATTTCCGATATCCATCCAAAAACAGCTGAACGACTCAGTCATCGTCTTAGCCTCACGACACGAGTCGCTGACAGTCGTTAATCATCAAATCCAAAGCAGACTTCAACTCAAGCTCAACTAAACGCCACTGACGAGGCTTTGTGTTAGAGACTTCCACTCGCTGATAAACATGACCATCAGCAACCAGGAAAATACTCCGCTCAGACGTCATTGGAACAGGCAGCTCTGTCATTACAATCGGCTCAGAGATACACCCTGATTAACGGCAAAAATCCTTGCCATAACAAGAGGTAGATGTGAAATGATTCTGTTCTTATCAGAATAGCTATGGAAAATAAAGAATGCTCTTCTCGCAACGGCTTACGGCTAGACGAATGGCTAAGAGTTGTTCATCAGTAAAATTTTGAGCTGGGACACTTTCTGGAACAATGACCTCTCCAGATCCATCCAGATGAATTCTTGCAGCAAACCAAGTTCCACCCGCTTCGATTGAGGCACGACAACTTAAATGTTGGTTCTCATCAACACGACGCTCAATCAACCAACCCTCAACGACATCAAGCTTTTGAAATGAATACTGTGCTCGAGCAGCGCTAGGCGATATGGATAAGACCAACACACTAATCAGGTAAACAAACGGCATGATCGGATGGACGTGAGACTTTCTAAATATCAAAAGGAGATTTTCTGTTGCAGAGAGATCTTAAATAATGAGTCACCCAGAGCAAATAACAATAAAGAAAATCGTACAAGCAAACTAATCTCTAGACCATCCATCACAACGTTCTTGATTAAATTGATGCTTAATCCGTCGATACTCGTCCGTATGTCGACGAAGTTCTGCACTGGCAAGGTCCTGTGCTTCAGGATCATCTGATGAAGCAATGATCAAACGATATCGACTCATGCTAACTCCTAAATTATTCATAACACGCTGGTACAGCCTACAATTATCTTCAGCATGAGCCCAATAAGGAATCATCGAGAACCCAAGACAAGCCTGAATTATCACAATAAAAGCAAAAGATCTAGGCATTTGAGGAGGGAGCAATGAATGGAATCTGATTTTTCAAAGATAGAAAGCAAATATATGCAAGGAGCTTTCACAAGTTATGGAATTAAATGAGGTAATATTGATTCAAGCCATCAACGCCATTCAGGCTTACCTGAAAACCTTGAGTACTAGTTGTTCAAACAATAAAAAACCCAGGTCAATGACCTGGGTTTGCTGATCTCGGATCAAACCGTTCAGCTATCAGAACCCTCTTCAACTCCTTCTGCTGAATCAGAATGAGCGGCCGCATCACCAGTCGGCAGCAGACGGATTGCTTTTTTGCCAAGCTTGATCTCAAACTCGTCACCAGGCTCAAGGTTCAACATGGCCGTATAAGCCTTACCAATCAACAAATTGCCATTGCCCTGAACCTTGGCGATATAGGAAAGCTTGCGCCCACCCTTACCAATTCCGGCAGTACCACCACCCAGGCTGACGCCTTTTGCATCAAGCAGAGCCTCATAAAAAGCCGTGAAATTGAGGCGCTCACCACCATCAGCCTTCGTGGAAACGTAACCACAGGCTCGAACAACATCAGACTTAGAAACATCACCAAGATCTTTAACCTTGGCGAGAAGCTCAGAACCAACCAGCATTGGAATAAACTCGGTAACACTCAAAGTATAGAACAGCCAAGAGAATCTGTCACCATCAACACCAGGAAAAGTATTCCACATGCAGTGGAGAGGGTCGGGCTAAAAACCTGGATTGACTGTGCTGCAGGGGTTTGTTTCCTTACAGCTCTCCACAAATCGACCGAATAGCTGTCGTCAATCCAAGTGAGCCTAAGGAAGAATACCCACAAAGCTTCGGCTACCCTACGAATCTAGTTTGGTCAACATCTGGGAGAGCATTGAACTGGTCTGAACAACGCGCAGATCAACCCAGATCAAAGCTCCACGCCAAACTTGATTGGATCAAGATGATGGAGTTCCTTGGGTCGCCGGCTCAATGACTCTCGTCACTGTGATCTGAGCAGCACCAATCAAATCAATCCGTTCAATCAAAAAACAAGACCATCCCCAAGCGTCTTGAAATGCAGGCTTGAATCCATTGACGAGATTGAGAAAGCTGAAATTGTGTTCCAGCTTGTCGAATGCTGGCTAGAAGTGAAGCCACGGCTTGAGAATCAGAGGATCGAACCACGGCTATGAGTTGGGAACCAACGGATTCCTTTGTCGACAATGCTTCCAAGGAGGTCATGGATCTTGTCGATCAATGGAAACAACGTGACGGAGCAGACGATCTCACGTGCGGCTTAATCTTGGAAGCCATGAGCAAAAGCTTGCTGGCCTTCGCAGACGGACCTGATCCAACAGGAACTGCCCATGGATTTCCTGATCACCATGGACGAGTAGATGCGTAGCTCAACCCGTCCATGGCACGAAGATTGAATGAAAGACTTGATTAACCCAACAAGAGGATCAACCTTCGTTATCCTCCTCCATCCCAACAGCAGTTTGAGTATGCGTAGCAGCGGCTCCTGTGGGAACTAAGCGGATCGCTTTTTTGCCCAACTTGATTTCAAACTCATCACCAGGCTCAAGGTTCAGCATTGCTGTATAGGCCTTGCCGATAAGGAGGTTGCCATTGCCTTGCACTTTGGCGATATACGACAGCTTGCGTCCACCTTTGCCGACTCTGGCAGATCCACCACCAAGGTTGATGCCCTTAGCGTCTAAGAGCGCCTCATAAAAGGCCGTGAAATTCAAGCGTTCACCACCATCTTGTTTGGCAGAGACATATCCACAAGCTCGAACCACATCTGACTTGGAAACATCTCCAAGGTCCTTGACCTTGGCAAGAAGTTCAGAACCGACGAGCATTAGCGCAATAAAACTAGTGTCAACTTATACAGGCATGGCCACTTTCGTCAAACTTGATTAATTCAAAAAAGAGGAGCAAAAGTTCTCTTTGCTCAGGAAACAGTCCGAATCACGATAGAGGCCCCCAATGGGAGTTGTTGACAGGCACAAGCTGAGGGATGAGAAAACGCTTCATCCAGCCAATCTCAAAATGCGTTGGTCAAAAACCACAGCTCAACAAAACTCGATTCGCTGAGAGCCGATGATCAAGACGACATCAGGCATTGATAGGCCTCATTGACGCGCCGAAAGGCTTCGACTGAGCCTCCCATATCAGGATGATGACGTTTAACCAGACGACGGTGAGATTGTTTGATCGATTCAACCGTCGCATCCGCCGACAAACCGAGGACTTTTAAAGCGGCCAATTTGCGCTGATCAATCTGGCGCCCCCCCTGATCACGATCTGTTGTTCGACGGTCCGATCGAGTCCGCCGATTTGCACGACGCTGCTCCATGCGTTGCAGCAGATCAGCAACCACACGCCGTGGATCTTCTTCAAGCCATTCACTGGCTCGGACGCCGTACAAGGCATAAGCAGCCAGAACAGCTGAACGCTTTTTAGAACGTCCGCCGGTGAATGCAGCGAATAGATCGTGACCCAACCCATCATTCAAGCGATCAAGGCGTTGCTGAAGAGTGAGATCTGGATGAAAGCTTTGACGATTGAGTCGATCAACCAAATCATCCAATCCCTGAAGGCGCAATGCACTCCAATTGCTTTGTCGAGAGAGGGTCTCACCCCAACGCACAACCTGTTGCGCTGTAACTTTCGACTCTCCATCCGTTGTGGATCGTTGATCGGACTCTCCAGTCGAACGGCGGCTACCGGGTTGAGCACGAAGACGTTCTAATTGCCGCCGAAGCTGAAAGACCTCACGTCGCAAAGCATCATTTTCAGCCAATAGAGCAGCCACATTGCTGGTGACTCTCTCGTGGGATCGCGACTGTGCACCCGAGGACCACTGGCGTGGATCAAACCCCATGAACCATCACCAAGGCAGTACGTCACCGTTGGCGTGCCAAAAGGTTCCGGTTGTTTCAAGGGTCAACCCATCCAGTCGTTCTAAAAGACCACGAACAGATTCTTCCGGTGTAATCCCGAGAGGATTGAATTGGATCATGCGAGTTCGAACAAGTCCTGGATGCAAAATTGCAACGGCAATACCGTGGGGCTTGAGATCAACAGCAAGCGATTTTCCAGCCATATTGAGAGCAACCTTCGACATGCGATAGCCGTAGGAGCCACCGGAGGTGTTGTCGTCGATTGATCCCATACGACTTGTCATCAGCGCAATCTTGCCACCAGACGACATGTTGTTGAGCAGCGCACGAGCAAGAACCAATGGAGCAAGAGCATTGACCTCAAACTGACGGCGTATGCCCTCAGGGTCCAGGTCATCCAGTCCGAACGTTTGCAGAATTCCAGCATTCAAAATCACACCCTCTAGGGCAACCCCAGCCAACCTCTTCAACAAAACGGATTGATCTGTTTCGCAACTCAAATCGATGCCTGACTCAATCCTGACATCGAGTTGGGTCAGTTCATCTGAGCTCTGGCGGCAGACCGCAATGACGTCGTCGCCACGCTGACGAAGTTGACGGCAATATTCCAAACCGATACCACGGTTGGCACCAGTCACTAAAACTCTTGCCATTGGTAGGACGTCTGACGACTCGTATCCTGACGGCACGAGGAACGGTGTGGGGGCGTACCTGTGCTTTGTCCTTCAGTAATAACGACCGGGGTATTCACCGGGATGCTGAACCCGTGTCACGCGCACACCTGGACTCGAACGACGTGACAACATCAGCAAGTCGCTTCCAGAGACGGCGTAACCAAGATTCTGAGCCAACAATGCGACTTCATCAGCAGTCACAGCATCCTGCACTCGCTTCTGCAGGCATGCATCCCGACTAAGACGATCTAAAAAGGCGTTAAGAGGATCCAGCGAACAAAACGTCAGAACGTGCCGTATTCAAGCGCAGCTCATGAAGAGGGGTTGCCGAAGCCATTGGTGCAAGTCTGGGGAAGGACATGCTCAACCCTCCTATGTTTCGCTCTGCACTGGTTCGACGGGTCTCGATCTACCTCGTGCTCAGCAGTGCAGCTGTTGGGGCTGTCAACCTGCTTGAACTTGACCAACACAATCTCTACCAAATTTATATCCCCCTCTTTATCGGTATCTACGTCCTATCGCGTTGGATCGATAGCAAAGTCGGAGCTAGTCAACCAAGCCGAGATCACGAAACGACAGAATCTGTGCCCCAACGCGGGACAGACAAAGGATTTGGAAGCTAAGCAGCCTGATCTCGATCGCCTTGAAGCTCTCGCAATCGGGACATTTCTCTGGATGCGTTTTGAACGGTTTTCCGAGAGTTGGATTCCTTGATCACGTCCTCTAGGTTTCTTAACAATGCCTCAATTTCATCCTGTGTTGAAGTTTGAGGCTTGTCCTCACTCGTCATCGTTCATCGATTTGGAGTACTGACCTTCGCCCAAAGAAGAGCAAAAAAACTCTTCCGTTAAGACTTTCTTCAGAACTTGAAGCAAGTTGATCTTGTCAATGGAGTGAAGCTCACCCCGTTCATCCCACTTCAGAGCCAATAGCTCACTCAACCGGCCTTGCGGTGTTGAGGACATTGCTGAGAGAGGGGAACGGGGTGCTCAACCTACGAAAAACAACCTGAAAAAAAGACCCCAGACGAGTGAACGTCGTGGAAGAAATTCTTACGGAGCGCCATGGCTGCACCATGTC
>CEPW01011704.1_pt1 | contig 20173 bp, 20 predicted proteins | sample 356211 | NCBI WGS metagenome assembly CEPW01 (sample SAMEA2620021, study PRJEB7988) | marine metagenome | biome: marine biome (ENVO:00000447); feature: deep chlorophyll maximum layer (ENVO:xxxxxxxx); material: "saline water (ENVO:00002010), including plankton (ENVO:xxxxxxxx)" | depth 25 m
GTTGCGGTTTCATTTTTGATACAAATAAATGATCAAGAGTAGAAATATTAGCCAAGCAGCCAGAGCCCACATGATCCTTGATTGTTGAGGAATGGTTCGTGCGTTGGCAGCTATGAGGTAGCCGTTTTGGGCGGTGATTAGCGTGGACAGACGCGTTCAGCAATCACAGCTTCTATCGAGGACGGACTGATTGCTTTCCAGGGGCCAAGCCAACCACCATGGCTGTTCATGATCGTTTGTCGTTCTGCATTAGCTAGATCAACCTTGTCTAATGGCCTCCAACGTGATCTCCACGAATTGCAGTCGACCTCTATGTCACTCAATCGATCCGATTGTGCATTCTCTCGCAAACGTTCCATTTTGCAATTGGGATTTAAGCCAAAGCAGTCCACCCTACGAATCAACGTGGTGATTCCATCTTGATGGGTCTTGATCGGGGTCCAAGTGTTTCGATCATTGCCCCCAAAAGTCCAGGATCCTTTGTTATTAGATTCGATGATCCAAGCACCTGGGGTCTGTGCTGAAATAGGAGTGGTGGCGAGCACAAGTGATGTAAGGGTATAAAACAGTGGTTGACGAATTAATTGGAAACCATTCATTACGAGCTAGCATCAAAACTCTGACCGCTTTGAAATGATAAATCATTCAGACTTTGATTCAGATCAGAGTGATGATGCCAAAATAAAATTGTTTTCAACCATTTCAGACGATTTTTCGTTTGAGATTGAGCAGTATTGGTTAAAGGCTGAGCATGATGGTCAGTCGTTTGGTGAGATGACCACGGAATATGTGCAGTGGCAACTTGTTCTTCACTATCCAGATTCCTTTAAAATTGCATATATCAATGAACAATTCAACAAAGACCTGACCACAAGACAATCAGATCAACAGAATTCTTCTGACGAAAAAGTGGATGTTGAGAGTGAATAACACTCTTGGCAACTTCATTTTCAATGCCTTGGTGGGTGGGCAAGCATTGCAATCAATACCCATCTTAGGGATGCGGAATTATGGCCTCGTTCGATGCATCTCTTTAGTAGGTCGTTGAGAGCCGAATCGACAGGACGAAAGCAGCCATTGAAGCAATCACCCATTTATTTGTTGGTATTGATTTAGATCTATCGTTTATCGTATTCAGCTAGTTCCTTATTTTGGTTCAGCAACGAAAAGAGCTAAGCTTCTGAGGGCGTCGAATTGTGCTGTTTGAAGATCATTTGATCTATCAAGACGATACTTTTTGAACCTCATTCACCATGGCGATGAGCCAGCTTTTAAACAGCGTTGGAGGGCTGATCGACCTATGTCTGTGACTGGGTCAGAGGCGTCGTGGTTTCTGGCCTAGAGAGGTGACGCGTCCGGCATGGTATTGGAGTACTCAGTGAATGATTCCATCATTCACGTTCGGGCGTATCGAGAATCAAAGGCGCTAAGAGAGAGGAGACATAGCTAAAGGCGAAGCTGCAGGAGTGGAGCCTTTCCTCTCTCTTTTTCCAATTTTTTACGACACTGTTCAGAGTCAACCCAACAAATTTTACTGAGACGTTGTCGGTTCGCTTAATTCTTATCTTTTTAAAATGCTTTAAGCTGATTGAATCAAGATATCATCGGCAATGCTTGATAGTCGCGCCTTCGAAGCGTAAAATAGTTGTCGATAAATGTATTGATACTGCGTTCTTGAAAAAACTTTTTCAGGCCGAATAAGATTTGCGTGTTTAATAGCATTAGGGGCGTTTTTGATTCTTGTTTGGATCATCTTTATGAGTATGGATCTTGTGTTGTTTTGGTTGTGTAAGAAGCGCTGATTTGCCTATCTAGAAGTGAGTCCTTGGTAAGAGCCTGTGTGCGCTTGGCTCGTTGGGGTGTGCTTTGTTCGGCACGAGTTCAGAACCACCGCATCTTGCTCTCCACAGCTTTGACCAAGAACCAGCAGAGTGGTGATCCTGATTGAGGCGGTCATGGGCCGGTTTCTGCTCACAGTTGCGGTTCTGATCGGTCTCAACGTTGTCCAGCCTGCTCTTGCCTCGCCTGGTCTGTGCACGGGTCCCGTCTGCGCCGATGGCATTACCAGAAGCGCCAAAAACCATTGGCAACTTGTGCTTCGCCTCAACGATCAACAAGGCCATCGAGAGAAAGTCGTGATGGACTGCCGAGCGGGAGTGCTCAGTCCACTGGCCGGACAAGTAGAGCGCGGTTATGCCACCGCCATCGGCCGGCGAGCCTGCCGCCTGGCTGGAGAAGCGGGCTGAGGTTGAAGCATGGAGATCACCCTGGTTTTCCCACATCAGCTGTTTGCTGATCATCCAGCTTTGAGGCTTGGTCGGACAGTTGTTCTGCTTGAGGATCCGCTCCTATTCGGCACGGATTTCCACTGGCCTTTGCAGGTGCATCGCCAACGGTTGCTGATGCATCGTGCCACGATCAAGGCCTATCAACAGCGTTTGCAGAAGGCCGGTTACGAGGTCTTGCACCGCCCGCATCACCTCGCTGATTCCACCGCTGCTCACCTTCAACAGCTTTGGGAGAGCGGAATTCGCTGTTTTCATCTTGCCGATCCAGTTGATGATCTCTTGGAACGGCGCTTAAAGCGTTTTTGCGAGGAACGCAATTGCGTGTTGGAGCTCCACCCAACACCGATGTTTCTCACTCCAGTGGACGTGCTCACAGAGCATTTTTCTTCGGGTAAAAAGCCATTGATGGCGCGCTTCTATGAATTGCAGCGGCGTCGGATGGGTCTCTTACTGGACGACGATGGAGGTCCGCTTGGTGGTCGCTGGAGTTTTGATGCCGATAATCGTAAAAAGCTGCCCAAGGGGGTTGAGGTTCCTGATCCTCCTTCTCTCGCTGAATCCAGCATCATTCAACAAGCCAGACAAGAGCTGAGTTCCGAAGGAATCGGTGAGCTCGGTCGCTGGGACTCATTTCATTACCCCGTTACCCATGAGGATGCCGCCGTTTGGTTGGAGCAGTTTTTAGACCACCGACTGCGCGACTTCGGTGCCTATGAAGATGCCATCAGCCAGTCACATCGTGTGATGTGGCATTCCGTGTTAACGCCAATGTTGAACATTGGTTTGTTAACACCTCAACAAGTTGTTGATCAGACCCTTCTCCGTGCGGAAGCGGGTGATCTCCCTCTCAATTCATTGGAAGGATTCCTTCGGCAAATTGTTGGTTGGCGGGAATTTATGGCGGCCATGTATCGACGCCATGGTGTAACGATGCGAACAAGCAATTTTTGGGGTTTTGAAGATCGCCCAATTCCCTCCGCGTTTTACACCGCATCAACAGGGTTACCGCCCATCGATGATGCGATTAATCATGCTCTCAATACCGGCTATTGCCATCACATTGAGCGTTTGATGTTGTTGGGAAATATCATGCAACTCTGCGGATTTCATCCGACAAGAGTTTACAACTGGTTTATGGAGATGTTTGTAGATGCCTATGACTGGGTCATGGTCCCCAATGTTTTTGGAATGAGTCAATTTGCTGACGGTGGACTATTTACAACAAAGCCTTATCTGTCCGGTTCGAATTATGTCCGCAAGATGTCCGACTATCGCAAAGGTGAATGGTGTGAGGTTTGGGATGGGTTGTTTTGGAGCTTTATCAAGCGGCATGAAGACTTTTTTCGAGGTCAATATCGCCTGGCAATGATGGCTCGCAATCTTGATCGGATGGCTGACGACACCCTGAAGGGACATCAAACCAAAGCCTTGCAATTTCTTGACGAGTTGACCTGAAGCTTGCGTAAGGTCGATGGACGCGGTTTCCATCCATGGCTTTGCCACCCGAGGCTTATCTCTGGTTCAAAACACTCCACATCGTGGGTGTTGTCGTCTGGTTCGCAGGCCTGTTTTATCTCGTTCGTCTGTTTATTTATCACGCGGAGACTGAACAGCTTGCTGCGGAACTTCAGGAACCGTTTCGTGAGCAATACAGCCTGATGGAACGTCGCCTGGCCAACATCATCACGACGCCCGGAATGGTGGTGGCGGTGACCATGGCTGTGGGCCTTCTGGTGGCTCAACCCTCTTGGCTGCAACAGGGTTGGATGCACGCCAAGCTCGGATTTGTGGTGGCTTTGCTGGCGTACCACGCCTTCTGTTATCGGCTCATGGGTCAATTGCAGAACGGAGCCTGTCAATGGTCGGGAAAGCAGTTGCGGGCGCTCAATGAGCTTCCGACGTTGCTGCTTGTCATCGTCGTGATGCTTGTGGTGTTCAAATCCCAGTTCCCCACCAGTGCCGCCACCTGGTTCATCGTTGCCTTGGTGGTGTTCATGGCTGGTTCGATTCAGTTTTATGCCCGCTGGAGACGACTGAGGGCGGAAGCTGCAGCACAGTCCTGACATGAGCGATGTCCATCCGCTGAGATCAGTGCTCGAGCAAACCGGCCCTGATCAATGCCCTGGCAGGTTCAATTTCCATTGCCACACCATTTGCAGTGATGGCAGCCTCGACCCTTTGGCTCTGATTCGTCAGGCCAGTGAGCGAGGCCTTCATCACCTTGCTGTGACCGATCACCACAGCACCCGGGCGATTCCGCCCATGCAGCTTTGGCTCGATCAACAGCGCCAAACAGGAGCATCGGTTCCCACCCTTTGGACTGGCGTGGAGATCAGTGCCCTGTTGAAAGGATGTTTGGTCCATGTGTTGGCACTCGGCTTCGAATTGGACCATCCAGCTCTGAAGATCTATTGCCGTGGGGATGCCGTCGTCGGTGAGCCTCTGCGGGCTCAGTCGGTTGTTCAAGCGATTCATGAGGCCGGAGGATTGGCGGTTTTGGCCCACCCGGCTCGCTACAGACTCGGCCCATCTGAATTGATCGAAACCGCTGCAGGCCTGGGATTTGACGGAGGTGAAGCGTGGTACGACTACGACATGAATCCCACTTGGTCTCCCAGCCCTCTGATCTGTGATGCGATTGCTTCTCAGTTAGAGAACCTTGGCCTTTTGCGTACGTGTGGCACCGACAGCCATGGAATTGACCTGTATGGCCGCTAAATTCATGCCACTCCAGATCCCTTCGGCATGGGCTTCTTTGATCGTCTGCTGAAAACCGATGAGAAGGATTCAGACGGCACGATCCAGCCACGTGCTCCAAAGAAGGAGAAACCCCAGGAATTTTTTCTGGATGCCGATTCCTCGTCATCTCTTGGTGACGTGAATTACATGCGCGAATCCAAGACGATTCGTCGCACCTTCCCTGGAACCGTCGAAAACCCCGGCACCAAGGAGCGCGTCACTGAAGTGGCCGCCGAAACTGAGCGGACTGAGAGGCTCAGTAAAGGCTTGGGTGGTGTTGTTGAGAAGGAAGAGAACATCAACCTCACCGCCGGCATTCCCAAGCCCGTCAAGAAGACCTTTGCCGAGCAAGTGTCTACCGCTGAAATGAACAAGCGGCTCAAGGGCACAGCGATCAGTGGAGTCAACACCCCTGCAGCGGCTAATGCTGCACCTGTCGCTCGGAAAGAAGAGCTCAAACCCAAAGAAGAGATCACCGCAAAAGTCGGATCTGCTGCGCCGTCTTCCAAGCCAGGTTCGATTGATCCCTTCCGTCAGATGGTGCGCGATCTCAACAAGTAAATCCGCCGCGTTCCACCAACGCTTCACTGCGTCCAACCAGGTCTTTCAGTTGATCTCGTTGGTCCTCTGTTGGGGTTGTCCAGAGGCCGCGATTCGCGGCTTCTAAAAGACGTTCTGCCATATCCCTCAAAATCCAGGGATTCTTGGAGGCCAAGAACTCAACGATCTCTGCATCGTTTAACCACTGTTCACAAATGGCTCCATAGCTCCAATCCGGCACCCGACCAGTGGCTGCGTCGTAGGCAAACAGATAATCCAGGCTTGCCCCCATCTCAAAGGCACCTTTATATCCATGCTCTTGCATCCCCTTGAGCCAACGGGGATTGAGCAGACGACTCCGCATCACCTTGTCGAGTTCCTTCTCCAACTTGTGAATGCGCGGCCGCTCCCGTCTGGAGTGGTCAGCGAACCAAAGTTGTGGCCTATGTCCAGAGACGGTTTCGACCGCTGCGGCTAGCCCGCCGTGGAATTGGTAATAGTCATCTGAATCCAGCAGGTCATGCTCCCGATTGTCTTGGTTGTGCAGAACAACTTCGACACGGCCCAGTGCTGACTGCAATCCCCTCAAATCCTTCACGGGATCTGCGCTGCCGTCATACCGCCACTGACTCCACTGGAGAAAGGCTTCACCGAGATCGCCACGTTCCGTCCAGGCGCCGTTGTCAATTAAGGCCTGGAGCCCTGCTCCATAGGCTCCCGGGGCTGATCCAAAGATGCGTGGCTGTTCTCCCTCCGTTCGGGTTAAAGCAGCTAATGGGTTGTCGTCGGCGGATTCATCGAGGCTTGCCACCATCCGTTGCGCCTGTTCCACCCAACCCACCAGTTGCGGAAAGGCATCCCGAAACAACCCTGAGATTCGCAGCACAACATCCACCCTTGGACGCCCCAGCAACGTCAGCGGAATGACCTCTAAATCGGTCAAGCGTCGTGTTGGTCCATCCCAGACAGGACGGACACCGATCAGGGCGAGCAATTGGGCGATGTCCTCGCCGCCGTTTCGCATCGTTGCCGTCCCCCAGACCGACAGTGCTAGGTGGCGCAACGGTTCCCCGTGATCCATCAGGTGGAGATCCAGGAGCTGTTCAGCGGAACGTCGACCCAGGTCCCAAGCGGCCTCGGTCGGAAGTCCGCGTAGATCCACGGAATAGAAATTGCGACCCGTTGGCAACACATCCGTGCGTCCACGGCTCGGTGCCCCGGATGGGCCTGCAGCCACACGCTTGCCTCGTGTTGCGGCGAGAAACCCACTCCGTTCTGCCGCTGCACAGGCTTCCAAGCGAGGCCAGAGCTGCTCAAGCAGGTAGATCAGCTCTGCTGGAAGGGGGTCTTGCAGACACCAGGTTTTGAGCTCTGGGCAGAGACCTTGCGGTTGTATCCCCTCTAAAACCAGTGGCACCAACAGCAGTGCCTGCTCCTCCAACCACGCGGTTCCGTCTCCAATGCGACGGGCCTGTCCAGCTCCAAGTCGGTCAAGCTGCTCGCGGTCCCTGGGCTCTAACGGATCCCCGTCTTCTTGACACCATGGATCAAAGCGCAGGCCCAATTGCTCAGCCATGGCTTGGGTTAAGCCGCGTCGACCCTGCTGCGGCGCGCGGGCCATGGCGACGAGTAATTCCCGTTCGGCCGCCTGCTCTGGTCTCTGACCGAGACGATGCAATCCGGTTCTGATCTGTGATTCCTTCAATTCGCAGAGGTAGGTTTCCGCGGAATCCAGGCAGGCATTCAGACCCTCTGGATTGTCCCTGAGTTCACGAGGATCGGGCAGGTCGGGCCAGTTGAGCTCCCGGAGTGTTTTCACAATCGTCTGCTGCAGAGGGACCGCGCGGTCGGCTCCCATTTGACGGGCATCGACCATCTCATCGAGCAACGCTTCCAGGCGTTGCAGTGGTCCATGCAGACCGGCTCGGCCCAGGGGTGGCGTGAGGTGATCCAGGATCACGGCCTGTCCCCGGCGTTTGGCTTGGGAGCCTTCGCCAGGGTCATTGACGATGAACGGATACAGGTGAGGGATCGCTCCAAGCACGAGCTCGGGTCCGCAGGACGAACTCAACCCAACGCCTTTTCCCGGTAGCCATTCCGCGCTGCCATGTTTGCCAACGTGCACCAGCAGCTGGGTTTGTTGGGTTTGCCTTAGCCACAGGTACTGGGCCAGGTAGCGGTGGGGAGGCGGGAGATCCGGCGAGTGGAGATCGGCGATCTGGTCTGGGTCGTAGCCCCGGTCGGGCTGGATCAGAACAACCACGGAACCGAATCTCAGGCCGTGGATGGGGAAGCCCTGTGGGCTGAGGTCGCAGGCCTGTTCTGGTGTGCCCCACCGCGACGTAATCGTTGCTTTGGCCTCCTCGGGCACTGTTGTCCACCACTCGAGGTAGTCGTTTAACGGCAGATGGTCCAGTGCGGCTCGATGAAAACTTTCGGGGTCGTTGGTGCGTCCGCTTAAGAGAGCCCGCATAAGGGCATCGCCACTCTCAGGCAGGGCTGCCTCACCTAAGTCGAGACCGTCCAGGCGAAGCCATTCGAGAATGGCGGCCGCGCTGGCTGGTGTATCGAGCCCGACCCCATTGGCGAGCCGGCCATCACGCACCGGGTAATTGGCCAACACCAAACTGATCCGGCGTTGGTTGGCGGGGGTTTGCTGAAGGTCCACCCATCGCTTGGCATGGTCGATCAGCCAATCAACGCCGTCCGCATCGGGAACCAGGCTGGGGATTGCCGTTTCGAGTGCATTGCGGTCTGCTTGAAGATCGCGGAATGCGCAAGGGCGGGTGGTGATACGGCCGTCGAGTTCTGGCATCACCACCTGCAGGGACAGATCGAGGGGATCCAATCCACGGGAACTGCCCTGCCAGCTGGATCGGGGTCTCGAGCTGCTCAGGAGTTGCAGCACCGGTCGATCCAATTGCTCCCAGATCGGACTGCCCAGACCGGCTTCCTCTTGACGCACGGATGCGAAGGATGTGCCGGTGATCACCACAGCAACCCCCTCCCTGCTCAGGAGATCCCGCACTCCGGTTTGGATGACTGGATTGCGCAGGCCACTCACCCAAATCAATCTCGGACAGAGGCCCGCTTGGCGCAGTCCTGAGCTCAGGGTGTTGGCTAAACGCTCATCGCCGGCTTGAAGCAAGGCTCGATACAACACCACACCAACCCTGGGCCCAGGGTCGTCCCGCCAGTCCCACGGCAATGGGTCCGCAAGCGGCTGAGGCGTGATGGCATCTGGATCGGGTGCTTGCTGTTGCAGCAACTGCTCCAACACCTTGAGCAGTTCGGCCATGTTTTGGCTGCCACCTTCTCTCAGCAGCGCCGCCAACCGGTCGGCGAGCCGGAGATCAATCGAACCGAGGCCATTAAGGGCCGCGTCTTGATCTTCCGTCCCGGCCAGCACGATCAGCTGTCGGTTCTCTGCCTGTCTCTGCCAGATCTGCAGTTGATCGAGGCCATAACTCCAGTGCCCTCTGCTGCCGAGCAGTCGCACGAGAACGATGTGTGCGCTTGAGGCGGTCGTTGCGAGGTAGTGATCCAGCTGTGCGGGATGGTCCAGACAGCTCAGAGAGAGAGCTCTGATCCGGTCGAGCCATGGATGGGCAGCCTGTGCACCCAAAAGATGACTGAGCGTGCTGAGATCCGTTCCTGCGCTGCTGAGGAAGAGAACCTCAGCCGCTGGCTGCTCCACGAGGACGACATCCTCGGGTGGATCCACACCGGGACAGCTGGCGAGTCGATGCATCCCGTCATTGTGGAGGTGACCGGTGGTGAGAAGATTCAGCCATCGGGCTCATTCCGCAATGCAACAGTTCCTGCCCTACGCCTGGTTTCAGGGTCAGTGCGTTCCTTTTGAGGAGGCCAGGATCTCCATTGCTACCCATGCCTTGCATTACGGCACAGGTGCATTCGGTGGCATGCGGGCGATCCCCGATCCACAAAACGAGGACACCGTTCTTCTGTTTCGGGCGGATCGCCATGCTCGCCGTCTCAGTCAAAGTGCTCGTTTGCTGCTGACCGAGCTCACTGAAGAGACCATCCTCGGCGCGATTACGGCATTGCTGAAGGCCAACAAGCCAACTCAGCCCATCTATCTCAGGCCATTCGTTTACACGAGCGATTTGGGGATCGCACCGCGTCTCCACAACATCGAGACCGATTTTCTGATCTATGCCCTACCCCTTGGCGATTACCTCTCCCCTGAGGGGGTGAGTTGTCGGATCTCCAGTTGGACCCGCCAAGAAGATCGTTCTCTTCCTCTGCGAGGCAAAATCAGCGGCGCTTACATCACGAGTTCTTTAGCCAAAACAGAAGCCGTACAAAGCGGTTTTGATGAAGCGCTCTTGCTCAACAGTCGCGGCAAGATCAGTGAAGCCAGCGGCATGAATCTGTTCTTGGTCCGCGATGGCCAGTTAATTACCCCCGGTGTGGATCAGGACATTCTCGAAGGGATCACCAGGGCGAGCGTGATTGAGCTGGCGAAAACCATGGACATCCCTGTTGTGGAACGTCCGGTCGACAAAACCGAGCTGATGATTGCTGACGAGGTTTTCCTGACAGGAACAGCAGCGAAGATCACGCCAATTCGCCAGATCGAAACAACCACGCTCAACAGTGAACGACCGGTGATGAAGGCTCTGAAGGAGCGTTTGGTGGCGATCACCCAAGGTCTCGATCCTGCCTTCGAGCACTGGGTGAGCCGCATCAGCCTCAGCTGATCATCCAAAGCGCATTTTCTTAGACTGATTCGACTTGTTGGAGTGTGATGTCGGCGACGGTTACCCAATCCTCTGTCGCCAAGTCCCGTTTCCTCGATCACCTCCATAGCCCACGGCGTCCGGTCCTCGTGTTCGATGGCGCAACCGGAACCAGCCTTCAAGGGCTCGACCTGACAGCCGAGGATTTTGGTGGCGCAGACCTCGAAGGCTGCAACGAAAATCTGGCAGTTACCAAACCTGAAGCAGTCCAAGAGGTTCATCGTCAATTCCTTGAAGTTGGTTGCGATGTCATCGAAACCGACACGTTCGGCGCTGCCTCGATTGTTTTGGCCGAATACGGCTTGGAGGACAAGGCTTTTGAGCTGAATAAACGGGCTGCTGAGCTGGCCCGCGAGATGGCAGATCAATACAGCACTCCCGAGAAGCCTCGCTTCGTTGCCGGCTCCATGGGACCCACCACGAAATTGCCCACCTTGGGGCATATCGACTTCGACACGATGCGTGCGTCGTTTCGAGAGCAAGCCGAGGGCTTGCTGGCTGGCGATGTGGACCTATTCATCGTGGAAACATGCCAAGACGTGTTGCAGATCAAGGCAGCACTGCAAGGCATTGAGCAAGCGTTTGAGGCCACTGGTCAACGCCGTCCATTAATGGTGTCGGTGACCATGGAAACCACTGGCACGATGCTGGTTGGAACCGACATCGCAGCTGTGGTGTCGATTCTTGAACCATTTCCGATTGACATCCTCGGCCTGAACTGTGCGACTGGGCCGGAGCAGATGAAGGAACACATCCGTTATCTCTCTGAACACTCACCCTTCACCGTGAGCTGTATTCCCAATGCTGGGTTACCGGAGAACATCGGTGGGGTGGCTCATTACCGGCTCACACCGGTCGAGCTGAAGATGCAGCTCATGCATTTCGTCGAAGATCTGGGCGTGCAGGTCATCGGTGGTTGTTGCGGCACCACGCCGGCTCATATCGGCTCCCTCGCAGAGCTGGCCAACGAGCTCACTCCAGCAGAGCGAACGTCTCGATGGAATGCCACATCTCCCGACAACGTTCGCCCCAATCTCAACTGCGAACCGGCAGCAGCCTCGATCTATGGGGTGACCCCATACCACCAGGACAATTCCTTCCTGATCATTGGCGAACGCTTGAATGCAAGTGGAAGCCGCAAAGTGCGGGAGCTGCTTGCCGAGGAGGATTGGGATGGACTGGTTTCTGTAGCTCGAGGCCAAGTCAAAGAGAACGCGCACGTTCTCGATGTCAATGTCGATTACGTCGGGCGAGATGGAGAGATCGACATGCATGCATTGGTGAGTCGTTTGGTCACCAATGTGAATTTGCCGTTGATGCTCGATTCCACCGAGTGGCAAAAGATGGAAGCTGGCCTGAAAGTAGCCGGTGGAAAATGCATTTTGAATTCCACCAATTACGAAGACGGCGACGAGCGCTTCTTCAAGGTGTTGGAGCTGGCTCGACGTTACGGAGCTGGTGTGGTGGTGGGCACGATCGATGAAGAGGGCATGGCGAGGACGGCAGAACGCAAGTTCGCGATCGCCCAACGGGCCTATCGCGATGCACTCGAATATGGGATTCCTGCGCATGAAATCTTCTACGACCCACTAGCACTCCCGATCTCCACTGGTATTGAGGAAGATCGGCTCAACGGTCGCGCCACCGTTGATGCAATTCGCATGATCCGCGAAAACCTTCCAGGCGTTCATGTGGTTCTTGGAGTCAGCAACGTCAGCTTTGGCTTGTCACCGGCAGCACGAATCACTCTGAACTCGGTGTTCCTTCACGACTGCTGCGAGGCTGGAATGGATGCCGCGATTGTGAGCCCGGCCAAGATTCTCCCTCTGATGAAGATCAGTGAGGAACATCAAACGGTTTGTCGTGATTTGATCAATGACAAGCGTCGTTTTGAGGATGGAATTTGTGTTTATGACCCGCTCACGGAGCTGACCACGCTGTTTGAAGGCGTGAGCACAAAGGAGGCCAGAGCATCTGGACCATCCCTGGCAGATCTACCGATTGAAGATCGTCTCAAGCAGCACATCATTGATGGTGAGCGCATTGGGCTGGAGCCAGCACTGGATCAAGCGCTTGAGAGCTATCCACCGCTGCAGATCATCAACACGTTCTTGCTCGACGGCATGAAGGTGGTGGGTGAACTGTTTGGCAGTGGTCAGATGCAACTTCCATTTGTTCTGCAGAGTGCTGAAACAATGAAGTCAGCGGTGGCTCATTTAGAACCGCATATGGAAAAGTCAGAGGGTGAAAGTACGAGCAAAGGCAAATTCTTGATCGCAACTGTTAAAGGCGATGTTCATGACATTGGCAAGAACTTAGTCGATATTATTTTGACAAACAATGGCTACGAAGTGATCAACCTAGGCATCAAACAAAGTTGTGAGGCGATTGTTGAAGCTCAGCATGAGCACAAGGCTGATTGCATTGCAATGAGTGGTCTTTTGGTCAAGTCAACAGCTTTTATGAAAGACAATTTGACTGCTTTTAATGAAGCTGGAATCGATGTCCCTGTCATCCTCGGTGGCGCAGCATTAACGCCACGCTTCGTCCAGAAAGATTGTCGCGAGGTTTACAACGGCAAGGTGATTTATGGCCGTGATGCTTTCGCTGACTTGCGTTTCATGGATGCGCTGATGGATGCGAAAGGCACGGATGATTGGAGCAATCTTGGCGGCTTCCTCAAAGGAGCACCCGAGGGTGTGGGCCTTGACGACTCCGTGACTGAGTCCGATGCCCAACAGTCCGCTTCTGAAGACAACAAAGAGCCAGCTGCTCAAACTCAAGAGCCGATCAGCAGCGAACGCTCTGAAGCTGTGCCCGCGGAGCCTGCAGCAAAACCTCCCTTCCTTGGATCCTGTTTGATCACAGAGGCAGATGTTGATCTCAAAGAGATCTTTGCCTACCTCGACCGAAACGCCCTGTTTGCCGGTCAGTGGCAGATCCGCAAAACCAAGCAGCAAAGTCGCGACGAGTACGAGGCGATGCTCGTTGAGAAAGCAGAACCGGTGCTCCAGCATTGGATCGAGCGGTGCGTGGCTGAGTCACTGATTACTCCCAGAGCCGTGTATGGCTATTACCCCGTTGGCCGGGATGGCAATGCTGTGCGCGTTTTCGATCCTGCAGGGACGACAGAGCTCGGCCGTTTTGACCTGCCTCGGCAGCGCTCAGGAAATCGTTATTGCATTGCAGATTTCTATCAAGACCTGCCTGAATCTGGTGGACCCACCGATGTGTTGCCGATGCAAGCCGTCACCATGGGTGAGAAAGCCAGTGAAGTCGCCCAGGAGCTGTTCAAAGCCGATCAATACAGCGATTACCTCTACTTCCATGGACTTGCTGTTCAGATGGCTGAAGCCATGGCGGAATGGGTGCACGCACGCATCCGCCGAGAGCTTGGTTTCGCTGATCCAAAAGACATGCCCCTGCGTGATGTGTTGGCCCAGCGCTACAGAGGGAGTCGTTACTCCTTTGGCTATCCGGCGTGTCCCAACGTTGCCGATTCACGCCAGCAACTGGATTGGCTTGAGGCCGATCGGATTGGCTTGAGCATGGATGCCAGTGATCAACTCTCGCCCGAGCAGAGCACAACTGCTCTGGTCGCATTGCACAGCAAAGCGCGCTACTTCAGCGCCTGAATCTCTGTTGGCGGCGTTCCCATAACCTGAGACGCCTTTTAGGGACCCCATGGCCATTGCAGGACCGGATGGCGTTGACGCAGCCATCAAAGCTGGCGTTGATCTTGATGGAACGCCAATTCCGAGCAACAAGCTCAACCTCTACAACGAGGTGATGGATCTCGAAAGCCAGAGAGCTCGAAGTGGTGTGCTCAAGTCCATGCGGAACCGGGTCGTGAAGACCGGTTCCAAGCATTTCGACCAGGTCACCTTGAACAAGCGCTTGATCGAAGCCGGTTGGGATGGTCTCAAAGACAAGGAGATCGCCTTCTTCTACGGCTAAACCCTGCCTCTGCCAGAGCTTCACTCCTGGCAGAGCTTCTCCATGGTGTCGATCACCTCTTGCTGAAATTCGTCCAGAGCACTGGACTCACTTAAATCGAGCCCTTCTCCAGCCGCATTCTGCGCTAAGTCCTGGAAATGGAACGCCCCCTCACCGTTGGCCAGGAACTCGATCGCTGAGCTTTCACCGCTCTCACGAAAGGCATCGCAGAGCGCCAGAAATGCGGCGTCTTCAGTGAACTCCCAATCCATCGAGTGGACATAACTGAACGACCTTTAACGCCTGCCCCTAGGGGTACGTCAACCACCTGTCGTCAAAATGTGCCAATCCTTCGGCAGACTCTTGCCATCAAAACTGCTTCGATGACTGCCAGCAGCACCGATTCGACCGCTCCAAGGAATGTTCTTGGCCAACCCCTGGAAATCTGCGGATGCGATCCGATGACTGGTTGGTATCGAAATGGTTTTTGCCAGACCGATCAAGCGGATCACGGCCAGCACAGCATCTGCTGCGTGATGACAGAACAATTTCTCCGCTACAGCAAGGCCCAGGGCAATGACTTATCCACCCCTGTTCCCGCCTTTCAGTTCAAGGGTCTTCAACCCGGCGATCACTGGTGCGTCTGTGCCCCCCGCTGGAGGCAGGCCTATGACGATGGAATGGCTCCACCGGTTCGACTAGAAGCCACGGAAGATACGGCCTTGAACGTGGTGTCGATCGATCAGCTGAAAGAGCATGCTTACCAAGCGATCGACTGACCATCCCAGGCCACAAAGTCACCGCTTTGCGCGGGCGTTTGGGTTAGCAGAACATCCACCAGCTGCTCAGCGGCACGCTCGCTGGAGAACAACTTCTCGGGGGGAACAAACGATTGAAAGGGCTTCGACAGGTTGGTGTCCGTTGTACCTGGGTGCAGCAGCGTCACAGTCGCCTTGGGCCATCTGCGGGCCCATTCAATGCTCAGACAGCGCAGGAGTTGATTTTGAGCCGCTTTGGCGGCGCGATAGGCGTACCAGCCACCAGATCTGTTGTCGCCAATACTGCCGACCCTGGCGCTCAGGCTGGCGTAATGAAAAGGGGTCTCCCGCTGCAGCAAGGGTTCAATGGCTTTCGCCAGAAGAATGGGCCCGATGGAGTTGATGGAAAACTGCTCGAGTAATGCAGAGCGATCGATCTGACCGAGTCGCTTTTCTGGGTTTAAACCCGGGCCGTGTAAGCGGCCAGTGCAGTTGAAGACCAATCGCAAAGGTCGCCCATCGGCCTGTAGAGCGTCTCTGAATCCCTCGAAGGACACCTCCTGATCCAGATCAAGCTGAAACTCTGCAGTCGGAGGTCCTTGGCGATTGCACCGGACGACATCCAGATCCGGACAGCGCCGTCGCAGAGCAGCTGCCACTGAGGATCCGATCCCACCCGTGCCGACGACAATGGCCAGCCCAGACCAAGTGTTGTCAGTGCTCTTTGAGGAGTGGGAGGAGGTGCTCTGCAAAGGATCCAAACCAAACGGACTCATGCTGACGGGATCAAGATCAAAATGAGGTTCCAAGTGGGGTGTGGACGGGTTGAACTGGCGTTCTCCACCTTTCATTTCCGTCCTGTCATTCACGGCTAGTTGCAGCTGCTTGGCCGTGTTGATCGCGCACACACGACCGATTGATTCAGTCGTCACTCCAACGTTGCCTCGACTCCCTTCAGCCGAGAGCCTTTCTCCGCCCCAACCAACTGTGAAGGCCTCTGGGTTGCAACAGACCGCTCGTTCTCCTTGGTGGGTGAGGGTTGGTCTGGTCAATCAACGTCCGTTGCATCGGCTGGATCTTGGCGAAAATGTGATCTGCCGGTCGCGTACGGGCACCCAACAGCGTTGGACCCAACATCAACTCAAAACGGGCTTGAAAACAGGGACACTGCCGGCGTTGAGATGCGTTGGTGGTTGGATTCATCTCAACGGGGTTGCTTATTGGGGCCCCCTCGAACTTGAGCGAATCGACCAGAAATGGCTTGCGATTCATACGGTGGAGTTGGAGCGTTACGTGGCGTCGGTTGTGGGCGCTGAAATGCCGAGTGCGTGGCACAGCCAAGCCCTTCAGGCTCAGGCCATTGCCGCTCGTTCTTATGCATTGACGCATCTGATCAGACCTGCAACGGCTCGCTATCACCTCGGAGATTCCACCCGTTGGCAGGTCTATCGCGGAGCCACGAGTCGCTCAGCAGCTGCAGAACGTGCAACACAAGCCACCCATGGGATCATCCTCAGCAAGGGACAGGCGGTCGTGGAGAGTCTTTATGCATCCACTCAAGAGATCAGCGAGTCCGCTCACCACCATTTAGGGGCGAGCATGAGCCAGTTCGGGGCCAGAGAACTCGCCGAACAAGGTCTGGGCTACTCAGAGATCCTGAGCCACTTTTACCCAGGTACAGAACTCAAACAGTTGCGACGCGCTGATGGCTGAGCAGTTTCTCGACCACGTGCTTCAGCGCAGTGCGTCCGCCAGAGCCTCTGGTGCCCTTGTTCCCCTGGCTACCAGCATCCAACAGCTCGATGGTGATACGGGTTGCCGTTTCGATCTGCGTCATCTCACTGGCGCAAAACCCCGCCATCTCAAACCTGCGGGGCCAAAACCCAACCCCTTCCGTCCATGGGATCCACGCTTGGAGGTGGCTCCGGTTGACGCCAATCACTGTCTCATCCTGAACAAATATCCAGTTCAAATTGGCCATCTGCTTCTCATCACCAGGGAGTGGGCGCCCCAGCTGGGCTGGTTGGACCTGTACGACTGGACGGCGGTGAGTGCTGTGAACGATCAGATCCAGGGTCTGTGGTTTTTCAATTGCGGGCCGATCGCAGGCGCAAGCCAGCCCCATCGCCATCTCCAACTGCTTCCACGGCAACCGTTTGAGCCCATATGCCCTCGTGATGCTTGGTTTACTGATCGCTTGAGCTCTGAGAGCCAGCCATTGGACAGCGATCTGTTGAACCTCAGCTGTGTGGTGGCGCCGTTAGCGGCGAGCCGCATGAACGCCAACGAAATGCACCGCACATATCTGGAGTTGTGCCGACGGGCTGGCGTCGGTCAACCAACAAGGGATCGGCTGCCATGTCAGCCATACAACTTGCTGATCGGTCAACGCTGGATGGCTTTGATCCTTCGCGCTCGCGATGGTGTGCACGGCTTCAGCGTCAACGCGCTGGGCTTCGCTGGGTATCTGCTCAGCACCGATGAATCAGACCGTGACTGGTTGGTCGCGAATGGCCCAGATGCGCTGCTTCGCGAGGTTGTTCAACCCATTCCGTAAGACCACGGATGGAAGTTCTGTGAAGGGGTGCCTGGCTTGAAGAAGCAACACCTGCTTCAAATCGCCATGACCCGAACATCACCATGGATCCGTTCAACGGAACAACATCTTGGCCTGGTTCAACCCATTGCCCTGCACTACGCCTATCGGAGCGGACAAGATCTTGATGATCTGATTCAGGTCGGCAGGTTGGGCCTGATCAAGGCTGTTAAGGGTTTTCGATCCGGCGACGACAGACCATTTAGCGCCTATGCAAGACCTCACATCCGAGGCGCCATCCTTCATTACCTGAGAGATCAGGCGGGACTTATCCGTTTGCCGCGCCGTGTGGAAGAACACGTTCAGAGGTTGCGGAGCCAGGAAGGGAAAACCCTCTCGCCCGCAGATGACCTTGTTCTGCTGCAGTATTTCAACAAAACTCACTGGACCGAGCTCAAAGAGCACCACGCAGAGACTTCTGAACTGCCTTTAGAGGAGATCGAACGTCAACTGCAGCGCACCCGAGCGATGGAAGCGCTGCGAACATTGCCGTCGGATGAAGCAGAGGCTGTTAGAGCGGTCGTGCTGTCTGGTCAGAGCCTTCGTGAGGCAGCAAAACATGAGCACGTCTCCGCGATGACCATCCAACGGCGCCTGAAGCGCGGTTTGAGGCGACTATCCAGACAGCTCAAGCAGGCTTAAGCCGTGGGTGGCTGATCGCGATTGATCTGCTGCTCCAGTGTCGTGATCGACGCATTGATGGCTGCCAGTTGCCGCTCAAGCCCATCACGCCAGAACGTCAACATGGCGAGCTTGCGATGTTGGTGCTGTCGACGCATTGCGAGGTGGTCAGTGCTGCCGGCGCAGAAAGGAGGAAGCATTGGGAAGCCATTCGACGCCTTAATCGTGGCGGATCTAAACCTGATCTGTGTCTGCGTGGCGAGCCCGATGGGCATGATTAAGTTGAAGCTTGAAGGTGCTGAATGGCTGCGGCCTCCATGCACGATGGCCCTGCTTTCATGCGTCTCAGTCGAGTCTTACTTCTGGTCTCAAGCTGCGTCTCGCTGACGATTGTTGAGCTTGGTTATGCGACCTCCGGACTCGCCTATGTGGCTCTGATGGCTGGTCAAAGTGCTCGACCCCTGAATGGAACCTTCAATAACGTTCCAGTTCTGCACAGCAACCAACCTGAGATCGTGACTGGTCCAGGAATTCTGGTTAATTCGGCTCCCGGTCAGGCCATTGCCTCCGAAACCAATCAGCCCTTACGGAATGCCACTTACACCTTTAACGGTGCATTTGGCGTTCATATGCACCACAAGTATTACCCCGCTGATCGAAGCAAGTTGGGTGGATCGCGTCAGCGTGGATTGCTCACACTGGCGTTAATTGCCAGTAATCCAGGCTCCACTCCTGTGACCTTGAGATTTCAGAAGGGTTCCGTCAAAAATAGTTTTGAAGCGCCGTACCTTCCCAACAAATTAATGGGCGTTAAACCTCTCGGTAAACGCCCGTGGAATACCGGACCAGGTGACGCGACAGCGGTTCAGATTTTGAGAAATGAATTAGACCGTAAGTTGGCAACAACCATCACGATTCCACCCAGGGGACGTCGCGTTGTTGTGAGCACGCAGCTCCCCGCCCGAGGCATTGCAAATGGTTTATTGCATGGAACCAGCGACGGGCCTTTCACCATGGCCGTTGTGGCCTCGGATCAAGGTAATATCCCGTCGATACTCACTAACGTCTTGGATTCAGGTCGGCTTGCGCCAGGTCGGATCTATCTCAGTCGTATCCGTGAAATTGAACTTGGACGTGTGTTCTCACGCGTAGCTGGAGTCGCTCTTGGGGACCACTATCGAGCCTCAATTAACCATGATCTGAATCAGGGGCCGTTGCATGTTCCCTTAACAAGTACTCGTCGTCACCACTTTGGAACTCGAGATATTCAAGTGAATCAGTTGGCTACACGCATGATTGATTCTGCTGTAAACAATATTGGAACTTATGGTGTTCGTTACGACATTGACCTCACCCTTCAGGGTCAAGGTGATCACCATTTGGTGATGAGTCATCCAGTTGTGTCAGGTAAAAAGCAATTCACAGCATTTCGTGGTTCCCTACGCATTGAAACATCGGAGGGATATCGAGAAGTTCACGTTGGACTCCGATCTGGCGAAAGTCTTCCCCTCAGTGATTTACGTTTTTTAGCTGGTGAAACCAAGCAGTTGAGGCTCAGTTTGGTGTACCCAGCGGATGCAACACCTGGGCATTTGTTGAGTGTGGTGCCCATTCAGCAATTGGCAATGCTCAATCGACAGCGTCAACAGCAAGCTCAGGCCAAGAGCAAAGTAGAGACCGAGAAAGGCCGTCGCGTCAGTCCAAAAGTTGCGCCTCCTTCGCCCACCAAGGCCACTGTTCAACCCATGTTGATCACAGTTCCCAAACCGGTTCCTGCAGTGTTGCCGTTGCGCTACCAGGGAGCCATCCAGTCTCAGCAATAGTGGCTGGACCAGTTTCAACCCCGATAACTCCAGCAAAAGAGGTCGATCGATTGTCTGGCGACGGTCCCAAAGCTCGAAAAATCACCATTACTGTCTCCAGTCAGCTGGT
>CEPW01073388.1_pt1 | contig 20152 bp, 14 predicted proteins | sample 356211 | NCBI WGS metagenome assembly CEPW01 (sample SAMEA2620021, study PRJEB7988) | marine metagenome | biome: marine biome (ENVO:00000447); feature: deep chlorophyll maximum layer (ENVO:xxxxxxxx); material: "saline water (ENVO:00002010), including plankton (ENVO:xxxxxxxx)" | depth 25 m
AACAATTGATGAGATGGAGCTTTCAGTAAGAAGTTATAATTGTTTACAGGCCGCTGGAATTAAGTTTATTCACGAGTTGGTCAGAAAGGAAGAAAACCAGATGCTGAAATATAAAAATTTTGGAAGAAAATCACTTACTGAATTAGTAGAAAAGTTAGATACAATGGGATTGAATTTTGGAATGCAGGTAGATAAAATTATGGCTGAAGAGGGCTAGAGATGAGGCATAGAATACTAGGTAGAAAACTTAGTCGTAAATCGTCGCATCGAAAAGCTCTAATGTCAAATTTAGCATCGGCTTTAATCACTCATAAAAAAATTAAAACTACTGATGCAAAAGCAAAAGAACTGCGACGTTTTGTCGAACCTCTCATTACTTTTGCTAAAAAAGGTGATTTGCATTCAAGAAGGCAGGTCTTAAAAAAAATTCCTCATAAATCAATTGTAAAAGAGTTGTTTGAGAATATTGCGCCAGTTTGTCTTAATCGCAATGGAGGTTACACTAGAATAATTAAACTTGGTTTTAGAGATAATGATTGTGCTCCTGTCTCATTAATTGAATTTGTTGATGTAATAAATAATAATTCCAAAAAAGATGAGTCTAAAGGTTAGTGAAAAACGTCCATTAACTTATTTTTTAAACCTATCTAATATTATTTTAAGAAGGGCAACTTATGTTGCCCTTCTTTTTTTATTTTGTGAAGGTTTAATTGCTCAGTATGCTGATGTTAGAGCGTTATGGGTTGTTAGAGATCATATGGTTTCATCTAAATCAATTGATAAAATCCTAAATTTTGCAAAAACAAATAATTATAACCATTTATTTGTTCAAATTAGAGGGAGGGGTGATGCTTATTACCAATCGAACCTTGTACCAAGATCACATCTATTGAAAAATACTGACTTTGATCCTCTGGATTATATTTTAAAAAAATCTAATAATTATAAAGATATTAAAATTCATGCTTGGTTGAATGTATATTATTTGTGGTCATCAGCCGAAAAACCATTTCAAGACGATCATGTGCTGTTAAATCACCCTGATTGGTTAGATACAAAAATTCCAGATCAGATGGACGTTCCTAAGGTTATGGCAAAAATGAAAAAGGATAAAAAATTTAATGGTGAAGGATTTTATCTTGCACCTTCTCATCCTGAAGTTGATGCACATCTACAAAATGTGGTTACAGAGCTGTTACAAAATTATAGTTTAGATGGTATCCACTTTGATTATATACGCTACCATGACCGTGGATGGGGAATGAATCCTACTGGATTGAAGTTTTTTTTAAACTACTCTAGTGGTGACATGCCTGGATTACCATCTTTACAAGTGCAAAATAAACCTACCTTTTCTGAATTTAAAAAATCAGCTATTACAAAATTTTTAAAAAAATCTTCTACAAGAATCAAAGCTTATCAGCCAAATTGCATTATATCAGCAGCGGTTAAGCCAAATCTTCAATCAGCGCATGCTGTATTTTGTCAGGAGTGGGATAAATGGTTATCTTATGGATATATAGATTGGGCAGTTCCGATGAATTATACTGGTGATAATAAGATTTTCAGTAAAAATATAAATATGATAAAAGAAAAAATACCTCTAGAAAATTTAAATCAAATAATTATGGGTATTGGTATATACAACCAAAAACCAGCATCTTCAGCACAGAAATTAAAAATTTTAAGCGTCGAGAAATTTGGAGGGTATAGTATGTTTTCATATACCGTTTATAATGAAAAACCTAGTTATCTAAAATCACTTCAAAAATATTTGAAATAAATTAAAAATGTCTAGAATAATCCGCCCTCCTAAAGGAAGTAAAATAACGTGTAAAAACTGGCAAATTGAAGCAGCTTATCGTATGATCCAGCATAATCTAGACCCTAACGTAGCAGAGTACCCTCAAGAGTTAATTGTCTATGGAGGAAAAGGAAAAGCAGCAAGGAATTGGGAATGTTTTGATTCAATTTTAAGAACTTTGGAACGACTTAATCCTAATGAAACTTTATTAATCCAATCTGGAAAACCAATCGGTGTCGCAAAAACCCACCTTCACTCTCCAAGAGTTTTAATCGCAAATTCTAACCTGGTTCCAAAATGGGCTAATTGGGATAATTTTAATCAATTAGAGAAACAAGGATTAATGATGTATGGACAAATGACTGCAGGGTCTTGGATTTACATCGGAACTCAAGGAATCTTGCAAGGGACATATGAAACGTTTATGTCTGCAGCCAAAGTTCATTGGAATTTAGAATCATTAAAAGGCAAAGTGGTGTTAACATCTGGCTTGGGTGGAATGGGAGGTGCCCAACCTTTAGCTGTCACAATGGCAGGTGGGGTTGCAATATGCATTGAAATTGATGAAAATAGAATTAAAAGGAGGATCGAAACAAACTACCTCGATCAATTTACAGACTCAATTAAGGATGCCATAAAAATTGCAAAAAATGCAGCAAGAAATAAAGAACCACTTTCGATCGGATTGTTGGGTAATGCTGCAGATTTGATACCAAAATTTGCAGAATATAATTTCATACCTGATATAATTACTGATCAAACATCCGCGCACGATGAATTAGTTGGGTATTATCCAAATAATTTTACTATGGAGGAAGCTTTAAGCTTACGAAAGTCAAATCCAAAACAGTATGTAAATGAATCAATTCGCTCAATGGGTGAGCACTTGAAGGGAATCATAAAATTAAAGGAGATGGGATCAATTGCATTCGATTATGGCAATAATCTTCGAGCTCAGGCAGAAAAAGCAGGGGTTAAAAATGCATTCCAATTTCCAGGGTTTGTCCCAGCATATATTCGACCATTATTTTGTGAGGGGAAAGGACCATTTAGATGGGTTGCTTTATCAGGTAATCCCGATGATATATATAAAACTGATGACAAAATAAGAGAAATGTTCTCGGATAATAAACCACTATGTAATTGGATTAATATGGCAAGGGAGAAAGTCTCATTTCAAGGGTATCCATCTAGGATATGTTGGTTGGGTTATGGAGAAAGAGAAAAATTTGGTTTAGCATTGAACGAAATGGTGCGGAAAGGAGAAATTTCGGCCCCAGTAGTAATTGGTAGAGATCATTTAGATTGTGGATCAGTTGCTTCACCTAACAGAGAAACTGAATCTATGAAAGATGGAAGTGATGCTGTTGCTGATTGGCCCATATTAAATGCATTATTAAACACTGCAAGTGGTGCAACTTGGGTATCATATCATCACGGAGGGGGAGTTGGTATGGGCTATTCATTACATGCTGGTCAGGTAATTGTTGCTGATGGTACCAAAGAAATGGATCAAAGATTAAAACGCGTATTAACAAATGATCCGGGTATGGGTATATACAGACACGTTGATGCAGGCTATGATGATGCAATTGAGAATGCTCATCGCTGGAGTATTGACATACCATTACTTCGAGAGAAATAGATTTTTTAAATGAAATCAATAAAATTAATTAATATTGGTCAGCTGGTTACTTTTGATTCAAAAATAAAAAAAATGATCAGGCTGAAAAATACTGAAGTAGTTATTGAAAATAGTAAAATATATGAAATAGGAAATAATCTTGGACCAGCTGATAAGATTTTTGATTGTTTTAATATGCTAGTTACTCCAGGTTTTGTTGATCCTCACACACATCCCGTATTTTTCAACTACAGAGATAAAGAATTTAATATGAGACTCCAGGGCTCTAGCTACGAAGAAATTTCAAAATTAGGTGGTGGTATAATAAATAGTTTAAATGATGTTCGCAACGCATCTAAGTCAGAACTTGTTAATAAGGTTATGCGGCGCATGGATAAGTTCTTAGAACTTGGCACAACGACAGTAGAATGCAAAAGCGGATATGGGCAAGATAATGAATCCGAAATTAAATCACTTAAAGTTATACATGAAGTAAACAAAACTCATCAGATTGATATGATACCCACCTTTTTGGGCGCACACACATTTCCTTCCGAATATGAAGATGACCATGATGGGTATGTAGATTTAATTTGTAAGGAAATGCTTCCCGAAATAGCTAGGAATAAACTCGCTAAGTTTAATGATGTATTTTGTGAAAATGGATATTTTAATCATGCACAAACAAAAAAAATAATTACTGAAGGTGAAAAACTAGGTTTACATTCACGCATTCATGCAGATGAATTTCAAGATTCAGGAGCAGCAAAATTAGCAGGGGAATTGGGGATTTTGAGTGCAGACCACCTAATGGCTGTAAGTGATGAAGGTATCAAATCATTAGCAGATGCAAGTGTTATTGCTACCTTATTACCAGGTACAACCTTTTTTCTTGGCAAATCTAAATATGCACCATATAAAAAAATTAAAAATATGGGTATAGAAGTTGCCCTCGCCACAGATTATAATCCTGGAAGCTGTAATATTCAATCTATGCCATTTATCATAACATTATCATGCATTCACTTTAAAATGGATATTTTAGATGCAATTAAGTCTTCAACATATATTAGTGCAAAATCATTAATGCTTGAAGATAAAGTAGGTTCAATTGAAAAAGGGAAAAAAGCTGATATAATTGTATGGGAATTAAGTAAACCTGAAGAAATCCCATATCATTTTTTGGTTAATTCAATTAGATCAGTTATTAAAAATGGGAAGATCGTATTTACCGCTTGATTTAACATTTATAAAAATTTAAAATTACAGCTAATATTTCTTGTATAATGATGAAATCAAATAAATCAATACTCCGACTACTATTCTTAGTTATCTTTGCTACAAGTCAATTATTTGCAAATTATGCATTTAAGAAGAAAGTAAAAAATATATCTAAGTCGTATAGGATCAATATTGAAACAAAAAACCTCATACTTGATGATCCTGGAGAACTAATAATCGAACTAAAAAGTGGACGAAACAATTTTGAAATGTTTCTGCTAGTTGGCTTTGCCTCTGCAGGAGGAGCTATTGAACATCAAAAAGAAATGGATTTGAAAAATTCATATATCCCAAGCGATATTGTGGTAGTTGTTGAAGTCCCAAGCTCTAGAGGGAAATTTACTACATTCACAGCAAAGCATTCTTCAGATAAAGCAATTTCACTATATAATGGTGAGATAGATTCATCTGAGTTTATGCAAGAAATTATGAAAGAAATCGAAATAGAATAAGGAGTCATTATGATCAATATGGCATTATTAGTCAGTACGACGTCAATATATTTAAAAGAGTACGCTATTTTTCTTGGATGGGCATTGACTGCTGCTATTGGTTTTGCTTTTGGTGTTGGCATAGCTATAAAAGTATTTGACATATTATCAACTGATATTGATGAATGGGAAGAGATAAAAAAAGGTAACATTGGCGTTGCTTTGATATTTGTTTCTCTAATTGTGATGGTGGGATTATTAGTTATTACAGTTGGAAGTCCTGCAAATTAACAATCTTTATTACTCTATTTAATTGTTTTATCGCTGAAAACAATCATACTAGTAGGTGAGCGATTTTTTCCAGATATAATTTATCAATTTTGTTAAAGTTTCCTACTGCTTCAGAGTCAATATCAAGAACAGCTAATAACTTATTTTCTTTTATAATTGGTACAACAATTTCTGATCTAGTTTTTGGGTCACAAGATATATAATTAGAATAAGTAGTAACGTCATATACTATAATTGTTTTTTTATTACTTGCCACAGATCCGCAAACACCTTGACCTATTTTTATTTTTGTACAAGCAAGAATTTTTCCTTGGTATGGTCCTATTTCTAAATAATTTTTATTATTCATCACATAAAATCCACAAAAAATAAGGTTAGGAAATTCCATAATTATTAATGCATTTGTGATTGCCATTTTTGCTTGAAATGAAATAGAATTATCAGAATCAAAGATAGATTTTATTGATAAAATTATTTTCTTGTATATCTTTTTTTTATCCATAAAAGTATAGAAATATAAACATTAATGATGCAGAAAAAATTATTGAGAGAAAATTAACCATACTATTATCAATAAAACTAAATCCTGAAATTAAATTTGTATGATTATTTTTATTTTCAACAATTATTCCAGACCTTGTTTTATATTTGGCTTGTGCACTTGCACCTAAAATTGAATCAAATATTGATGATAAAAACCCACATATTATTACAAAGAAAATAATTTCTTTATTAGCATATGAAGTAAGGTATGTTAATATTCCAAATATGATTGCTCCAAATAAAGATCCAAGTGTACCTACAATTGTTATACCTCCTGAAATACCGTGATCAACCGATTTGAAATTTAATATTGAAATTGGTCTAACTTTGGATAATCTTCCAAATTCCGTTCCCCATGTATCTGACATTGCAGCTGATATCGAAGCTAAAAACAATGGGAAGGAGTATGGATTTGGATATAAGAATCCAAAAATACAAATTATCAGCGGGATACCGCCATTTGCATAAACCTGAACAATATTTCGGTTTGTTTCTTCAGTTTTATTATAAGTGATATTATTTAATAATTTTCCTAAGATAGAACTGAGAACAAAAAAAATAGACATGGATATTAAATGGTAAAAGGATCCTAATAAGGTTATGAAAATTGACATAATTGATGCACCAACAAATCCATCTAATGATAGATATTTTAATTTTGAAGATAAATAAAGGATGATTTGTACAGCTAATAAAATTATAAATAACTCTTGATTGGAATATTGAAGACTTAATGAATGGTTTTGATCAAAAAATACAATCATGGATAAGATACTAATAATAGGTATCGTTATATTATCAGATCCTTCATAGCTAGTTATTTCAGATGCAGTTGCTAAAGTAGAGGTAATTATGGCCCCAAAAATTATTTTATTTAAAGCTAAGTTGGACATATGGTACATACCAAGTGAGACTAACAAAAATGAAAATAAAAAAAATGATATTGTTCCTTGAATTGTTTTTTTATCCTTCCAGATGATGAAGCTTGTAGGGTTTTTTACTTTGGCTCCAACTAGTGAGGCAATAGGGTCAGAAAATGCTAAGATTGATAAAGAGATAATAATATATTCACTATATTCCCAGAAAAACAATGAAACAATTAAATAAGAAATTGGGAAGTATATTGTACCATAAGTAACCCTGTTTGTTGCGTGTATACTTCTAAAGAAATCGTACTTAATAGCAAATATGTTTACGAGTGCAAATATACTTGATACAATAATAGGAACTGTATTTTGAGAGAATATAATTGGTGAGGTCATTGCCATAACTCCAATTATTATATGTACAGATCTCCTGCTTTGTTCTATTGATAAAAAATTTTTTGATATGGAAAAATCACTTAAATAGAGAATAGAAACAATTATAACTAATATCAATAAAATAGCAATCCATTCACTAGTAAATGGAGTCCAAAGTGGAAAAGTCATAAAAAAAATTATTATATGGTTATCAAATTGGCAATGGTAGAACTTATTAAAATAAAAAAAAATTAAAACTTAATATTTGCAAGGAGTAAAAATGACCGTTGGGGTAAATGATTTTGTGAGGCGTCAAGTAAAAGGCTCAGGAAAAACGTACGCTAAAACCATGAGTTTTAGTGAAATTGCTAAACATGCAGAAAGACAAATGTCAAAAAACAATTTTATCGAGGGATATAGAGTAGGTGTTAGAAGAGTTAAAGCTCCTAAAGTCATTTTAAATGATTTTGTTTGTCCATTTGTGAGAATTAATGAAGAAACAAAGATGATATCAAAAGTTGTTAGAAGGAGTAAAAACGAAGAGCCATACGTTCAAATAAGAGCATTAAATGGGACACCATTAATTGCGGGTAAAGTAGAATTTATTTTGTATAGACGAGATGTCTTAATTGAGAATAGTGAGAATACTACGAATGAAGATTGGGAGTTAATTAGTATAAACGCAATTCCAAAAGGTTTGGAATACCTACCTATGGGGCCAGTAACAATGATGAGAAATCAATTAAATTTAGTAGGTGGTACAAAAGCAGTTTATTCATCAAAAGAATGGGCAGAATCAGTCCAGTTTTGGCAGAAATTTGCACCTTTAGAGCCTAACAAGGAATTAACATAAAAATGTTTACAAATGTTATTGCAATTATTTAACTTCTAGTAATAGGCCTACGATTAATCCTATATTAATTTGGCTGAAAAAACCGAGGTATTATGAAGGGAATCAATTATATACTTAATAGTTTCCTTAGGGGAGCTATGCAATTATTTGTCATATTAGTACTTGTTTCTAGCTTATCAGGTCAAGGATACGATATTGCTGGTCGTGTGTTTAAAGAGGATGGAAAAGGAAAACTAGGACCCATTAGGGTAGTTCTTTACGATCAAAATAAAAGGAAAATAGTAGAATTAGAGCAACCAGGTAAATTTAAAATAAAAAATATACCAGATGGTAAATATATTGCTAACTTTTATGGACCTGACGGGTATGGTAAAACCGAAAATATCGAGATATCGGGAGATGATAAAAAAGACCTGAGTATCACACTTAATCCCAATCCAGACCAAGTACAAATTAAATCTAAACCAGAAACAAATGGGGCTTCTCTAAGCTGGAAATCAATTCGTGGTGCATCTGATTATATAATTTATCGAGATAATCAAGAAATTACGACTGTTAGTGGAACTTCATATCTTGATGAAATCAATCCAGGACAGACATTTGCTTATAATGTAATTGTAGTCAAAACGGATCAATCAATGGGAACAAGGTCGATCACTGAATATGGTAAAGCACTTATAAACGCGCCAAATAATTTAACTGCTGATGCTAAAAAAAATTCGGTCAAATTAGAATGGTTTCCTGTTGAGGATGCTACTGGTTACAACATCTATAGGGATGGGGAAAAAATAAATACTGCCCCAGATAATTCTTTTACGGATATGAATCTTAAATATGAAACCGAATATACGTATACTGCCTCAGCATTAGATCATCAATCCGACGAAGGAAGTAAAACATCAGATGTTTTTGTAGTTACTCACCCTGAAATCGGTAAGCCAAAAAGCTTAAAAGCAGAAAGTGGTGCAAATCAAGTAACGCTAAATTGGAAAGCATCAGATAATAGTATAAAATATTATGTATATCAAAACAGTGCTTTAGTTGACTCATCTACAGGGCTTAGTGCGGTGATAAATACTGAAGCTGGAACTGAGAATTGTTTTAGTGTGTCTGGAGTTGATAAATATGGTTCTGTTGGGCCAAGATCAGATGCTGCATGTGATAAAAGTGTTTTCAGTCCACCAGATTCGATTGTTGTCACTAATGATAAAAGAAATAATAATTTGATTGAATGGAATGCTGTAGAAGGTGCGAGCTCTTATAATCTTTACGCGAATGGAAAGAAGCAAACAAATACTTCTAAGACAGAGATTAATCTTAGGAGTTTAAAATGGGATACTGAATACAGTTACTATATAACATCTTTAACTGATGATGGGATAGAAGGTCCCGAATCAAATAAATACACAGTGCGAACGCCTAAAATATACGTTATAAAAGGCACCTTATTTGATGAAAATGGAGATGATAAGAACGTTGATCAGGCGAAAGTGTTTTTATATGATTCTTCAGGAACAAAACTTCTAGAAGAATTTGTCGTATCAAGGAATGGCAAATTTACATTTGAAAACGAAATTATTTCAGGTGATTACACGATAATGGTATATGGAAATGGTAGTGGCAACGGTGGTGATCGAGTTAAAGTAGTTAATCGTAATGTAGAAGATGTTAAAATTGATTTATCTACTGAAGGGTTAAGGTCTAACGTTGTAGTTGAAAGGGGCGTTGGTCAATTAACGGTTCATTGGACAGATATACCGCAAGCAAAATCCTATAATATCTACAAGAATGATAGATTAATTCAAAATATCGTTGGTGATACTTCTTACACGGATATAGTCGCACCAGGTATACCAACAACCTATATGGTTAGATCAATTGATCTTTATGATTTAGAAGGCCCAACATCGAATATAGTAACTGAAAAAGCTTCTTATGCTCCTCCAGAACTTTCGATTACAGTGGTAGCAGGTGGATATACCAAAGACGGAAGTGGCAGAAATATTGACTTAAGCTGGCCAGAAGTCCCAGGTGTAACAAAATATGCATTATATAGGGATAATGAGTTAATTACGAAGCAGGCTGAATTGAATTATGAGGAAAGAGAATTAGAGTGGAATACCACATATATTTATGCTATCAATTCAATCGATAATGAAGATGTAGAGGGTGTCAACTTTATAGATACTGTCATAACTCATCCAGAAGTAACTGCACCAAATTTTAAATTGGAAGGAAAAGTAAATTCCGTCGAAATATCTTGGCAGGCGATTCCTGGAATGGAAGGAAAATATAAAATTTTTAGAGATGGTGGTAACATAGCTGACCTTGATGCTCTTGGTTTTACTGATCCAGTAAACCCTGGTATTGAATATTGTTATACTGTTGCAGCAGAGGACACACATAAGACTGTTGGTCCCGAAGCAAAAATACAGTGTGCAAAAGGTTACTATGCACCTCCAGCAAATTTTGTAGGACGAGTTCTAAGAAATTATGCGGCTTTTAATTGGGAGCCAGTTTTAGGTGCTTCTGGTTACCGTATATATAGAGACGGTGAACTTATTCTTGATACTCCTGATGCAACGGAACTTGTAGATCAAGACTTAGAATATGATACCTATTATACCTACGAAGCCAATAGTTATGATAAAGATGGTGATTCAGGGCCGAAGATTACATATCCATTAACGACACATGAAAAAGTATTAGCTGTAGATTTGACAGCAGAAGCCGATTTAGAAAAGGTTAGCTTAAATTGGAGTAAATCAAAATTACGTGTTGACCATGCGTATCGTGTTTATCGTGATAATGAATTATTAGCATTAGTAAGAGACACATCTTACCAAGACCCTGTTCCAGCTGGTAAATATTATTGCTACGAAATAAGTGTTGTTGATGAATTTGATACGGAAGGACCTCGGTCAAATTCAGAATGCCAAAAAGTTTTAGTTAACTATCCTAGGAAACTGCAGGTTACAGGCGATGTTAGAAGAGTGCTTTTTAGTTATAAAAATATGGTTGGTGCTGTTAGATACAATATTTACGAGGTAGACCAGGAGACAGATTCTGTCTCATTTTTAACAAAAACGAAAGGTGTAAGGTATGAAGAGAAGGGTCTCGATTTTGATACAGAATATTGTTACCAGGTAGCAAGTGAAGATGAAGATGGTGATGAAGGTCCTAGATCTCCAACGATGTGTGGATATGTTTTACCACCTCCGCATTTAACATTGATAGAAAAAAAGTTTGCTGAAAACACTGGCAATGGTGCACTAGATGGTCGCGAAAATGGCTGGGCAATTTTTAAAATTGTTAATGATGGCCGTAGTCCTGCAAGAGAACTAAAGCCTTGGCTCCAGCCTAAAGAAGGTACAATGACACCATCATTAAAAATAGATTCAGTCTCTACCATTCCTATTCTTCCTGTTGGTGACACATTACAGATAGAATTTTCAGTATATGCAAAATTAAAAATTGAAAGTGGAGACAGAGATTTTCTTTTCAGAGTAGAGGAGTTTTCAGGTCAAGATCTCGAGCCAGAGCCAATATCATTTCCAACCTTGAAAGTTACTCCACCAAATTTAGTAGTAACCGATTTTGCGATCGATAGTGAGTGGGGTCAAAACTATATTCCTATAAATGAAACAGTTACAATGACTATTAGAATCCAGAATCTTTCTATCGGTCTTACAGATACTGCAAGTGTAAAATTTCGTCGTGATAGTTCATTTATAACAGAAGATGCAGATGAATTGCATGAATTTGGATTGATAAGCGGAGGCGAATATTTTGACCTTAGTTTTGAGGTGATGTCTCGTCATGAAAGCTTTACGATAGAGCTTGAATTATATGATTATTTTGAAACCCGAAAAGTTGTTCCAATATTTGTTGAGACAATGAAAACATACAAAGGGAGAAAGGATTTAATTGTACACAAAACTCCTTGGCCCGAAAATATTATTATTGGTAAAGAAATTGATAAGCCTCAATTGATTACTAATATTCCCAAAAGTACTCTGAATCGTGATGCTATTGGTATAGTATTAGGTAGTCCAGTTTTTAGGGATTCAACGATTACTGCTAAATCATCAACTAAAGAGAATGTAAAACAAGTTAGGAAGTATTTTTACAATCTATTTGGATTAGATGATCATGAAATTGTTCCAAGTCAGTACTGGTTGTTTGATGATGGAATTTCGAGTAATGATTTTAAAACTATATTTGATCCAAGTATGGGTTATGTCAAAGATAAAATAGTCTCAAATCTTGAATACTCTCAAAAAGATACTATTGATCTTTTTGTGTACATTAGTGGAGAAGGTACGACTTACAATGGCAAAAAGGTAATACTGCCTTATGATGCTAATCTAACAAAAAGTAGTTCTTTTTACTACGTAGATGATTTATACAATAATCTCTCAAAAATACAGTCAATGCCAGATGTAGGTGAAATAACATTATTTATGGATGTTGACTTTAATAACGCATCATTTGTGCAAAATCTTGAGAAGAAGGTAGAAATCGTAGAGAAAAAAGGTAAAAAGAAAAAAGGTAAAAAGAAAAAAGGTAAAAAAGATGAACCTGAAGAGCCAAAAGTACTTTTACCAAAAGAAATAATGCCTCCAAAGTCAATTACTGCTTTTTTCGCCTCAAACACAACACAGCTTGCGTATGAGCATCCAGATTATAAGAACAGTATGTTCACCTATTTTTTACTTAAGGGCATGAAAGGAGAAGCAGATAATGGTGATAAATCATTGACTGTTTCTGAATTATATAACTATGTCCAGAAAAACGTAGAAGATAAAACAAAAGTTTTATATAACGAACTCCCTCAAGTACCAATATTATATACTTCTACTCCTGATAGAGTTCTTTATAATTTGCCCTAAAAAGATTTTTTTCGAAAATGATAAACCGCATCAATCCAGTGCTATATTTATTTATAGCTCTGTTTTTTATAATGCATTCATGCCTATTATCGAAAACAGTAACCATATCAGGTACTGTAAAAAATCAAGAAGATAAACCTCTTAAAAAAGTATTGGTAAGTGTTCGCACATTGAAGGATGAAATATTTTTAGAACAAACTACTAATCGTAAAGGTGAGTTTACCTTCAAAGAAGTGAAGCCAAAATTTTATTACATGTTTTTTGAGAGTGAGTTATACGGAACCAAGCGCATAAAATTAAATCCTAGGAAAAACAGGAATGAAAATCTTGATATTAGTATAATACTGGGTGGCGATAATAATCTGGTTGAATGCTATCTGTATGATACAAAACCGTCAACTAGTCATGATCCAATTCTAAATATTAAATCTTTTGATTTAAAATCAAATCCTGAAGAAATTTTTATTGAGTGGAAAGACATAAAGCAGGCTCAGTTATATAAATTATATGAAAATGACATTGAAATTTACTCTGGAGAAAATACACGCTTCTCAAAAAATGTGGAATCTGGAGTTGAGTATTGTTACTCAATTAAAGCTTTTGGAAACTATGGACTAGCAGGCCAGATATCTAAAAAAAAATGTATTAGTGCAAGATCACAAAGTCCGAAAAATATAAAAATTATAACCTTCAAAAATTCCTTTAATCTTTCTTGGTCTACTGTAGATGGTGTTTCAAAGTATAATATTTATAGAGATGATAAATTAGTAAAACAGGTTGATATAAATGAGTATCAAGAAAATAATTTGGAATTTGATAAGGAATATTATTATAAAATAACTGCAGTTGATGGATTAGGAAATGAGAGTGACCCTTCAATTGAAGTAAAAGAAAAAACTCATCCATTTGTCGAAACGCCTATTTTATCATCAATGAAAAGTAAAAATAATATTACCCTTATTTGGAATAGTGTTGAAGATGCAATTTCATATAATATCTTTAGAGATGGTGAGAAGATAAATAATACTACACAGAACTCGTTTACTGATTCTTCCATACCTGGTAAAACCTTCTGTTATAAAATTACTTCTGTAGATGTACATAATATTGAGACTGAGAAATCAAATGAACACTGCACAAAGGTACCTATTAGTATTCCAAAAGGGTTACAAGCAAACGCTGATGTTTCATCAATATATTTAAATTGGGATGAAGTTCTAGGTGCATCTTATTACAACATTTATGAAAAAGTCGATCAAGATTCTTTGGTTTTTCATGGGAAGTCAACATCAGCAAAATACACAGTCAAATTCTTAGATTATTCTTCAGATGTATGCTATGTTGTAACATCGGTAGATCAGAGTGGTGATGAGAGTGGATATTCAATCCCCGCATGTAATAAAGTTTTTGATCCTCCCCATTTTACTATTCAAAATCATAGATTATTAGAACCTTCTGGTAATGGGAAATTAGACGCAAAAGAAAATGCATCTCTACAGTTTTCTATTTTTAATGATGGCCAAAGTCCAGCGCATAATGTCCTTGTATCAGTGACACAGAATGAGTTTGATCAAAATATTACAATTGGCCAACCCATGTTTATTGATACGCTAGCTGCTGGTAGAATAAAATTTGCTAAAATCAGTATCAGCGGCAACCTAAAAATTCCAACTGGGAGTCATAACTTTGAACTGAAAATATCATCAAAAGAAAAAGTCACATTAGATAATCCGTATATATTCCAAGTAGAGTCAAAATCAATGTTGCCACCACAAATGATTATTGCTGATTTTGCAGTATCAAATGATTTTAACACGCGATATATACCAAAAAATGAGATTGCAAAAATTACTTTACGTGTGCAAAATGTTGGGGAGGGCAACACTGAATTTGTTGATCTAAAAATCAAGAATAACAGATCTTTTTCAATGCCAGAATTTAACGGAAATGTGACGTTGCCAGCATTTAGAATGGGTGATTATATGGATGTTGAAATTCCTGTTTTTACTTCAAATGATAACTTTATGATTGATATTGAATTAATTGATTATTTAGGAAATATTTCAAATCAACGAATAAACCTCGAAACTATGCGCAATTATCGATCGCCAATGGAACTAACGATAGCGGATATTGGAACTGAAAACATTGTTTATTATCCAGACGAATTAGGAGATGTAGATGTAGATCGACATATACCCCTTAGTAGAAAAAATCCCAATGGAATAGCTATCATTTTTGGTACAGAAAATTATAATGATGTACGTTATCCAAGACTAGAATATGCGGGAAGAGATAGAGACGTTGTTAGAAAATATTTTAATCAAGCATTTGGATTCTCTGATTTTCAAATGTTACCTTCAAAACCTTGGCAAATGGAGGGAGGACCTTCTCAGGAAGAATATAGGCTAATTTTTGATCCGTATGATGGCGATTTAAAGAAAAGAATAACATCTGCTATTAAATATTCTAATATGGAAGAAATTGATATTTTTCTCTATTTTAGAGGTTACGGCGAATGGGTGAATGGTAAACCCTTACTTATTCCAAAAGATGCAATTTATGATCGGCATTCAACAAAATATCCATTAGATGAGATGTTAAAAAATTTATCAACGATTTCTATTGTAAGCGCTGTACAAAATATCACACTTTTTATGGACATAACATTTATTAATCCTGAAAAATCAGCGGGATTAGTATGGGATTATTCAGTTTTGTCAGATAAAATTAGCATACTCAGTGCTTGTTCTAATGGAGAGTCATCTCAGATATATAATGATAAAAAGCACAGTTATTTTACCTATTCACTTTTAAAAGCATTTGCAGGAGGTGCAGATGATGGGAACAATATTGTAGTGCTCAGTGAAATTGTGGAATATGTGTACAGATCTATTCCCCAATATTTGAGTCAGGCATCTGGTTCTGTGGGACAAAATCCCAAATTCACAGGCACAGATCTCAAACGAACTATTTTAGATCTCAGATAAAAAATAAGATCGTGAAACTAAATAAATGTAACATTCCAATTCTTCTAATATTGATACATTTATCTTGCTCAACTGCTCCACCTCCATGGGTTTCTTCAATGCCAAACGATTCTGAATATTGGCATGGAATAGGTAGTTCCTCTTTGGATAACCCTAATCACAAAGCATTAGCAAAAGAATTAGCAATGCATGAAATATCATCACAAATTAAAATATATATATCGTCTGAAATGGAAATTGTGACAAAAGAATACAATGATTCAGTAGATGATATGATGTCTTCTGTAATGAAATCAAGAGTAGACCTGATGCTTCCAGAGTTAGAACTTGTGGGGTCGTATTCATCAAAACATATATCATATGCATATTATAGACTGAATAAGGAAAAGTATTATACAGCCATGAAAAGATTAAGAATGAATGCCAAAAATACTGCACTCGCATATATTAAAGATTCTGATGAAACATATAATGTAAATTCATTTTATTTAATTCAGAAAGCTTGGCAAGAAATTTTGCCATTCAGTGATGAGCCTATTATGGTAAATTATAAAAATGAAAAGATTTTATTATATTCTCTTATAAAGCAAAAATTAGATGAGTATAATCAAAGGTTAGTAATAAATGGAAGATTGGAGAATAAAAAAATTAGAACTATAGTGGATAGGGAGAATGCTATATCAATACAGGTGATAGACAAAGTATTGAAAAAACCCATAAATAATGTCCCAATAAAGATTTCATTACCAACAAAACATGTTACATTAATTTCAGACAAAAATGGTATCGTTAATTACAACTTTAGAGGTTTGATGTTAGCATCTTCTTTTGATATCCTATTCCAGATTGACCAGGGAGTGCTATTAAATGATAAAAGCTTTATTCATGGAAGTTTACCGATGAAACAAAATATTTTCTCAACAACCATGAATATCGTTCCATCAATGGTATCAATTAAATCATTTGAAAAAAATCTTGATAAAATAATGAAAAGGAAAATGCTAGAACCTGTTATAAAAAAACTATTTAATAATAAAGTAGAATTTGTAATAGAAAACCCAGATTTCTACATCATAATAGAGTCTAATACTTTTCAAAAATCAGAGAGAGCAGGGGATAATTATCCCTATTTTGTGTATGGTAATGCAACAATTAGTTTCAAAGATGCAAAAACAAATGAAGATTTTTTTAACTTTGTTATTTCAGATATTAAAGGTGCTGATTTCAGTTCTCAAAAAGTTGCAGGTATTAGGTCATATGAGAAAATGGAAACTGAGCTGATATCCAGATTAGAAACCGAATTTCGTAATTAAGAAAATGAATAATAAAAAATCATTGAGTGATACTATAGGTAAATTGGTTGCCTTATTTATTATCATTCTTTCTGGTTTTGCAATGATAAAATGGAAAGAATATGAATCCAAATTGATTGCTGAATCTAAAGTTATACCAAAAGATACGGTTTTCACCAAAATTGAATCATCAATAGAGACGGAAAAACGTATTGAAATTTTAGAAGACATGGCTTTAAAAGAGAGAGAAAAGATTAGGGTTATGGTTGAGCACGATGGGTCGCCATATACCTCAACGTATCCAATGATACTAGATGCAACAAAGTCATTTGACCCTGATATTGGCGATGAATTAGAGTTTGTGTGGAAACAATTGGATGGTCCAAAGGTAGCCCTAAAGCCAAATCCATTTGCAAAAAAGGTGAGTTTTGAAGGAGAGTCTGGAGAGTATACGTTCGAGTTGCGAGTATCAGATAATTATGGATCAGAATCTGTAATCACAAAAACTGTTGTGATTGAGCCTGAACCTAATGCTGCTCCAGTTATCGATTTGTCAGTGCGTCAGGGGTCAGAACTTAACTAGATTTTAAATTCTTATTTTTTAATACATAAGTGTAATTATTAATAAATTTATTCCATGAAACGCTCTATCGCATTAGGTATTGATATTGGTGGTACAAACACTGTTTACGGCTTTATTGATGAGAAAGGAAATGTTCTTTATTTTAAAGAAATTCCAACAAATGGTAATAAACCTATAGATGATTTAATTGGTAGGATCGAAACCGCAGTCAATGATTTTTTAACCAATAATATAGAAGAAACTCTTGTAGGTATTGGAATAGGTGCTCCTAATGGAAATTATTTTTCAGGAAAGATACAAGATCCGCCAAATCTAAGCTGGGGGAGTGTGGATGTAGTTTCCTATTTTACAAAAAGATTCAATTGCACAGTTCAGTTAACAAATGATGCTAATGCAGCAGCCTTAGGAGAAAAATATTTTGGCGTTGCTAAAACCATGGATAATTTTGTTGTAATTACTCTGGGAACGGGTTTGGGCAGTGGAATTTTTAGTGGTGGAAAACTTGTTTACGGTCATGATGGATTCGCAGGGGAGATGGGTCACATATCTATCGATTATAATGGTAGAATTTGCAATTGTGGTAATATTGGTTGCTTAGAAGCATATGTATCTGCTAGTGGAATCAAAAAGACGGTTGGTGTTTTACGAAATAAATATCCCGAGGATGTCTTATTAAAAAAATTAGATAAGGTAACAATTGATGGCGAATTACTTGATCAGGCATTTGATAATGATAATCTCATCGCTAAGGAAATTTATAATTACACTGGCGAAAAATTAGGTCAGGGCTTAGCTCTTGTAGCTACCTTATTAAGTCCTGAGGCATTCATTTTTTATGGCGGTTTCAGCAATGCTGGCCATAGGCTATTAAATCCTGCAAAGTTAGCTATGGATCGGCACTTGATTAATAATCAAAGTGAAAGTATCCACCTGTTGCAGTCAGGACTACCAAAAGGGAAGGCAGGTATTTTAGGTGCAGCTTCATTAATTTGGAATTTGAATAATTAATATAAAGTGACTTAGGTTACTTTTTATATACACCTAAGATATTAAATTACGGTATGTTCGAATTTGTAGATAAGGCACCGAAAGCGAATAAATCTCCACTATTCCTAAAAGGTAAATATGAATAGTAGAACTTTTATTTTATGTTTCTCCATCATTATTTCAAGTATTTACTCACAGTACGATTACTCTTTGGAAAACCTGAACCCAAGTTCAGATTCTTATGGTGAAAATGTTGGTGTCTCATATTATTCAGACCATGTAACTCTTCATTATTTCGGACATTTTACATGAGGGACATGTACCAACCGGTTCGGTGAGTTAAATGGAATATATAACGCTCTAAAACAACAAAACTATCCTATAGAGCTAGTAGGCATTGCAGCGGAGTCGCAAATTGCATACGTGGAAAACTGGACTTCCAATAATGATTCACCTGTATGTGTAGATAATGATACATACGATACATGGAGTAGCTGGAATGCATCGCAGAGAGACTTATTTATTTTGGATGACGATGGAACAATCTTATTTCATGAAAATATTACAAGTGGCGTTCCTGACACATTGGAATCTTTTATTATTAGTTTATTTAGTGGCTGTACTGACCCATTTGCAAATAACTACAATGAAGATGCCACGCTAAATGATGGAACCTGCTCATACCAAACAGAATTTGAAGATTCATATACATTTTTAGGTACAGTTGAAAGCTCAAGTTATTATCTTTCAAATAATGCTTTATCCTGGCAAAATGCTAGCCAAAATTGCAATGAGAATGATGGCTTTTTAGCCACTCTTACATCGGAAAATGAGAACACAACCGTTTCAGATTGGGTCTCAAGCTCAACACATTGGATAGGGCTATTTCAAAATACTCAAAGCAGTGATTACTCTGAACCCTCTGGCGGTTGGGAATGGGTCACTGGTGAAGAACTGAATTACACAAACTGGTATTCAAATGAGCCTAATAACAGTGCCAATGTTGCAGTTACGAACTATGGAGGAACTGGATTTTGGGATGATTATGGACAAAATACCAATACCTGGATTTTAGAACGAGACTCAGATTTAGAATTGCCTGATATTGCATTTTCTACTGATTCGATATTCCAGGAACTTTACATGGGGGATTCTACTGAGCAGACACTAACCATTTTTAATAACGGAGAAGCTGATTTGGTTTGGGATTTAGGTTTTTCATCAAGTCGTAGTATCCACAATGGTTTTGAGCTTCCATCTGGATTTAGAAATGGTGTGGTCCAATCAGAAATCTATCCTAATGCAACAGGACAGGTCATTACTTTAATAGATAATTCCAA
>CEPW01160744.1_pt1 | contig 20036 bp, 14 predicted proteins | sample 356211 | NCBI WGS metagenome assembly CEPW01 (sample SAMEA2620021, study PRJEB7988) | marine metagenome | biome: marine biome (ENVO:00000447); feature: deep chlorophyll maximum layer (ENVO:xxxxxxxx); material: "saline water (ENVO:00002010), including plankton (ENVO:xxxxxxxx)" | depth 25 m
AAAAAAAAAAAAAAAATTCCCACAAAAATTTTTCATTGTCTCGTTTCTCTTTTTTTGTCGTCGTCGTTGTCTCTTTTCGAAACGAAAGCCGACTTTATTACTTTCGAGAGCCCAAAAAGGAGAGAAAGAAAGAGAGAAGAAGAAGAAGAAAATCTTCACTTCACTTCACTCTTTCGCGCGCGCGCTCTTTTGTGACGCCGCACAAAAAAACACGCATCAAAAAAAGAGAGAACGCGAAAAAAAGGGAACGAAACGCGAACCGCGGTCATGAGTCCCACGCCTTTGCCGTCGCCTCGAGAGTACGTTTACATCGTGGGGTGCATTTGTTTCTTTCCCCGCATTTTTTTTTTTTTGAATCGTTCGCCACAAAGCCATTTTTAATATTTTCTCGCGACTGACCCTGGAGTCCCTCTTCGTGCTCGCGCGAACAGAAACGGCAACACCGGAGTCTCGATTGAAGGGGAAGACCTGACGCAGACAATCGCGTTCCAAACACCCGGTGGCCCTCGAGTGCCTTTACACTCCGTCGTGGTGCGTTCTTCTTCGAAGTTGATTTTTTTTTTCTTTACCTTCACCTCTTGATTTTTCAAATTTTGAACCCCCTCCCCACTTCGTCACACTGTAAAGGTGGTGTCTATGCCCCCTCTGTCGTGCGTGGGTGTCAAGTTTCAAAAAAACTGACAACAAAGAAAACAACAACAAATATTTTTCAACCCCGCACACACAGAATGATCCAACACCAACGACGACGATCAAGAATAACAAATGCACGACGAACACGGCGACGAAGAAGCAACCGACGACGGCCGTGAAGAACTCCTTCGGCGGTTTCGCGTTTAAGAAGAGGAAGACGCAGAACTTTAATAATAGCATGAATAACAAAGATGGTACGAACAACCGACGTCAAACGACGACGAGACAAACGAACTACATGGGTGGTTTTATAGAAAATCCAGGAGCAAATCATCAATACTTATACGGCAACATCAACGACAACTATGTCAACAACAACGGGGTTGATATGGAGTATATCAATAACAACAACAATCATCATCATCAAGTGGCGTTGTCGGTCGGCAATGCGGGAGGCATTCACCAAAAGCTCGGGAACCCGGAACGATTCCACGAGGCGCTGAGAAACGACGTCAAGGAAGACGAGCGCATGTCCGAGCTTATCACCGCAATTACAGATGCAGAAGTTAACAAAGCGAGACTGAATTTTGGTTCCAGCGCGGAGCATATATTTCTAAGCGATATCATCGAGTTAGTGATGAAGGAGTTTTGCGTCAAAGTCGAGGAAGCTTTGATTGACGACGAAATCCTCTTTGACGAAGGACCGCATCAAATCAAACAGAAAATAGAAGAGAAAAAAGATAGTTTACGAAAATTAAGAGAGGAGTTATACAACGAATCGAAAAGGTGGGACGATATGCTCGAATCGACGTCGAAACCGACCCAAGACGAAGAGGCGAAGGCGTTGTTGCAACAAGAGTTGAAGAGACACGACGAGGTGTTAAAGACGACGCAACACAGAGGTACTTTAGCTTCTGCGTGCTTAGAAACACACCGAGCCTTGGCGTTACAAGCTGAAGGTGCGGCTGCGATCGTTCAAGGCGCCGAAGCTTTGTGCGTGAGAGCTGAGAACGCGTGCAAAATCTTTGCGGATGCCATCGCGAAGAACGATTTCAAATCGTTACCAAACATGGATAATCCTCACGGCTTGTTACAATCTCTCATTGGTGCCTATAAAGAGACAAAGTAAGAAAAAGGGAGACAGAGCAAGACTTGGTATTATTGTTATATATCTGTACTATTAATCTAATCTATTCTATTCTATATATATATCCTACCGTGGTGCCATACCATACGGTTTATATAACACATTCTCTTCCACAAGTGTCTCTCTCTCACGTGAAATCAAAAAAGAACGAGAGTCGTCGTCGGTTAAAAAAACAAAAAAAAGCGATCTGCGGTGAAATTTACTTCCTGCAAAAAACCAAAACGTTTTTCACGAGGAGTCCGCATAACTTTTACTATAAGATCAAGCCACACGTCTCATACGCTCCACGCATCGCTACTGTTACTACTGCTGCCAATCAAAAAGGACACAGGCATCTGCCAAATATTATAACACGCGCGTTAATAAAAGAAAATGAGTGGAAGTAAGTACTCGTTTTCGTTGACGACGTTTTCCCCATCTGGGGAACTCGTCCAAATCAAACACGCGCTCGCGGCGATTACGGCTGGAGCGACTTCTTTGGGGATTAAAGCCACCAATGGGGTCGTGTTAGCAACCGAGAAGAAAATGCCGTCGACGTTGGTGGATGAAACCAGCATATCGAAGATTCAATTGTTAACGGACGAGATTGGGATCACGTATTCTGGCATGGGTCCAGATTTTAGAGTTTTAACGCGAATGGCGCGCAAAGACACGCAAGTGTATTATAGAACGTATCAAGAAAGTATCCCGTGCTCACAATTAGTTCGAGAAACGGCAACGACTATGCAAGAGTTCACGCAACAAGGTGGGGTTAGGCCGTTTGGCGTGTCTTTGTTGATGGCTGGGTACGACGCGAACGGGCCGCAACTGTACCAAGTGGATCCGAGTGGGTCGTACTTTGGATGGAAAGCATCGGCGATCGGGAAAAACATGGTTAACGCGAAAACGTTTTTAGAAAAACGGTATAGCGAGGATATGGAGTTGGAAGATGCAATTCACACGGCGATTTTGACACTAAAAGAAGGATTCGATGGTCAGATCGCGGCGAGCAACATTGAAATCGGCATCGTCGGGGAAGATAGAAAGTTTCGCATTTTGACCACGGCAGAGGTGTCGGACTACTTGAGCGAGGTTGAATAATTTTCATTAGCTTGTATTGATATTTCTTTTTCTACTACTAGACTATTATAAACTAAAATCATTTGTACCAGTGGTACTTTTTGCATTTATCAATCGTCCCATACGGACGCGTCCTCGAAGTTCCACGTATCCCCAGTACCGTTCGTATCGAAAAGAAAGTACGAAAGAGCTCTTCGATCGTGGCACCGTTTATTCTCACCGCCTCTGTGTAGCACGCGGTAATCGTACAACAAAATGTCTCCTTTGTGAAGCTCTGGCGCTATGCGTTTCGCTTTTTCTTGTTTCTTCCTCGTTTTCGTATTTACGTATGGCGCGTCGTGATCAAACTTGTGGCTTCCTAAAATAAACTCCGTCGGCCCTTGGATTTTTGGCACGTCGTGCAAAGCCACGAAACAGTTGTACATGCCCTCTTTCCTTCCGTCGGCATGAAAATGTTGCTCGGGCGCTTTCGGAAGCGACGTGACGCATCCTCTATTCACGAGTGTTATCTGTTTCTCATCTTTCTTCTTTTCTCCCAACACTAATTCGAATGCTCTCTCGCATTTCTGTTCTATGATGTTTCCGAGCGTTTGTAGAGCTTCGGCAAACGCCTTGCCGCTTTCCGGTATATTTTTTGTGTTGACATCTGAAAGCTTCGTCGCTTGGAAATCGAATCTTTTCCCATTCATTGCCCGAGAACAAATTTCCTTGAATCGGAATATATCTCTTTCGCATTTGATTCCGTGATGTGTTTTACACCGTTCGAGCAAGTCGTTTAAATAGTTTGTACAATGATGGTGCACGTTTTCGAGCAATTCTGTTTGCGTTTGTATAAAACCTTCTTCTCGGTAAACGCAAAACCCGTTTCGAAGGAGAGAATGTGAAGAGCTTTCAATCGTCGTGCAGAGAAACGGCACGTCGTCTGCTGTTTCTCCGTTGCCATCTCGTACGTCATCGTCCGAAGAAGACAACATATCGTACGATTGCTGCTTTTTCATTTGTCTATTATTATCGTCATTGGCTACAACATCCAAATCATCCAAGAAGCCTGCCAACGCTACTTCCGTAGATTCTCCTTCTGTTTTTATTGTATCTTTACTCTCTGCTGCTTCTTCTTCTTTCCTATATCTCGCCCGAATCATTCTGTATCCTTTACCATCTTCCAACAATTCTTCGTCGTGTTTATGATTCGAACGTATCTCTTCCACCTGCTCTCGATTACTCTTAGGCATCAATCCCTCGGTGTCAAAGTAAACCTCCATGCCTCGCTTGACGAGTTCGCGAAGGAAGGTTTCAAAAATTTCTCGCTTCCTCACGCCGCAAACACATATAAACGTGCCATTTTCTTTACATAAATGATGCGCGACGCAATTTGCCAACTCTGTCGCGTGCTCTTCTAAATACACGACGTCCACAGCGACAATCACCGGGAACGTATTCCTTTCCTTGAAGTAGGTATTTGCCTCGTCTCCCCAATCTATTATTCGAGAGACCACATCGAACTGTTTATTCAACATCGCGTTTTGCACGCACAAATTCACCGACTTTATATCTCCGTCCGAACATATCACAGAGGATGCGTTCAATTTCGCGCATATTAATCCATTCACGCCCGTGCCTGCCCCGAGCTCGAGGACATTCTTATTCTCAATTTCACCTAAAAACACATTCTCTCCAAAGATAAAACTGGCCGACCAGACGCGTAAACCGGTTCGTAACGGCACGTTGTCGCAGTCTCGCTCTTCTTTTATGCGTAAACTGATGGTGTTGTCTTTTTCCCCATCGCTCGATCGTGATGTTCTGTCAATCTTCAAGCGAGTGATGAGTTCGAGAACCATAGAAGAGGTTAGGCAAATCTCAAAAGGGAGTTGGTTGGACTCCACATTTTTGGTGTCGTCGTCAAGCGTCAAAATAAGAAAAGGACGACAAAACAAAAACGAAAGAAGAAAAAGAAGAAGCACTTCTTCTCTCCATTCGCAACGCGTGCCGACCGACCCTCTTTGACAAAGAGACAATCGAAGAGACGGGACGCGTCGTAAAAGAATGTTTGGTCAAATCGTCATCGGCCCTCCCGGGTGTGGAAAAACGACGTATTGCGCGGGAATGTCGCAATATTTCACTCTGTTGGGAAGACCGCATAAAATAATAAATCTCGACCCAGGGAACGACGTGCACGACAACGAAAATTACGAGTGCGCGGTAGATATTAACGATTTAGTGTGTCTAGAAAACGTTCAAGAGGAATTGAATTTAGGCCCTAACGGAGCAATGATGTACTGTTTAGAATATTTAGAGGCTAACCTGGATTGGTTGAAAGAGAAATTAGAACCGCTCGAGAAGGAGTGTTATTTGGTGTTTGATTTACCCGGACAAGTGGAGCTATTCAACTTACACGAGTCGCTGAAGAATATCATCGCCATCATGCAAAACGAGTGGCACTATCGAGTAGTGACGGTACATTTAGTGGATGGACATTTGTGCGCGGACCCGTGGAAATACGTCGCCGCGTTGATGTTATCGTTATCGACTATGTTGCATTTAGAAACGCCGCACGTGAACGTTTTGTCTAAAGTGGATCTGATGGACAAATACGGCGAATTGGCGTTTAATTTAGATTTTTATACCGAAGTGCAGGATCTGAGTTATTTAGCAGAATATTTAAACAGCGACCCGAAGTTTAAAGAGTACAATAAGTTAACGAACAACATCATGGAGATTATCGAAGATTACGGTTTAGTCAGGTTTACCGCGATGTCTATCGAGGATTTCGATTCAGTCAATCGAGTGTGCCAATTGTGCGATAAAAGCATCGGATACAGTCCAGAGTTTCATAAAAATTTAAAAACGCAACAAGAGAAAGGCAGCTCGAGTAGCAGCAGCACGCACCCTGCGGTTGGACCCGCTTCATATTTCAAAAGTGGGGTCATCCCAGAACGCGATTGGGATCCGAGGAAGGCGTATTCTAAAATGCCAGCGGAACCGATATCGGCGGCGAATCTAGACATAACCGAACGGTTTTTTAAATCCGTAAAAGTGAATGACGACGACGATGTCACATTCGAAGAAGAAAAAGAAGAAAAAGAAAAGAAAACAGTAGAGAAGTAGATGTAGTTTTTCAGTACCATACCAGTATAGAAAGTAGATTTACCTAGATAAATAGGTCGGCGCTGCAAACTAACTAACTCTTCAAATGGACTTGGCCCCACGCCGGCCATCGAATGCCTTTGGCGTCTCTCGCGTAAATCTGGCGCCCTCGAAGGAATGTCGCATGGATGACGCCGCTTAACTTTTGCCCGTCGTAGGCTGTTTTGTTGTGTTTGTGAAACACAGGGTTCGCCTCGTCGTTCACAACAAACGTGCCTTCCGGATCAAAAACAACAAAGTCGGCGTCTTTGCCCGTGGAAATCGCGCCTTTTGATCCCAAACCTGCAATACGCGCTGGCGTTGTGCTCCATAATTCTGTGTGTAATTAATGCGTGAAAGAAAGAACAATGAGAGGCTTAGTAAAAGAGCAACATGCCTATTATTCCTTGTCCGAAAGAAATCACACAACCAGAATAAAATGTCCCGGAGATTGCTCACAGGCAGAATCCATATTATGTTGGTTATGCCTCCGATATGTCTCCGGACAACCTTGATGTAGCGAGAATATAAATATAAAATGATAGAGCCGATTACTGGTGGGTATCAATCACCGTATCCCTCGTCTCCCGTCCCTTCTCGCAGAGATGCAAAAACAATAAGCAGAAAAAGAACAAAAAGAAAAACAAAACGCTCATTTTGTTTACTCACCGGCGAATTGACTCAGCGTCATCCCTCTTTCCTTTCCTTTCGTCCAAGTTAACGGCAAACTAAGTTGTACACCTGAAATACCTCCCCATGCTTTGATGAAGTCTCCAGAATCTACATGTTTCAAATCCAACGGCGATGGCGAGTGGTCCGAAGAAATCAGATCTAATGCCTCGTCTTTCAACAAACCATCCCACAGACGCAGGCGGTTCTCCTCCTCGCGGATTGGAGGGGCGCACTTATGCAAAGTACTTCCATCTCCAATAGACTCCGCGCTGAAGTATAAATAGTGCGGGCAAGTCTCTGCCGTGAGTCTTGCTCCATCACCTTTCGCACTCTTAATCGCAGATAACGTATCCGCATCCGAAACGTGTGCTATGTGAATGTGAGGAAACTTCTTCGTTTTCGCAACATCGATCAACTCCTTTATCGCATCCTGTAGTGATTAATTGTAATGAGAGAAAATAGTGGACGTGAGTATAAAACATAGAAAAGAGCAAAATCAATAAATTTTCAAGAGAAAATACCCAGACCACCGAGAACAGAAAAGAAGAAATGATTTTCGCAAGAAAAACGTCAGTGCAAGGATAACATCGGTAATTGTTCTCTTCATCAAGCTGCAACCATTGCAACTTTTGGTGAGAAGATTAGCGCCAATGAATCGTCATCATCCGCTTTCTTTTTAATCATGCTTTGTAATTATTCTTCTCTTTTTCTCACGCGAGAACAAAAATGAAAAAAACAAACAAACCTTTTCCCATTTTCTCGGTCTACTGTTCATGTACGTGCTATATTTCCTTGGATCTTTACCGTTCGAGGATAAAACATCGTTCTGAGGAGGTAATTCCGCGTGAACCATTAACGGAGCGTTGAATTTCGTTAAAATCGCCGCGGCCGCCTTGATATCGTTTACAGAGCTTTGATCGAAATCCTCCGTTCCGGCGGGCGACATAAATGCCTTCAAGCCGACGACACCTTTCGACAATAAGTCTTCCAAAACCGTCGCGTTGTGTGCGTTTTGAGGCACGAGTCCTCCCCAAAACGCAATATCTACAAATATTTTTCCTCTCGGTTTGCGCACAGCTCTCAATTTCGCTTCAAACGACTTCACGTCCACCGTCGACGGTATCGAGTTCAATGGCATATCGACAACCGTCGTTACTCCGCCAACGGCGGCAGATCTCGTCCCTGACTCGACGCCTTCCCATTCCGTTCTGCCTGGTTCGTTCAAGTGCACGTGCAAATCAACAAGTCCTGGCATGATGACTTTATCGGTAAAGTCATAAAAATGCTTGTCTTTGTCTAGTGCTAGTTTCTTCTTGTTGTTGTCAATGTCGTTTTTGGTTGAATGCGTTGACGACGGCGACGGTTTTTCTTCCAGTCGTCGCATCGGTTTCTTCTCCATCCTCTCTATGCTTTGGATTCTCCCATGATACACAGTCACTAAAGCAGGAATAACCCCGTTCGGAGTGACGACTTTGTTCGAATAGAGTTCAATTTTATGCTCCATAGGTAAAGTTGGAGGTAAAAACACATCCGGATGACTTTGTAAAAGGCCGAGACAAATAGCGATTGTCATCACAATAAACGCGTTCGCCGTTTCATCGAACGGGAGGAAGTAACGAGTCCATCCCCAGTACGAAATCGGCGGGAGTAGCCCAAACATTATTACCGAATTCGCGTGTATACACAAACGCGCACCGTGAGTATATATAACTGAAGATTCGAGAACTTTTTTTTTTAGTTATAACTCCTTATAAGTTTCTTTCTTCTAAAAATGACGATGCATCATCACCTGCGGCATTCGTCGTACCAGGAGGACAGGTCGTGCAGACATGGGACAAGACGTGCTCGTTAGCAGAACATGAAGTGGGGTCACATGTCGTGTCTGAACCCGACGACTGCAGCGACATCAATCACGACGACGACGACGACGACGACGACGAGAGGAACCCCGGCGTATTCCCAGCCATCTACTTCGAGTGTCAGCGCTACTAAGTATCATCGCGACTATTTGTGTCGACATCATCATCAACGACGACGACGACGACGACGACGACAACAACAACAACAAAGAGTTTGTGCTTCTTCTTCTTCTGATGAGGACGATATGAAAGTTTTGAAAATGAGGATGGAACAAGTGCGTTTGAGAGAAACGGAAACAATCCCGCTGAGAGTGTTGGTATTGGACGCATCTCTTCCCAAGCAAAAACTTGGGTTGAATTTTGGGACACAAAGCGATGCAAAAAGGAGTCTGAACTGTGGAACGAGCATAGGCGTGGGAAAAATTCCACTCGGAACGAAGTTTGCGATGTTAGGTATGAGCCCGACGAATAAAAAAGTCTTACCGTGCGGAGTAGAAGTAGAAGTGACCCAATTCGAAGTGAACGACGATGGGTCCACGTTCGTAGAGCTCACGGGTACGAAGCGATTCAAAATCGATGAACAAGGACCGTACTTGGATGAAGAAGAGATACCACATGTTCGGGTGCGATTTATCGATGACGACAAAGCGTGCGGGAGTCTAGATGATTACATACCGAAGCCAGGGACAGAATCTTTCGCGATGATGGAATCATTGAGAGAATTAGCCGATAACGAAGAAGCTTTGTTAGAACTTTCCTCTGATCTTGACGTCTTATTGGAAAAATGGGAGCGGTTAGTCATCGACGGTAAACGAGAACAACAACCGAATCATCTGGAATTAATACGTTCGCATCTCGGCGAGTTCCCGGATGTGAAAGCTTTCGCGAGAAGGGCGGTATGGGTTTGCGCGTATATCAACCCCATTCCATCTCTAGGAGTTGCCTACGAGATTCGACCGGCTCTTTTGATGGCCCCGACGGTAGGAGATATGTTGAGAATCGCTAAGGCTGGCTTAGAGCTGAGTATTACGAAAATGTCAAACGAAGATAATAACAACGGTCCTCAAATAGATTAGCTACTTAATAATGTCACCGACCCGAACGGGTCGAGTTTCGATATCGGTACGGCGAGTAACGTTTACATTAGCGATACGGGACTTAATAATGTAATTCATACTACGAGTACTTACAGGTAGTAGGCACAATTGAAACAAAGAAAACTATACAAACTAGTCTCTCTCAGAAATAGCGGTGAGGTGATCCTCAATAGCGCCTTCTGACAGCAATCTAAACTCTGGCGCATCCGCTGTTACTACCGCCACTTCTAACTCCTTCGCTTTTACGTCTTCCCCTAATACGTGTTGTAATGTCGAGATGGCCAATCTGCACGCCCCGTCGACGTCGTTCACGTTGCTTTCGCGTTTTATTTTCTTCTCTAAAAAGTTCACCGCTTCCACCTCTTTGTTCCCAGCTGCACACGCTTTGTATCCGGCGTAATACCCACTCGGATCGCATTTGTACAAACTCGCGCCTCTCTCCTCGTCAATTCCCATTAATATACACATCGTCGCTAAAGGTCTCATGTACGCGTGTTGCGTGTACACCTGAAACTCGTCTGCCATTTTATTCGCTAAAACGTCCACTGGGATTTCGTAGCCGTATTCAAACCGAAATTCTGCGGCTTGTTTTCTCGCTTTTTGTACTACGTTTCTAATATCGGGATCTTTCCCAGTCATGCACATCCCTAACGTTTTGGTCACTTTAAACATGTGCGTCATCGCCGATTGATCGATTAAAACGTCCGGACATTTCTTTTGCGTGACGGAAACGACGCAGTCTTTCCCTTTCACAGCGATGGAGTTGATCCCGACTGCTTTAATCGCTTTAAACGCGTATTCTACTTGGTACAAACGACCTTCCGGAGAGAAGATGGTTATGTGGCGATCGTATCCTCCGCTAGAGCCTCGAGACATGAGTGCGTGTTACGTGTGTTGGCGCCCGTAACGAGCGAGCGAGGAGCGTTTCGAAATCTGGCGATCTCAATAAATGTAAAAATAAGAGAGGGAAAGTATGTAGTGACTGGTGACTATGGGGAAATTTATTATAATTTGGACGAAAAAGTCCAAAAAAAAAGAGTGCCAAAGACGAAAGACGAAAGAGGAAATTTAAAAAAAAACGAGAAATCCTTTCCTACCTTCGTCAGTACAAATTCACCCTCTTCTTCTTCTCCCTCGCGTTCTTCTGCGGTAGGTAGGGAAATCATGACGCGCCGCACGAGCGCGGAGAAGAAGAGCGCCGCGACGCAAAGAGGAGGAGGAGGAGGAGGAGACGCAACGACGACGGGAACACAACGAAACGAAAAAGTAAATTTAAAACGAGAAGAAGACTACAACAACGTTTTCGAAGAGGAACAAGAAGAAGGTGTCGACGCGGAGATGTATTTACAAATGTGCGTCTCGAACGCGATGCATAAAATGGAATATCAAAACGCCATATTCATCGCAGAACGCTTATTTGCGGTGTCTAAAACCGAAGAGAACGCTTTGACGTTAGCGAGGTGTTATCGATTGAACAAACAACCGTATCGAACGTACGAGATTTTGAAAGACCGAAGGAGTCGAGATTCGAGATACTTCTTCGCAAGCGCGGCGTACGAGATTGGGAAATTATCAGACGCAGAAACAACATTAACGGAAGTCATAGACTACGAAGATCACTATTTCTCCTCGGACGAAGAAACAGACGACGACAACGACATCGGTTATCAAGGAGAAGAAAACAGAAATCCAAACGTCGATAAAGCGACAAAGAGAGAGATGCAAAAGAAAGCAATGCAAGAAGAAAATGCTACCATTCCGGGAGGTGCATACGGAGAACACTTACTCGGTAAGATTGCGAAAGACACCGGTAGACGACAATTAGCTATCGATTGCTTCAAACGCGCGTTAGAATTGGATCCGTTCATGTGGTCTGCGTTCAACGAGCTCTGTTCAATGGGCGCAGATGATATTACCGTCGCACACACGAAAAGAGTCGAGACGATGATGATGAAGAAGAGAACATCGTTCGATCGCGAGGAAGACGACGTCATTTTCTTTGGTGCCCCGAATTTCAACGCCGCCAATGTGTTTTCGCCAGAAGTTGTCTCAACCGGTGGCGGCAGCGGCGGGGGTAGTCGGTATACGCAAAGTAACATAAATAGTAGCATGTTTCTGCGGCGAAAACCAGCGATTTCATTCAATAGCGGATTTAGCAGGAGAGGGTTCCCCGGCAATGATCTTGCGACGGGTCCAACGGGTAAGGGTGCTGTGAGTGCGTTACCACCTTTTGATTTAGGCGACCACGACGGACACCAGCAGCAGCAGCAACAACAACAACAACAAAGAAATCCCACCGACAGCATGCGATATGTGACGCCGTCTCCTTTACACTTAGGCATACACGAAACCCCAGTGGTTCCACGTAAACCACCTCAACATGGAGGGAAGGTTCCCGCTTCGACTGCTTCGACTGCTTTTAATACAAACGATCCCGTCGTGTTAACGCAACAAGCGGCACCACTGGGCGGAGATGGTGTATCGAGCAACCCGTTTAACGACAGGCGGAAGTTTATGGACGAAGGAAAATTGAGAAAAGTTTCGGGACGATTATTCGGAGATGCACCCGAATCTGCAACTACGATGACTACGACTGCAACCACCACACACGCAGCGCCTATCGATGCTGCGGGGAATGCAGAAGGAGGTTTGCGGAGAAGCTCCCGTTTGGCGTCACAGGGAGCAGCTCCGGCTGCCCCAGCACCACCTGCTTCCAATCTTTTCACTTTAGGAACGCAAACCCCGTCGGTAGCTTCGACGCCTATGACTCCAGCGCAAATGTTCGATCAAACTACGACTGCATCGAAAAAGAATGTTGGCATGAACGCAAGTATCATGACCGAAGATGATCTCAACAAAACGAACCAGCATCTTCATTCTTTTTCTCAGTTTCAGCCGCAGCAACAAAATCAACAACATATTATAGCGATGCATAGAAATGCCGTTATGAGCACGCAGAACGTGGGCGAAGAAGCGAAAATTGTTGTCCCGAAAGGTTCGGTTGCGATGGTTGCGAGAATATTTCATCCCATCATGTCTGGCGCAAGGCACTTAGCAATGTTTCGATGCCACGAAGCCATAGCGGCTTTGAGAACGTGCAGCCCGGAACAATTCGAAACTGGTTATGTTTTGACTCAAATTGGCAAAGCGTATGCGGAAGCTGTAGAATATGCGGAATCAGCTAGGGCGTTTGAACGTGCTCGCGAAATTGCGCCGTATAATTTAGACGGTATAGATTGCTATTCGACCGTGCTTTGGCATTTAAAACGTGAGGTTGAACTCTCTCATTTGGCGAGAGAGGCGCAAGCGATTGATCGATTACATCCACACACGTGGTGTGCATTGGGAAATTGCTTTTCCTTACAAAGAGAACACGATTCTGCTTTGCGATTCTTCGCGAGAGCGATCCAGTTGAATCCGAGGTACGCGTATGGGTATACTCTTCGAGGGCACGAACACTTTGCAAATGAAGATTTTGAGAAAGCTACCGAGTGCTATCGAGCAGCTTTGAGTTTGGACCCGAGACATTACAACGCCTGGTACGGTTTAGGCACCGTGTATTTCAGACAGGAAAAGTATGAGATGTCCGAGCACCATTTCAAGCACTCCATCGAAATAAACCCGAAGAGCTCCGTTCTGTATTGCTATTTGGGGATGGCGCAACACGCGTTGCGAAAGACCGAGAAAGCGTACATATCTTTACAAAAGGCGATTCAACTGGACGAGCGCAATCCACTAGCGAAATATGAGAAAGCTTCCGTTTTGATGAGCGACGAAAGATATTCCGAGGCATTAGATGAGTTAGAACAGTTGCGAGAGGTGGCGCCAAGAGAGGCTTCGGTATACTTTCTGATGGGCCGGATTTTCAAAAAGTTGGAAATGCCAAACCGAGCGATGTTAAATTTTTCGCTCGCTTTAGATTTGAAGCCGTCCTCGGCAGATGTCAATTCAATTAAAGCGGCCATCGAGAAACTCCACGTTCCCGAGGAGGAAGAAGAAGAGGAGTTGTAACTAATACCAAGAGCTTTTTGTTTAGCCTATGTTGTAGAAGAAAACGAAGAGATTCACATCTTGATTTGCGTAGTAATACGAACAAACAAACGAATGAACAGCTTTAGCACGGAAAAATCGAATTCACGCGCCAGCATTGACTCAAAGAAAGGCACGAACTTCGCGAAACGAGCTACTAATACGGTCCGTGTTTAAGATTTTTTTGTATTTTACTTGTTTTTGTTGCAATTTAAAGTAATTTTACAAACGCGGGAATCCCTCAACACAGAAAGAATATCACTGCGTGGCGGCCACCTGCGGTCGATTCTCGAGTTGGTCATACGAAAGCATGAAGTTGTCCTTGCGAACACGCTCCCACGTTTGGACGTCAAACACCCAAAACGCACCGCGTTCACCGTAATCCGTTTTCGATGTTGGCTCCGTGCCTTGAACTCGCATCAACCACGCCTTAATTTCTTTATGGAACCCCCAGCCGCGATGAATCAGTTCATCAGCAGCATACAACTGCGCCTCCTCACCAGGCATGGAATAAAATATATAGAACAAAGTCTCGTGTTGGAACTTTGAAAACATTGCAGGATGTGCTCGACCGGCGGTGTGCTGATTATAACACGCCGGAATGAGCAACTCTAATTCGTGCTTTGGCGTGGCATCCGTCAGCCAAGGCGGCGAAAAATTCGTGTACAACGGTTCGGAGGAGTTCAAATTTAACCCAAGCATTGTCAAATCCGTTCCGAGAGCTAAAGTAGTCATGTTTGGATCCGTCATTCGAATGACGTTCAACAAACCCATGAGACCGTACCGATCGTTCGGATCCATATTTGCCGTTTGTTGCACGACAGAATTGGACGACTGACTAGAGCTTTGGCGCAACAGATCTTGACCATTATATCCACCCCGAGAGTTCCCCATTCCAAAGCCCCCACCAGCATCGAAGTTCGGTTGTCTTTGTTGTTGCATTCCAAGATCGTTATTCCCTTCTATTCCGCCGCCTTGCGCACCACCTGAAAATATTCTATTCACTCCCCCGATATTCCCAACTCCGCCACTCCCTATTTGCTGTTGTTGTTGCTGCTGCTGATGCTGTTGTTGCTGTTGCTGTCGCTGTTTTGCAACACCAGCTGCAACTGCAGCCGCTGCATCCGAAGGTTTCCGAGGACCACCACCTCCACCACCCATACCCCCTAGTGCTGGAAAATCTTCCTGCTCAATAGCAAACTCGGGCGGCGGCTTTGCATAGTAACCTCCCACGTGGCCATCTCCCCCAAAACCATCGTAACCACTTCCTTGTGGATACTGAGGAGGATACGCATCACCGTATGGTCCCTGACCTCCACCCCCTAACGAGGGAAAGTCTGACGCATCGAAGGAAGCCGTACGCGCAGGCGCTCCATACCCTTGTTGCGGTCCTCCTTGCTGAAACGAACTCCCACCTCCTAAACCGTTACCCCCACCTAAACCAGATAAGTTTTGTTGCTGTTGTTGAATTTGATCTATACCGAAACCCCCGTTCATTCTTGGAGCGGCGCTTGGGTTTGGTCTTCCACCACCACCACCCCCAAGAAGGTTTCCGATGTTTTGTTGTTGCTGAGCGTTTGCACCGCCGACGCCTCCAGAAGGAATCGGTGGAAACCGACCTCCTAAACCGGCAGGTGGCGGAGGAATCCCACCAGCATTGGTGTTATCTCTCCGATACCCGCTTTGTGAAGGAGACCCTCCGTATAATCCACTCATTTCTCACTCACTCACTCTCTCTCTCTCTCTCTTACACGCACCCACTTATATTTTATATCGTCCCTCTCGACTTTCTCCTCGATCCCGACCGCTCAATCACGAAAAACAAAACAAAACCACCAGCTTTATTTAATATATAACCTAAGCGCCTGCTCTCTCCCACCTTTCTTTAAATATAACAACGGTCCTTACGCGTCGCGATGATGTTCAGTTTCTTTTATGAGCGTATGTCTTATGCACAACCTTTCTTCTCTATTCTGTTTAATTAATAAGAGGGAAAAATTCGATGTTTGTGAGTTGATTCCGACGCAAAAAAAAGTATGTTTATAGGCAAATACATGCATCAAAAGACGATCGATGCACTTAAACACGCGCCGTGCCGCGTTACTGATGTTTCCTTTGGCCGAAAATCTCTTTCATACTTCTCGGAATATTCGAGTTCACGATCATTCAATCGCAGCGTAAAAGGACACTTCAACAACAAGAATCAACTTCAACAACAAGGGAAAAATTAAGCGCGCGAATTGCCCTTGAATCGATACCACGCGAACGTTTTCGTACCTATTGCGGTCGTTAATCGCGTAAAAATACTCTTTTCTGAAGCAGAATAGCGGTTGAAATGCACCGAGTGAAACACGAGCGCGTGTTTTGACGATATTTTCGACGCGCCTTTGAACAAAAATTCGCGCCTTCTTCCTTTTTCTTTTCAACGAGAGACCGACTCACACAAAAGAGAGACGGAGAGACGGGAGAGAGAGAAACTTCGGAAAAGAGAGAAAAAAAAAGCACAAAATTTTTTGTCTTGCCTCTTCACAAAACCACAACAAAAAGTACTTGTAAGTAGTAGTTAAAATCGACATTCATCATCATCATCATCATCATCATCTAAAGACACACACACACACACAGAGAGAGAGAGTATGTCTCCGATAGCGTTTCGAGTCGTTCGCGCGGATTCTACCAAGAAGTTGAGACTGAACGCGCTTCGCGTGATTCGTGCCGCCATACGAGCCGTCGCCCCCGAACTCTTTCCATCTTCTTCGGCAGCAGTCGAGACCAGCCCCGCGAAATCTTTCACTCCGCAAGAGTTGAAAGCCATCGCCACGTACGTGAAGATTGTTTCTGAACAGCCAAACCTAAACGTTGTCGTTGGCGTGGATGATTTCTCAGCCTTCGTGAAATATCGAAAAGGTTCTTTGACATACGTCGTGTGCGACGTGAAACCGAAACCAGTGAGAGTGCTGATTTACGAGTCGTTTAAACTCACCGCCATAGACGAGGAGGAGAATGGGAGGAAGAAAACAACTCCAGAGCGCGTCGCGGAAGCAGAGATGAAATTTTATGGAACGAACGAATCGGAGGATACGACAACGAAAAAGAAGAAGAGTAACGCGGCGAACAAGAAAGACGCGGCAGTCATAACCGTGGGAAGCGAAACCTTACCAAAGTGCGTGGAAGCTTTAGCTTTGGAAACGTTGAACGACAAATCTTACGAGAACACGGAGAAGAGAGCGACAGAATTGCGCAAGAAGCTTTCTGAGACCTTTGGAGATTATTGGCACGTCATTCACGACGATAACCCGTTCGTCGTGGCGTGCGATAAAACAACCTTTACAATCGTCAAGAACGATAACAATGATGAAGAGAAAAAAGAACATGGATTAGTAGAAAAAGAGTTATATTTCGTCGCGCAGAAAGGTCGAGCGGTGTATACAGTGTGGCATCATAACGCACCGGCAAAAGAAAAGTTCTTCGCGTGGTTTTGGAAAATGGAATCGGGCGAAAAGTTAAAACTGCTTCGGTATTTCTGTTTGTTCATCGCGACAGGTTTAGCGGTTATATCTAGAGCAATTTGTGGTTTCGGAGAAGGCGGAATCCAAAATACGAAAAGCTTGTTTTGTCGAGCAGGTCCGACATTTACGCCGATATTAATTGGTGTCTTCCTCTGCATCGCGTTTAGTACTTCGGTGTTTTCAAAGATTCGAAAGAATAAAGAGAGACGCTTAGCGAACACTTTATCAGCAGCAGTAGCGGTAACTTCTCCTTCCAAGCGTAGATAGTAGCATACATAGTACAATGGTGGTAATAGCTGTTTATTTATTATCGCATTAAAAAGGGGTAAATAGTTTGTTCAATCCATTGGCACTCATTCGTCCTCATTTTCCTCGATTTCGTCGTCGTCGTCGTCCGCATCGGGTGGTTTCATCTCGCTCAGAAAAGTCATGACTTCTTTCTCAACGTCTTGATCCATTTCTTCTTCTGCATTCGTTCTTGTTTTCCCCGTCGTTTGCTTCTCCACAACAGATGCATTTGTCGAGAGTGGAGGCGCAGCTTCCATCATCGCCCGAAGTTCCTTGTCGCCTTCAAGATTATTTCCGTCGAAGAAGAACAAATCGTCGTTTGCCGCTTTTTCAGGATTCAAATGCGCCGTGGTTAAAAACTTCTTCGCCGAAACCCAAGCTATGAAGATAGATTCGAACTTTTCATCGGAAATTGCGGCGAGCTCTATAGTGGCGGACGATGGATCTATAGCTCTGATCATGCCTTTCGGCAACTTTGCAAGTAGAAGCGTCGGGGCGGGCGTGTTTCCAGAGCACCGCATCAGAGCGTCTGCTTTGTTACGACTAATGGTTGCTCTCTTCCCTCTAAGAACGGCGATATAGCGGCGCAAAACACGTAAATAGTCAAAATAAGCACGAACTTCACCGATAGTTCCGCTCGCCGTATCATTCTCATCTCCTACATCTATTTTATTTTTCCCTTCGTCGGAGTCGGCATTCTTATATCCTTCCTGTTCTTCTCTCGGCACTTCGAGCTGTTCTTCTTTGTAATATTTTGACTCGTCAATTTTCATATCTGGATCATTAGCTGGTGAATCATCGTCGTCAGTGTCAGTCGCTTCACCGCTACCGTCTCCTTTTTCTCCGTTTATATGGAGAGAAGACATGTTTATCTCCACTTCTTCACTAAAATTCGACTGCATGTCTTCAAAGGCTTGCATGTCGAGATTCCAGCGTTGCAACATTGGACGTCGTACGAGCTCAGGACCAACACCCGCGTTTAGACCGACATTCTTGCTCGATACTAACTTCAAGCCAAGCATGCGCGACGCTTGTTTTTCCCACTCCTCGTCAAAGTCACCCAAACCCAACGCGGCTTCAAATATTTCGTCGTCTTCTTCTAAAACGTTCGGCAACAAATCTACAAGAAACTTTGACGTAGGAAACATTGCGTTTGCGTCACTATTATTCTCGAGTCCTCCTTGACTCGAGAACATAGAGTCCATAGAGTCTGCTAAAAAGTGAATGATATCACCGCGATAATTTCGACACAAAACAGCAGCATCGTGCATGGCTGTTATCTCGCGATCTCTGCGCTGTTCTTTTATAGCGCTCTTACTTTTTTTCCCATCCACAGATTTTTCGTTCGTTTGAGTCGCTTCCACCGACGATATGAGTCGACGCATGTGCTTTCGGAACGCATATTTGAAAAATACTAAACGGGCGATGTAACGCTGTAAATCTGGCGGACATTGTAAGACGCATCCCGTGGCGCGACGTAAACTCGTAATCTCAGTAATCTTGCCCAATATTTCCGATAAGCCTCTCGCATCATCTTTATTCAACTGAGTATTCTTGCTACTATTGTTATCATTGTTGCTGTCATCAAATGACATCGACAAAAAGTACTTTACGCATCGCTCGACGCAATCAATACACGTTTTCGTAGAGTTCACACGTTTTGCTTCAGCCATGGCGATAGACTTCGGCTCCGCGCCGCATTCTCTCCACACCCAACCCGGGATGTCGAAAGATGCCCGTTTCATCGCATAGTCCGCTTGGATGAGCAACTCTCCGAAATTCAGCTTGGACCAATCCTTAGGAATGTCTTGTTTTAACGCGTGCCAGGCGTTATCCGGATCTTCGATCTCAGTTTTCAATTTGTGCAACTCTGGATCCATTTCTGCGAGCGGTTTACAATCCTTCTCTCTAAAGACTCTTTGGACTAACAACTCCGAATATAAGTCTAATTTCTCTTGAATTTTCTTCTTCGCTTTCGACTTTTTCGGCAGCGCGGCGACGGATTCTGTGAAGGCCATTTTCACGGTATTTTCGTTCCAGTCTTCGTTTTGCTGGACGCCCTCGCGTAGAAACTCGGCAACTTTGGAAACAAACTTCTCAGCCTCTTCTTTGGACGCATCTGCAGCACTTGGGATGTTAGTCGAGGCAGTCATTTTCTATGATCACAAAATCAAACAATCTATTCCTTAAAATGATATCAACGGCTTCCTCCTGAAACCTTGCCTTTTCGTTTGGATTTCTTCAACCTTTTGGCTTTGGCGAGATTTTTCTTGAAATCTGGGTTCGCTTCGTTTCGTTTGCCTCTGCCGCCTTTTCTGTTGGCAAGTTTCAATGCAACTTTTGCCTTCTTCCCCAGCGCTTGTTTCGTCGCTTTGCTCCGATCTTTTTGCACTTTCTTCGAAGCTTGTTTCAAATTCAATATCTGGTGCGGCTTTAAATTCTGAGGGACGTAATACTTTTGTTTGTGACAGTCGTATCGTTTGCCCATCTATATAGTTCTTTGGACAATTTGCTTGCTTTTTTCGGTTTGTTATTCTGTGTAGTAAGGATGTAAAAAACTCTCTCTCCCTCTCTCTCTCTTATTAAACTCACGACGACGACGACGACGACGACGACGACG
>CEPW01180204.1_pt1 | contig 19967 bp, 18 predicted proteins | sample 356211 | NCBI WGS metagenome assembly CEPW01 (sample SAMEA2620021, study PRJEB7988) | marine metagenome | biome: marine biome (ENVO:00000447); feature: deep chlorophyll maximum layer (ENVO:xxxxxxxx); material: "saline water (ENVO:00002010), including plankton (ENVO:xxxxxxxx)" | depth 25 m
CACCCAACAGTAGTTCGAAGGATATTGACCCATGGATCAATTCTCGTGATCATAGAAGACGAAGTTGAAGCCTGTATTCTTGCCGGAGTTTCCTCCAGACCGCATGAATTTCCGATGTATCCCCATAACTCTCGAAGAGCGCGGATTTTTGCTATGTCGAGGAATTGATCCGAACCTACGGTCGCTCCTAAAAGAATCTGGTGGAAAGCATCTTCAATAGTTAGGCCGGCATCAGTCAAAGTTCGGAGATAAGTGACACCTGTCGAGATAATTGTAGCTATCTCTGTTACTGGGTCAGCTCCTGCATTAGCGTATATCGTTCCGTCAATTCGAACTGTTGTGACGTTCTTAAATGATTGTGAAACGTTATTAGCTAGGAGGCCAACCTGGCTAAGGGATGACTCTATTCCACCTTTAACTCCACCATGTGAGGCTAGGGCTCCTATCGGGTCACAACTTAAATCAGAGAGAAGTGCCTGTTCGCTTACATCCGAACTCTCAGCATAAGAAAGAAACTTTTTAGCAGTTTCAACATTGTCGTCGGGGCCGATAGGTGCAATAGCAGCAACTTCCAGCAAAACACCTGATAGCGCAGTAGCGAGATCCTTCTCTTGTACATCGTCTACTATCAGCTCGATGCTATTCACGCCTCTCTCTAGATCTTCTAAAATTGATTTGTTGGTTTTCTTTGGATCCGTCAGCCAATGTTTTTGACGAATTTCCCACCCATTGGTTAGTCCAGAAATATTTGAGGCGCGTCGATTTACCCCAGTACCGGGAAGTGACCCTCCCCTAGAAGAATTAGACCTAGCAGGAGGAAAGTCACTTGTATAAAGAGGCTCTATGCGAATACCCCCGAGAAGTTCACTCACCAAAACTTGATCGAAATCGTTATCTCCTAGAACTTTCTCGACAGCTTCTAACCAGTCTTTACGTGAGACCAGCCCTTCGTTGTCAACGAAATCCATAACACCTTCATCCATGCTTTAACAATAGGCGATTGTATCCCATCCAGTGGTGTGTTTATGAAGTTAGTCATGCCTCAAAGTACTACCAAAAGTACTTCCTTGGAGTTCTGTGACTTGCATCACAAGTGACACAAGACACGCATATTTCCAAAGCTATTCCAAAAAAAATAGTCCACAATAAAGAGTAGGACGTTATTCAGAACGTAAGAGATATAGAAAGAAAAACTCATGTTTAAAAAAGAACCCCATTACCTTCAATACCGTGAATTTGCGTTCGCTGACAGTGCAAGTGTCTCCGAACTTGAAATCCTAAGCAGACTAAGCACAAGAATCGACGTGAAAGAAGGAAGCGTACTTATGCGAGAAGGAGCTTTCGGAAATGAAGTTCTCCTCCTAGTAAAAGGACAACTCCTCGTAGAACGCGACGGAGAGCTAATAGCCTCTGCCTCCCCTGGAGCCGTAGTGGGAGAACGAGCAGTGATTCTTAACGAGCCGCGCGGAGCAACTGTACGAGTTGCAAAAGATTCGACAATATTGGCAATGACCAGAAGCGAATTCAACACCCTTCTCGCAGAGTGCCCAAGTATCGCCCGAAACATCCTTGAAGAAGCTCTAAGCCGAGCCGCAAGCTAGCATAGATAATCCTGACTGTTAACCAATAACTGAAGCAGTCTTGTTTAGCAAAAATGAATCACCCTTTTTCGTTGAGGAAAACGCTTCTTAGAACACGGGCTTTGTCGATGAAGTTCCTGAATACCCTGGAGGGCTTTCTTTGGAAAACATGCAGAAACGTCCTTAATTTTGGCTTAGGCAGAAGAATCAACTTCACTGCTATCAAAAAAATTAGCGTTCCAAATATCGGCGCCCAAATCTTCCTGAACATCGCTGGAGGCGCGTTGATTTCAGTTGGGGCAACAATGATCATCTTGGCTGACATCGGGGCCACAACAACAGATGTGCTCCTAACCGGTATTAGCCATCAGACTGGGCTCTCCATTGCTGCGGCTTCATTTGGATTATTAACTATTCTTCTAATCCTATTAATGTGCGTACGAGCGAAGGTAGGAGTTGGGACTATAGTCATACCCCTTGCAGTATCAACTACATTTATCTACTCCTTTAGTCTTATTCCAAATCCGCACAACTTTGGGGCTCAGTTGATTTACTTCCTAACAGGACTCTTTGTAATATCTTTAGGTGTTGGAATTGGAGCAAGTGCCGGAATAGGCATGGGAGCGTATGAATCTATTTGCCATCGAATCGCAGAAGTAAGAGATTGGCATCCACAAATTGTCCGTCTTTTGTGGGAGTTTATTATTCTATCCATCGGGATATCGCTCGGCGGAGCTTTCGGAATTGGTACTCTCATTGCAGCTGTAGCAACTGGCTGGATTCTTAAGTACATGAATTCAGCTATCGGTGATTACCTCCTCGGCCGACGTATAAGAACTAACTGTGAAACCCCATTAGCTAAAGGCTATGAATATGCCCAGTCAAAAAACTAGTCAACCAGCATCAACAAACCTCATTAATATAAGTGAACCTGGGTCCATCCCATATGTTGATATCCCCACATCAAATTTCGGAGAGATTCTTGCTGCAAGTCAGGACGTAGCTAAAAAAGGGTGGGTTGTAATGACTCCAGCTGGACCGCTAGTCGTCGGCTACAAACAGATAAAGAGTATCTTGAGAAATCCTGAATGGATATCTCTGCTATCTAGCTTCTCAATGCTCGATCAGATGCAAGAAGGCGGACCGGACTTAAATAAGATGCTTGAACAAGCTCAGAAAATAGTACCCGAAGTACCTTCAACAGTTCGGATGAGACCAAACGTGCTATCAGTCGAAGGAGAAGATCACAAACGTCTTAGAAGACTGGTCAACTCGTCGTTTACTTCTGGAAATACGAATCGACATAGAAAATTCATGCGTGATCATGCCACGAATCTCCTTAATCACATAAAGGAAAGGGGTGAAGCGGAAATGGTCTCTGAGTTCTGCCGACCTTATCCTGTTCCAGTTATCTGCAGAATCCTCGGAGTTAATGACGCCGACTGGAAATTATTTGATGAGTGGGCTGACATCATATTTTCTGCCCTAGACGCAGACGTCGAATCAGTAATCGGACGTCTGGGCGAGATAACGCAAGCTCAAAGAGAATTAGATGCATACGTGCAAGACCTAATTTTGAAGCGATCTGTGAAACCCGAAGATGACTTGCTGTCCGATCTGGTCCAAAGTCACTATAACGAAGACAAGCTTTCACACGATGAGCTGAGCGCCATGGTCGAAGCGATATTACTTGCTGGGACTGATACAACTAGAAATCAACTCGGAGCTATCTTGGCAGTTTTAGCTGACCATCCCGATCAATACGAGGCATTACGACAGGACCCTACCCTTATCGGAGCTGCCGTTGAAGAGTCACTGAGGTACATAAGCGCAGTGAGGACGACCGGCCGACTTGCAACAACTGACCAGATTATTGACGGAATCCTTTTCCCAGCTGGTTCAACAGTTTTACTTGGACTTCATGCTGGAGGCCTCTCAGAAGCAGAAAGTCAGGGATACGAGTTCAATATTTTAAGAGAAAGCGGCTGCCCGCATCTAGCCTTTGGGTCAGGTGCCCATCATTGCCTAGGGGCCTCATTAGCCCGAGCTGAACTACAAGAGGCGCTTAGCGCATTTGTCGAGATGGTTCCTGCATATGAATTAATATCTCCAATCACATGGAAGCCTCTCTCTATGGGTATATGGGGACCTGCAAAACTTGAAATTCGAATCTTAGAGGACCCAAACTCTAAAGAAATTTCATCGCTAAGTGAAACTTTCGGCTCAACTCGCAAACAACCCATTGGGAATAACGAAATAACATACAGCTCCGAAATAGATAACTGGGTTCGTGATGCAGCAGAATCAAGAAAAGCTCTCAGGAGTTCTATACCTAGTCTTATCCGAAAACCGAAATTTCCCCCTCTTGGGCGTTTACTGATCACGGTATTGAGGTTCGGTAGGGCTTATATCGGCTGGAAACTCAAATCTAAAAAAGATAATCCAGAAACCCGAAATAAACTACTATATGAACGACTAAGAAAAGCCGCTGAACTTCAAGGCCCAACTTATGTGAAGTTAGCACAGCTAATCTCTGCTGCCGAAGGAGTGTTCCCCGACGCCCTAGTTGCCGAATGCAAAAAATGTCGAGATCAGGTCTCACCTGAACCATGGAAAAAAATTACAAAAGTCCTTGAACAAGAATTAGGTCCTGCTCTTCAAGAGATCTCCGACCTAGATCAAATACCAATTGCTTCAGCTTCCATAGCTCAAGTACACGAAGCAAAGCTAGATGATGGTACGAATATAGTGATCAAAATACAGAGGCCAGGAATCAGAAGAAAAGTTACTAATGACTTAAAAGTTATGGCTTGGGTTGCTCCCAAACTAGTTGGTAAGATCCCTGTTGCAGCATTAGCTAATCCTCCAGCTCTCGTTGAATTATTTGCAGAAACAATATGTGAGGAACTTGATTTTAGACTAGAGGTAGCAAACTTATTTGAAATTAAGAGAGTCCTATCCGGTAGCCAAAAACAGAAATGGGAAATCCCCGACCCTGAACTTAACTTCGTTACTGAGAGAATTATTGTAATGAGTAAGATCTCCGGATGTTCATTGGGTGATGCAATCGTCACAGGCATCGAACCCGAAAAGACTTCAGCGATATTTCGACAAATGGTCGAAGGGCTTCTTGAAGGAGCAGTTATTCATGGAGTTTTTCACGGAGATTTCCATGCTGGAAATGTCTTCTTAAGCCCATCTGGAGAGATCGGTCTCGTAGATTTTGGAATCACAGGGCGTCTTGAAGGAGAACGGCGCTTAGCGTTTCTTCGCTATGTTGTAGGATTAATGACAGGAGATGTTGAGTCACAAGTTGTCGGAATTAAAGACCTTGGCGCTTTCCCAGCAGATTCTGACATCGGATTGATCATCTCAGAATTTCAACTAGAACGAAACGACTTTGACCCGCTTGACCTATCTGAAGAAGAATTCATCAACGAGTTTCGAAACTTAATAAAAGGTCTACTTGCAGAAGGAGCAAGAATTCCTAAAGAGCTAATGCTGTTTGTAAAGAACTTTGCTTACCTTTCCTCAGTCATGCAAGAATTAGATCCTGAGATGGATCTATTGCAGGAGTTTCTCGAAGTAGCATCATCATTTTTCGGAAAAAATGGAGTTCGGGTAGCTACTGAAATTGGATTCTCATTAGGTACTGACGACGTATCAGATGCTACATTCCGACGAGTAGCAGGAATCCGAGATACCGTCTCTACACTCACTTGGAAAGAGTTAGGAGAACGAAGGAGCTCCCTTCTGGAAAGAATGGATAAAAAATCCATTAAAAAAATAATTGATTAGGTTATGCTCATAACCTAACTTAGCTGCAGCCAGCTGATTGTTCTTGTTCCCTTCACCGGAGTAAATATGAATACTTTTGAAAAACCAATTGTTGAAGCCACACCAGCGGCCCCTCCAAAAGACCTTCTAATCGAAGACCTCCATATCGGTGATGGCCCAGAGTGTTCTGCAGGACAACTTATCAGCGTGGACTATGTCGGAGTCTCATTGTCCGACTCCACGGAGTTTGACTCATCTTGGTCGCGAAATGAGGTATTTACTTTCCAGCTAGGAGTCGGGCAAGTTATAGAAGGATGGGACAAAGGATGTGCAGGAATGAAAGTCGGCGGAAGAAGAAGGTTAGTGATTCCACCGGACCAAGCTTACGGCGAGCAAGGAGCCGGAGGGGTAATTGGGCCAAATGAAACACTTATATTCGTCGTTGACCTTCGCAGCATAGGCTAGTGGGAGAACTAATGGACGATAAAGAACTTTATGAGAAAGTTGCCGTAGTAACAGGCTCAAGCAGAGGCATTGGAAGAGGCATTGCCGTTGGACTAGGAGAACAGGGAGCGACCGTATATATAACTGGAAGATCTTCAGGGAGCGGTCCGTTAACTATTCATGAAACAGCTGAACTCGTAAACACCGCAGGAGGCACTGGAATACCTGTAGAAGTTGACCTAGCACACGACAATCAGATCGAAGCACTATATGATCAGATCCGCGAAAATCATGGCCGTCTTGATATTCATGTAAATAACGCATTTAAGATTCCCAACCCACCTGTATGGGGTGGGAAATTTTGGGAACACCCTATAGGAATCTGGGATGATCAGGTAGGCATCGGATTAAGATCTGCATATGTTGCTAGCGTATACGCCACTCGATTAATGATGGAACAATCAGACTCGCTCCGGTTTATGGTAAATATCTCTTCCAGCGGTTCAGAACGCTATGCATTGAGTGCAAGTTACGGCATCGCAAAAATGGGAACAGATAGATTAACAAGAGATTTTGCAATTGAAGGAAAAGAAGATGGGCTTTGCGTTATTGGCCTTTGGCCAAGTCAGGTACTAACTGAATTCATCGTTGAAAGCATTGAAAAGGGAGATATCGAGTTAGATGAAGAGAATTCAGAAACACCTCTATATACGGGAAGAGTAATAGCAGCTCTCGCAACTGACCCAAATCGGATTCAAAGGAATGGACAAGTACTCACAACTGCCGAAGTAGCACTTGACTACAATCTATTCGACGAGCGCGGCAAACAACCAAAGGGTAAAAGAAATCCTACTATGTACCGCGAAGTAATCTAACGAAACATTCCTAATGCGACGGCTCAAAGATTACTTTTCTTTATTGTTGCAGAAGACTGATCTGAAGCCTCAACGAGACGTTTAGGCGGAGAATGCTCTCCAGGCTTACGGCTTCTCACGATACATGACTGACTTCCTATTGCACACAATTCTCCATCTATTGACCATATATGGATAACACCATGGCCAAACCCGTTTGAAATGGCATCGACACGAATATCCAAAAGGTACCAATCACTTGGTACAACCTGAATAACTCGCAAAGTATTATCTAGGCTAGTTGAGCCGGCTTGACCATTCTGTGTAAAGCTAATGCCCATAGGAACATAATCGCCTAGGACCGCAAACGATGCAGCTGAAGGTTCAAGTAATTCTGGCATCCTACTCCATACTGCTATTCGACCAGGCTCAAGTTCAGATGGCTTCTTGGCCCCAACTGGCAAAGCCCATCTCTGCTCAATTCGCGAATCCAACGAGTCAGTCACCCCAGAAAATCTCTCACGTAAAGGACAATCATTTGGCTGTTCTACCTCAGGGGGAGAACCATATGTCTTATCTCTAGGGAACGTTCGAGATCCAAGCGCAGCATTCACTGTGATGATCTCAGTACCACCTACATGTCCAACAGCTCTTGCTTGAGTGGTCTTTTGTCCATGAACCGCGAGTGTGACATCAATATCGACAATTGTTTCAACTTGAGCAAATGACAGGTACTGTGCAGTCGCCCATACAAGAGGCCTGCCACTAGTTCCTTCCATTGCTGCGATTGCAGCACCTAAGCCGCTTCCACCAAACATCGCTCTATGCCCAGTAGAAATTCCGCGAGAAACAGGTAAATGCCACCTATGGGGGTTATGCGATGTCTCTAAACCTAACCAGTTTCTTGCGTCCACATCTTTGACAATATCGGAAAGAACGCTCAAGAAACACTAATTAAAGAAACTGCTTATTGAAACCGCCACCCTCTTAGGGTCCTCCATAGGTGCAAAATGGGTCATCTCAGCAAATTCCTCATAAGTTCCATTTGGAAGCGCTTCAGCGATATCAGGTGCTAAAAGTGCTGGCCCTTGTTGATCAGTACTTCCGGCTACTTTCGAAACGACCTTTAAATTCGGAAGGCAATCAAAAAGTCCAGTAGAAGAGTTCTCAAAAACTTGCGCCTCTACTTCTCCGCGACATTTGAGAATAACATCACCATCTTGATGATCAGCAAATCCATAATTTACATATGACCGAAGAGCTTCTTTGTCAACATTTGAGAAAGGCGGCCGGGAAGCATACCTTTCAAATGCGTCTTCACGAGACGGAAACCGTTCGTTTCGTTTTCTTGCCGAAGTCGCAAGATCATTACCCCTAGACAGTTTTTCTGCAAGAGGCCCTGAAGGTATGACTATCGGTTCGAATAGCCACAGTGATTTAAAAACTTCTCCACGGTTCTTCTCCGCTAACAGTAGGCTTGCACCACCCATGCTGTGACCAACGCCGAATATCTCCTTGAACTTAAAGTGATCGACTACCGAAAGGAGATCCTCAGCCATCCCAATCCATTTCATAGACGTACCTTTAGGGGTTTCCGCATCGCCATGACCACGAAAATCTAAAGAGATACAACGAAAATCTTCTAAAAGTAAAGAGCAGATGCTGTCCCAGTATCTGCCATGAAACCCCGTTGCATGGCAGAAAATGATCGGAGGACCATCACCGCCGTAGTCATGGACAGCAATTTGAACACCATCAGTTGAAGGAACCTTAAGGAGCTTCGGATTCATTCAGAAATCCATCCATTCCACATACAACAGATAATACACATGTGAGAAGTCTAGGTGGAATTAACTGCTAGCTGCCGTCCGATGGCGGCGCAATCCAATCACTGGAGTTGTTGGAGCGTAGCCAGCTTCCGCACGCTCTATCTCAGACTCTCCACCCCAGAAACCTAGTTCCCTCTGGTTGCGAGCATAATCTTGGCATTGATGAAGGACATCACATTCTAAGCAGATCTTACGAGCTCGAGTTTCGCGACGATCCCGAGCAGCCGGCCTTTCACCGGGAGGAGGGAAAAAAAGTCGTGACTTACCTAGACAACCCGCGCTTTCCATCCACCACGGACGAATTGACGGGGCTGGTTGAACATCAATAGCTGTCATTAGCTTTTCTCCGAAGTGCTCATTAAACGTAAATCTATGGCCTGAGAGACTATTTGTCACTATCTCGACGATGAATACTTACGATACGTATATCACTAAAATTGATACCCGAATTACCGCTAAGATTGGGCGTCTACGGCAACCTTAATAACCCCCTCATGCCTATTACGAGCTAGATCAAAAGCTTCAGCCGCACCGTCTAACGGAAATCTATCTGTTATCACAGCTCGTCCTAATTCAGGCGATGCAGCCATCACTGACATAGCTACTTCAAAGTCTCTCTGTCCCGTAGTGTGCCCATAAGTAATAGAGGGAATAAGCGAAACCTCCTTCATCCCCATCGCCAATGCAGGGATCTCAACAGGATCCCAATAAGTAGAGGGAATGCCGACAACTCCACCCTTCTGACATTTTTCAATAGCCCAGGAAAGAGCGCTGCTAGTACCTGCAGCTTCTATAACAATGCTTGCGGGTTGATTGGAGGGCTCAATTGCACCCAGCCGACTTCCTGCCTCAAGTTGATGCGAGTGGCGAGATTCAAGTTCGACGGTAGCCCCCAGATACTTAGCTACCGCAACGCAGCAAAGCCCAATAGTTCCCGCCCCGATAACACAAACTCTATCTCCCTTAGTAACTCCGGCCCTTCCCAAGCTTCTAACTGCCACTGCCAACGGCTCGACTAGGAAAGCATCTTCGACAGGTACTCGGGTATCTAAAGGTATGAGAAATCTCTCTGGAACAACGATTCTCTCAGCCATTCCCCCATTGATCCCAATACCAAATGTATTAGGAAGAGATTCACGACAATATGGTTCTTCCCCTTCTGCACAGTGTTTACATTCTCCACAAGACAACATTGGTTCAATAGCAACCTGCGTTCCATCCCTCGTAACCCCGGCAATTTCATGACCTGGGATCACAGACATCATCCCAGCGTCAATCAAATGCAAATCAGATCCGCATATCCCCACCGAGCACACATCGACAATGATGCCATTTCCACTCGGCTCACTTACATTGTCGACACTAATAACTCCATTATTAACCTGAACAGCTTTCATCCATCTAGTCTGTCGCAACGAATAGCAAAAGTCGACTAGCATTACCCGTACTCTTCTGGAAAATTAGGGGCACTCTAAGAAATTGAGGCATGGCGTCCGAATAGAGAAAAAAACCGCCAAACTATTTATGTGGATGATTTAAGCGGAAATTTTAAATTCATCATGAGACAAGACTGGGGCCACGAGAGCGACGTCACTTCAGGCTATTACGGCTCGATTCTTGACGAACTTCCGCAAACCACCGAGGAGATCCAGCAGGTTTACCACCCGCTAGTCCAGAAAATTCTATTATTAATGCGCAAACAGCCTCAGCCAGCACCATCAAACAGGGGTCAGTCAGGGGCACCACCTTTCATCCTAGGTATAACCGGAGGGGTGTCAGTAGGTAAATCTTCCGTTGCGAATACTCTTAAAGAACTTCTACTAGCCCAAGAAAGGGAACTCTCTGTTGAAGTACTATCGACCGATGGTTTTCTCTTTACAAACCAAAAACTTTTAGAGCTGGGAATAATGCACCGCAAAGGCTTTCCTGAAAGTTTTGACTACTCAGCTATTGTTCATTTTTTAATATCGTTAAAGACCTCATCTAAAAAACAGAGCGTACCTACCTATTCCCATACAACATACGATGTAACCGGTGACAAAAGAATAATTGAAAATCCAGACGTACTTATACTTGAAGGCCTCAACCTCCTCCAAAGCGACCCAGCGGCAATAAATAGAGAGAACCCAGCTATAAGAGATTTTTTAGACATGTGCATCTACCTGAGCGCAGATGAGCAAGATATCGAGGACTGGTATGTTTCACGTTTTCTGAACCTATGTGATAAAGCAAAGCAAAATAAGAATTCATTCTTTAATCGGTATTCTCAGCTCTCGGAAGAAGAAGCTCGAGAAGAAGCAAAGATGATATGGAATTTGATTAACTCCCCCAACCTTAAAGAGAATATTGCGCCATTAAAAAACCTGGCAGATGTAGTCCTCTTCAAGGCAAAAGACCATTCCATTTGGAAGCTAGCTTTTAAGGAAGACTAAGTTCTGCGAAAATGTGACTTCTCGTAAGAAAAAAACTAGACACAAAGTATGATGAGTGCAACATTGAGGAGCAGCCATGCCTATAAACCTTGACGCTATTGGAATAGAAAGTGAACCTTACGAAAGTTCTTGGGATTCAAAAGATTGTCTTCTGTACAGCCTTGGAGTTGGGGCGGGAGCAAGCGACCCTACAGGGTTTGAACTCGAATTTACGACTGAAAACACCAACGACGTGACCCAGCAGGCTCTTCCGACAATGTGTGTCGTTCTAGGCGCTACTGGAAGAGGGGGGCCGCTTAGTAACATCGGAGAAGTTGACTATTCAAAGATGGTTCATGGCGAGCAAGAAATAGTCCTTCACAAGCCATTACCCACAAACGCAACAGTTCTCTCAACCAGCAAGATTGCAAACATCTATGACAAAGAAAAAGCAGCTCTGGTTATTCTTGAAACGACTGCAGTTGACAGCAGCGATGGTGAAAAGATGTTTACAAACATAAGTAAGTTGTTTTTTCGTGGTGAAGGAGGATGGGGGGGAGATCGCGGGCCGAGCGAAAAATTTGAGTTTCCAGATCGAGATGCTGATCACGTAGTCAAATATTCTACAAGAACTGATCAGGCCCTTCTATACCGGCTGAATGGTGATAGGAACCCATTACACTCTGACCCATCATTTGCCGCCCTTGGAGGGTTTCCAAAGCCAATTCTGCACGGATTATGCACATATGGATTTACAGGGAGAGCGCTACTTCATGCAGTCTGCGGTAGCAAACCTGAAAAATTCCACTCAATGGCCGGTCGATTTAGCTCTCCGGTCATGCCAGGTGAAGACTTAGAGGTTCATATGTGGACTGATGAAGGGCAAGCAAAATTTAGAACATTTGCATCCGACAGAGTCGTTTTAGATAACGGCTTAATGACTTGTGCGTAATTTACTATGACGCCACGCAACCCATTCATTATTCAACTACCGGAGAAAGAATCGACTCTCCCTGGTCGTGAAAATCCAATTATGACGCCTGAACTTCACTACGTCCTCGGAACATCTATCGGGCCCCCATTTCCAGAGGAAGAGGAACAGGCTGTTTTTGGTCTTGGTTGTTTCTGGGGCGCTGAACGAGCCTTTTGGCAGCTGAGCGGTGTTAGAAGTACCGCAGTCGGATATGCAGGGGGGCACACCCCGAATCCAACTTACCAAGAGGTATGTTCAGGGATGACAGGCCATAACGAAGTGGTTCTTGTTATATTTGATCCTCTAACTATCTCATATCCAGAACTTCTCAAAGTCTTCTGGGAAAGCCATGACCCAACTCAAGGAATGCGGCAAGGAAACGACGTAGGAACCCAATACCGAAGCGGGATTTATTGGAGTAATGAGAATCAATTCTACGAAGCATCTGAATCTCAGAAGAGGTACCAAAACGAACTAACGAGTGCTGGATTTGGGAAAATTACAACCGAGCTGGTGCAACTAGATAGCTTCTATTACGCCGAAGATTATCATCAGCAATACTTAGGAAAAAACCCTAACGGGTATTGCGGCCTTGGTGGAGTAGGTTTGGAGTGTCCTCTGTAGTAGCTGCCCGATTTAGTTGACCCTAAATTCTATTCTTCTATTCGCTGCTCTATCCTCCGCCGTTTCTTCTGGGTCAACTTTTAGCCTCGCCTCCCCATAGCCAACAGCAGAGATCCTCTCAGGTTCAACCCCTTGGGAAATGAGGAAATCCCGAACAGTATCAGCACGATTTTGACTTAGAGTAAGGTTAACCTCGTCTCCCCCATCCGTATCGGTATGTCCTTGAATCTCTAGGTTGCCTTCAGGGTTGTTAATAAGAATCGTTGCAATCTGTTCAAGAATTGGTTCAGAGCTATCAGCAAGGTATGGGCTCCCTACAGCAAAGAGAATGGGATCAAAATAGACAATTTGATTTAATTCAATTTCAGTTTGGATTGTTCCAGGTATCAGTACGGTATCGATTACATGGATGACACCGTCAATTCCTTCGATATCACTGGAAAGCACAGTCCCTCCTGAAACAACAGTTAGACCGTCTTCTGACTGAGCGAGAGTAAGAGTTTCGCCTTGGAGCGTGGTCAATTCCATCCCTTCTCCTAGATCTTCTAATTCAAATATCTCGGGCACAACATGAAACTGGAGAATTTCATTCAGTTGTAATAATTCAGCAAATTCCTGTAAGGCAGCTATATCCAAAGCTTCAACAGCTGAATTTGAAGGAGCGAAGACAGTAAACGTTTGGCCCTGAGGCAATAGGCCCTCTAAAACTCCAGCAGCTTCAAAAAAATCGTATACCTGACTCAACTCTGGAGTGTCTCGAATGACCTCAAAGACAGTTCTATCTGAACCTCGAATTATCATTTGATCTGTAACGTTTACTCCCAAGCTCAAAAATTTTGTTAATACTCGGGATCGCTCTTCCTCATCAATTACCTCTCCAGAAATTATTAGTTGCACGACTGCAAACTCAGCTCCGGTTAGAAATTCGAAATCTTCAGAAACATCCCCTTCTGGTACCAACTGTTCGGAAGCAAGAAGAAGAGCTTCGGCTAAAGGCTCAGAATTAACTGTCCCATCCAATGAAATACTTTCAGGCGTATAGGAGATATTGATTATGACGGGTGCATTTTGTGAAAATGTTTCAGCTTCTACTGGAACAAGCGGGATCGGATCCGGGCTTTCTTCCATGGAAACTTCTGTTTCTAAAAACGAAGCCTCAGATGTCTCTACTTTCTCATAATTCTGCCATGCGAGCAGACCAGTTATAGCTGCGACAACACCGAAGGAAAAAACCAGTAGAGCTCGTATTCTGTTAGACCCCATTCAAGTTCCCACCAATCGATACTGACCCAAGTAAAGGCCATGCCCCTTGTTCAGATAATAAACCGGATGACTCGATAGTTTCAGTTTGGTTTGAATCGTTTTCTCCACCATCAGGCCAATACGACTTCACCATCCAAAATAGAAACCCTAGGACCACTAGCCACAAAACCAACTTGCCAAACACTCGTATCCATAGTCGGTCAAATCTAGCTCGGAGTATGGGGTCATTTCCTGTTGCTCCATAATGCGAAATATGGCCAGTCCATTTTAGCCCGTCCCAATATCGGGCTTCATAGCGTCCTGTTGGATCCGGATACCAGCCTGGATCCAGCATAGGCGGAGGAGGAAACTGCGGTCTAGACACTGAACTAGGATACAGCCGGAACAGCTTCTGTTGAGTTCACTGCCAAGAAGTTATCGGTAGACTGCTTAGCTTAATGGTGTTTTAAGTTGGTCTAACTTGAATTGTGCTTAGCGTCCTTTCCGATCTACGCTTCAGCCATGACAGATGAAAACCCGGCTGGAATAGATATAGCAAATGTTAGTGAGTGGCTGAAGAGTCGCACTTCCGCCGAGGGACAGCTTCACTTTGAGCTTGTTACCCACGGAAGGTCGAATCTCACCTATGTCGTATCTGACGAGAAAGATGACCGATGGGTACTCCGTCGCCCTCCAACTGGGCACGTTTTAGCTTCAGCACACGACATGGGTCGCGAGCATCGGATTATTTCTGCCTTGCAAGAAACTAGAGTACCTGTCCCCGATGTCATAGGAATGTGTAATGACGAGTCTATTACTGGGGCACCCTTTTTTGTTATGAGTTTTATCGATGGGCACATTGTTAAAGATATCGAAGACAGTAAAGCTTTCTCACCTGATGAGCGAAGGGTTCAAAGTGAATCGCTTGTAGACGTCTTAGCTCAACTTCATGCGATTAACCCTGATGAAATCGGACTTGGGGACTTAGGGAAAAAAGAGGACTACGTCGGTCGACAGCTACGCAGGTGGAAACGACAAGTAGATGAAGGTTCCGATAGGGAGCTTCCACTGTTCAACGAGCTGCATTCAAAATTGGAAATAGGTAAACCTGAACAGATTGGGTCAGGAATAACTCATGGTGACTACCGGCTAGATAACTGCATGATCGGTGCCGATAACAAGGTCGCCGCGGTTCTTGATTGGGAGCTCTGCACTCTGGGTGATGTTCTAGCTGATCTAGGAGGAATGCTCATGTGGTGGGGAAAAAGTGGAAATGAGAATAGCACTATGAATGATCCGCCTACGTTAGCTGACGGGTATCTCACGACGAACGAAGTCATAGAGCGATACGCCCGTGCTAGCAGCAGAGACCTTTCCCACCTCTCCTACTATGTTGCTTTTCAATTCTGGCGCCTAGCAGCAATTATCGAAGGCGTACGGGTAAGGTTCACTGCTGGAGCAATGGGAGACAAAGATATTGGGGATGAACTTCGAGGGTTCAAAGTACGCATCGATGGCCTTTTGGAAGCTTCAGCATCAACCCTTGAAGATATCTAGTTCAAATCTCTGAAGAATTCCTGTAAGTCTTCTATGACAAGGCCAGGCTCTTCTGCTGCTGCAAAATGACCGCCTCGTGGCATAACCGTGTAACGCTGCAAATCACAGTATTCTTCTAAGATCTTTCGAGGTAAGTGAACTACGTCTTTAGGGAAAATGGCGAAAGCTGTTGGAGCTTCGAGTCGAGGCATCCGGTCGTGAGCCAAAGGCCATGGCTTTTTGAAATGCTCGTGATAGATCCGCAACGATGACCCAATTGAACCAGTGCACCAGTAAAGCGCCGCTGTGGTGCACAAATGCTCCCGTGTAAAAGATTCTTCGACATCACCGGAATTATCACTCCAATTCCTTCGCCGTTCCCAAATCCATGCAGCGGTAGCTACGGGAGAATCTGTCAAACCGTATGCAAGGGTCTGAGGGTCTAATAGGTGTGCTGTGACATGTGAACGGATTGTGTTTTCGGTTTCAGCGCTTCGGGCCAGCTTCCAGTCTTCATCTTCTTCCCAGACATCTTTAGGAAGGGCCCTACGGTCAACTCCTGGAATCAAACTAAGGCTGAGATGGGCCCCGATCAATGAATTAGAGTATTCATGCGAAAGGTGCGCTGTAACCAGAGCACCCCAATCTCCTCCGTGGGCACAAAATCGATCATGTCCGAGAACTCCGGTCATTAGGGTATTCCAAAGCTCTGCGACACGGCGGACGTCAACATCAGAATGGGCTAGTGGAGTCGAAAAAGCAAAACCGGGGAGTGATGGAACATAGACATCAAAACTATCTTCTGGGTTCCCACCATATTTTTCAGGGTCGCTCAATGGGCCGATAACGTCTTTAAAGTCCCAAAACGTCCATGGCCAGCCATGAGTTAAGACGATGGGTTTTGGATTAGGTCCTCGCCCAGGTGCATGAAGATAATGGATCGGGATACCTTCTATGTCCACTACGTAATTATCCCATTGGTTGATTTGATCTGAGATTGTTTCCCAGTTCCATTCTGAGATCCAAAAATCGACCATTTCCTGAAGCCATGATCTTGGGACCCCGTATACCCAACTATCTTCTCCAATGATGTCTGGCCATTTAGTTTCTTTCAGTCTCTTGAACATCATGTCTAGGGTGTCTGGGGCGAAATCCACTGTTATTTTTTCTGGTGCCTTCACTTCTTTACTCTCCTAACTCGCATTTCAGATACCATAATCGAGCTCGTAGTCTGAAAGTTAATAAATTTTTGTGTATCTTCTCTAACAAATCTTTGACTGTCCTTTTTAAGGTAGAAGCGTTCGAACCAATCTTGTGTATCAGCAAACCAGAGTTCACTTATTCCATCAATCGCTGATGTATGTGATTCATGTCCGTACAAGTATTCGATATCAATGTTCTGAGCGTACTTTTCCATTCCATGATGCTCTCGGGCTATATCGATATGGCGCTGATAGTACTGATAGAACGACTCACTATCGAGGCCTTCCTTCCTGCTGACTAGCGAAACTTGCTTTAGGCCGGGATACTTTCCGACCCTGTCGGTACCTCCCCGAGACCAAGCAATGATTTTCCTGACTGACAGGCCGACGTCTCCGATAGGTTCAGGTGAAGTCGACCATATAATCCCCCGAAACTGTGCTGTGAACTCTTGCCCGCCGCGCAATGCCTTGAGAGGAGATTGATCTGATAGTGAATCAATAGAAACGATGTTTGTATCAAATTTTTTTTCAGTTGGGTCTGGTATCTGGTCGAAAAAAATATGCGCGTAGGTATTTTCGCATTTCATCCTTTCGGTATGTCCTTCCATGGAATTCCTCTATCTACTCGGATGTCTCGTGGAAGCCCTAATGCTTGTTCACCAAGATTGTTGCGGTGAACCTCATCTGTCCCTCCCCCGATTGAAATGGGATATCGGGCATGCAAAAGTTCCATAGCCCATTCGCTTGCCTTGTTGGTAGCAGCTACTCCCGCAGCACCCAGTAGGCATTGAGCTAAGTCCCCTTCAAGCCTTCGATTGCGAGCAACGTAGAGCTTAACGATAGATGGGTGGATAGGCGGGGCATTCCCCTTTCTAACTGCCGCTGATATTTTTTCGCTCATCAATTTTAGAAGTTTATTTCTCATATACACGGCAGCAAGTTTTTGCCTAACAACAGGTTCATCGACTTTTCCTAGCTCCTGGGCGAGTTGTATCAACTGTTGAGGATTGTCCCCGCTTGCTCCCCCAATCATTGCTGATTCGTTACTCATAACAGCTCTCGCCGGACCCCAACCTTTATCGATCTCTCCAAGGACATTAGAAATATGGCACCTTGCTCCGTCAAGGAAAACTTCGGCAAAATGGCCGGCTCCATGCGCTTGTATGAGCGGACGTACTTCTACTCCGCTTTGTTTCATGTCGAATAAGAGAAAAGTTATTCCTTCATGTTTGTGGGCATCTGGATTTGTCCTCACTAAGAGAATTCCCATATCTGCATACATTGCTGCTGAATTCCATACTTTTTGTCCATGGACGACGAATTCTTCTCCATCTAATTCAGCGCGTGTTGCTAAACCTGCGAGGTCGCTTCCAGCTCCTGGCTCACTAAATAGCTGACACCAACTGACCTCTCCGCTAATGAGAGATGGGATATGGCTTTTCTTCTGTTCTTCTGTTCCATGCTTTAAGAGAGCCGGCAAGGTCATTGAAATGATTGAATTGAAGAATCCAGTATGGACTTGATATCCGGCTGCTTCCTCTCTGAAGATACGCTGCATCCATGGTTCTCCCCCGTGGCCTCCATACTCTGTTGGGACTGTAATTCCTGCATAGCCAGCGTCATATAGTTTCTTTTGCCTTTTCTGACAATCGAGATGATGCTGATTCTCTCTCTCACGGCTGGGCATCCAATGGAGAGTCGAGAATGGTTGCTTCTCTTCAATTTGATCGATATTTTCGGCAAGCCAAGTACTGGTTTCTAACCGATATTCGTCTTCGTTGTTTATCTCTATTGAAGTCATTACTCGGATTCTATGGTGAAGAAGAGATTTGGAGCGAATATCGTGGAAGAAGGAGAAAGAAATTTTTATGGAAACGTTTCCAAAACAGTATGCAAGAACACGAAGATTCACGGTAGGGGCACCGCGATCATTTGCGATCTCTCCGAATGGACACAGTATTAGTTACCTGCAGTCTTCTTCAGAGAATGACCCTAGTAACAAACTCTGGATTCATAATCCTCAATCACAAACTTCAGTGCTTCTCGCTGATCCTCAAGATCTAAAAGGTATCGGGAGTAACCATGAAATTTCTGAGGATGAGCAATCTCGAAGAGAGCGGGTGAGAGAAGTTGGATCTGGAATTGTTACTTTTAGTTCCAGCGCTGAGTCTCCCAATGTTTGCTTTACGTCAGATGGAACACTTTATGTAGCGAACTTAGATTCGAGAGAAATTACAAGTTTTGAAACTGTAGGCAGTGTCTTTGATCCACAAATAAATCCAAATGGCAGCCTTATCGCTTATGTGTCGGGTGGGGAGTTACGGTATCTAGATTTATCTGGAAATGACTTTTTGGTAGTCGGAAGTCAGAATCAACAGATATCACATGGTGTAGCAGATTTTATTGCAGCTGAGGAGATGGGTCGAAGAAGGGGTTACTGGTGGTCACCACGTGGAGATCGTCTTCTCGTTACAGAGGTAGATAACTCTAATGTTCTTAATTGGCATATTCTCAGTTCAGCTGATCCGAGCTCTCCCCCGAAATCACTTCGGTACCCAAAAGCAGGAACCAATAATCCACAAGTCAAACTGGGGGTGTTCACGTTGGAAGGAGATGCGCTTCCGATTGATTGGAGCCAGTCAGCCTTTTGGGAATACCTTGTCAATGTCCAGTGGACTGAGGAATCTTCAATCTACCTAACAGTCCAGACTAGGGATCAGAAATCCATGGGAATGTTAAAAGTCGATTCTGAGACTGGAGCCGTTGAGGAAATATATCGATGGAGCGATGCCTGCTGGGTGGAGATCATTCCTGGAGCCCCAAAAATTATTGGGGAGCAGATCATTACGGTTGAGGATCGAAATGATGCAAGATCTCTTGTGATAAATAATCACCCTATATCAGGTGACGACCTCCAAGTACGATCCCTGATTAACTGCAACGAACAAGGGGTAATAGCCGCAGTCAGTTCAAGCCCATTGGAGCAACACATTATCCACTTTGACTTCGAGGGCAAAAGAACCGCCTTTACTGAAGACCCTGGAGTTCACGATGCCGTCTCTAATGGGGAAACCACAGTGATCCAATATCGAAATATGGATGTTCATGGAGTCAAAACAACAGTCTTTGCAGGAGATTGCCCTATTTCTGAGATTAAAGACCTGTCAGAAAAACCAGTCATCTCTCTCAACGTAAACTTTCATCGATTAGGAGAGCGCGAACTTGAATCTGTTGTTCTCTTCCCTCAAAACCGTGACGATACTAAGCCGCTTCCGGTTCTTCTTGACCCCTATGGTGGACCACATGCGCAACGAGTGCGTTGGGCTCAGGGCCTCTTTGGAGTTTCCCAATGGTTCGCGGATCAAGGTTTCGCTGTAATTGTCAGTGATGGTCGGGGAACACCGGGTCGCTCACCCGCATTCGAAAGAGAAGTATATGGAGATCTCGCAACTGCTGCCCTAGAAGATCAGATTACTGCACTATCTGCCGCAGCAG
>CEPW01029976.1_pt1 | contig 19803 bp, 25 predicted proteins | sample 356211 | NCBI WGS metagenome assembly CEPW01 (sample SAMEA2620021, study PRJEB7988) | marine metagenome | biome: marine biome (ENVO:00000447); feature: deep chlorophyll maximum layer (ENVO:xxxxxxxx); material: "saline water (ENVO:00002010), including plankton (ENVO:xxxxxxxx)" | depth 25 m
CGCTGGCACCTACGTTGCTGGTTTCTCCCAGATGCGTAACGACGGCTGCGCTCCTCGCGACATGAGCCCCCAGGCTCTGACCGCCTACAACACCCTTCTGGACTACGTCATCAACTCCCTGGGCTGATCCAATCAGTTCAATAGTTTTTGACTGAATAGCAAACATGGGGTGAGCTATTTATTAGCTCACCCCTTTTTTGTACAGACCCCAAACCGAAGACAATCGAAGCAATAGTTGATGCACATCTCATCAACAAATAAGTCAAAAGTGTTTAAAAAGTGCCACATCTATTTGATGTGCATCAATAGCCCTTGATTTTCCTTGGGCGATGTGGCCATTTCTATAAACATCACCCCTTTTAAAACAATGCTCGGCTCAGAAACAAGCCTAAAAGCACTCACCTCAGCCACACGCACTGGCCCTGCTTCTTACTCAACCAAAAGCAAGGCTGGCAAAAACACTGCTCCACGCACTGTTGCAGGCGCAATTGCTGAATACAAGCGCAATCATTGCTCCTCGATGGGGATTGGGATTGGCCCTCGCCTTCACTCCGAATGTCCCTTTGGAGTCACTTTTGATCAGTACAGTCCTGACAATCGTGCCGCCCTTGAGCGCGTGATTGCAGCAGCTTATCGTCAGGTACTTGGCAACCTACCGCCAACGGAAAACCAGCGCGAAACCTCACTAGAAGTGAGGCTTCAGAATGGAGAAATCACTGTTCGTGATTTCGTGAACGGTTTGGCAAAGTCTGATTTCTATAAATCAAACTTCTTCCATTCTGTTGGTGCGCAACGTGGCGTTGAATTGAACTTCAAGCATTTGCTTGGCCGGGCTCCTCTGAACCAGGCAGAAGTTCAAGACCATATCAAGCTACAGGCTGAGGAAGGTTTTGATGCACTCATCGATAAGCTGACCGACTCTGCTGAGTACACAGAGGTCTTTGGGTCAGACATCGTCCCCTATGAAAGAACTCACGATTCTTACGCAGGGATGTTTACCCGCTCCTATAACCTGATGAGGGAATTAGGTGGCACAAAAGTCGCTATCAGCGATAATTCACAGGGGCAAAAAAGCCGCACAGTCAATACACTCTCAATTGCGGCAAGAGAAGGCAAAGAGCCAGTGAAGTTCTCCTATACAAAGGTGACTCGCACACCAGTCAAGCTGCCCGAACAACAATATGCTGGTCATCAAACACCGAAGCTAAACGCTTACGTTGAGTTCCGCCCATTTGGAGTTCACTTCTGATTCGATCAGAAGACATTTCATGACCTTCTCTGCCCCATCATCAGATGGGGCATTTTTTTGGTCAAGACAAAGGCATGACGAGTTCATCTCTCAAATCTTGGATCAATTAAAGTAGTTCAACGCAAGGGACTGACTGGGCCGTGAACCAAACAGATTTGAATCAGGACATGGGGAATGTTGGAAAGTTAACTGAACAAGAAGCGTACGAACTGGCAGAAACACTAAAGCAAAAATTAGCCGAAAAGCAGATTCCTGATTCCAATCAGGAATCCCTTAAACAGATGGTCGCAGGCCTTGGAGATGATCGGGGAGCTCTACGGTTAACATTTGCTCAAAGCCTGGGAAGCGTGGGAGAAGCCGCAATACCAATATTATGTGATGCCCTTAAAAACAGCCCCAATGTGATCATTCGACGGGCCTCAGCAAAAACACTCAATCTGATTGGAAGCAAAAAAGCACTGCCAAACTTACTTGAAGCATTCACAACAGACGAGGATCCTGTTGTCCAAGGTTCATCAGCAGGAGCCATGGCGACCATTGGAATACCCGCCATTGAATCTCTATTAACAATACTGACCCAAAAAGATTGCAGTGCTTTCCAAGTTGGGTTGATTAATTTAGCACTTAGCTTCATTGGATCAAAAGTACCTGATGCATTCAATCAGGCCACTAAGTCAGATCATCCTGAAATTAGAATTGCTGCTTTAACAGTTTTAGCCGAGCAGATTCAAGCCAAAACCAACCCACGGGCTGAAGAATTACTTCTTGAGGCTTTTCAAGACCAAAACAGTGAAGTAAGGGCTGAAGCTGTCACTATGGCAGGAAAAACACTGGAAAGCAGTGATGTTCATAACACACTGACAACAATGCTCCAAGATCAATCTGCACAAGTACGAAAAAACACAGCCCTTTCGTTAATGAAGATGGAGGCAGTAGAATCCATAGAAGATATAGACAACGCAATCTCGATAGAAACAGACGAACAAGTAAAAGCCGTGATGACTGTTGCTCTCAATCAATTAAAGAGAAGTTTAGATTGATTAGATTGCATTTAAACTTTCATATCGAGCCAGGCTGGACTGTGCAACTTCACGGATCAAAGAATCCTTCGAAGTGTCGTTTGCAAGACCTTGGAGACAATCGACTACCAAGGGAGAATCAAGTTCAGCCAACGCCATTGCAGCCGCTTGCACATGAGCAATATTGTCCCGATCACATGCCTTGATCAACAAAGGGACCACCCGATCTTGCTCCGATTGCTGTTTCGATAGATGACCAAGGGTCATCAAAGCAGACTGGGCGACAACGGCATTCTGATCATCAAGTGCATTTTCCAGGACATTGATTGTTTCAGGAGCGAACGAGTCATCTGGATAATTAACAGAGACTTGAACAATAGCTTTAATACAACAAGCCCTTACTGTTCCATTGTCTGAAGACTCAAATAAGTCCAAAAGCTTTGGGACAACCTGATGCCCAAGCATTCCTATACCTTTGACAGCTGTACGATACACAACAGGATCTTTATCGTGCATTAATTCAAAAAACCGAGGCACTGCAACATCAAAATAATTTTGAGCTAAGAGCAAACATGCCTCTGCACGAATATTAGGATTAGGATGCGAGATATCTTCAAGAAGAGATTCTACAGACTGCAAGGATTCAGTCATTTTAACGAACCATTATTTTATCACTGCATCTTAGCATTATCTAGAATGCCAAGAATCCAGTGAATGACTCTAAGGGAGATTCATGAATCACAAAATCTCAATCGAGCGCGAACACAAGGATCTTGATCATCAAGGAAGTGATTGAAAAGATCTTTATTGACCTGCATCTTATGATGACTCAGCTTATCTAGGATCATTAGAAAAACATACCGACAGTCCCATGGCGGAGAAGTGGTTGGATCAAGAAATTCATATAGCTTGCATGGAAATAAGTTTGGGAATAATTGCCCATAAGCATAGATTGCCGCAGCTCTGCTTTTTTGGAACTGTGGCCTTTGATTTTTAATTGCAGAATTTAGGAGATGAGAGATGTACTCCATTGCAACTTCAGACCAGTCCGACCGAGAGCCAAACAAACGGATAAAGAAATAATGAGCACCATAATCATTATGAGCCTCACTCTCCCATTCTCTTTTCAAAATAGGAAAAATAAGATCTGCCGATGGAAAGCTTTTTAAAGCTTTTAATGCCAAATAGCAGCGACTAAAGTCGGTATGGAAAAGATCTCGAACAAGAAAATCCGGAGATGGATCATTGTCGTACCGATGAACAAGTTCAATCAAATCCGGGGAGTCATCCAATACGAAATCAATCAACTCAAGGTCTTTCAATGACAAATCATCTTGATCCTTATGCTTAATCAACGTCCTGCAAGCTCGCATCCGGAAAGCAGGAGAAACAGGTGCTTTGATGACAGAGGGAAGCAGCTGCACAGCTCCTGCATCGATAATGTCCTGAATGGCACATTGCCGATCCATTTGATTTGGAAGCATCAAATGGTCAGTTAATGTTGAAACTATTTTTGAATCATTAGTCAATTGTGCAATGGCAGAGATTGCAGCACCCCTAACACCAGCGGTCTCCGAGAATTGAAACTGCTGAACTTTCTCAACGCTATGTTGAACATTCAAAGCAGCCAAGTACTGTATTAAAACTCGCTGATTTTGAAAAGGGTCATCAAGAAGCTCAAGCACTCTTGCAATTAACTTGGGCTCTGAGCATTTCATACGTTGCAGAGCCCAAACCGTATTCTCTACAAGATATTGATCGTCTGACCAAAGGCACTTAGCAATAGCAGGAATAGAATTAACACAACCCAATCGAGCAAGCACCTCTACGGCTTTTCTTTTCGCAATCTTGATCGGCTGATCGTTATTATTATATTCAAGCAAACAACAGAGAACATTTTCAGTCTCTTCGCCAGGACAATTAATCAAATGTGCTGCTGCCATATATACATCACTTTGTGACTCCAGCTCCTTGACAGGAGAACGTATTATCTCACGAGCATGGTCGCAAGTCAGGCCAGGATGAATATTATCGAACCGTCCTGCCATAACGCAGAAAAACACTTTAATTATTCTACGGGATGGATTCAATTGACTTCATTAAACTCAAGATTTCTATCAATTTTTGATCTTTTCAGGTAAGATCAAAACGTCAACTTTTCAAAAACCCAATAAAGATATGGGTCCTTTCTCTAACAGGCAATTCACAATTCAGATCCAATCTGTGCGGCGTACAAGGCCTTCCATATCCTGCCAATTTCAAATCCCCTTCAACCAACTCAGCGCCAGCTTTCGCGCAATGAATCGAAGCGGACTAAAAATTGTCAATGTTCAGGGATTAGGGAGTCAACCATCACTCCCAATCATTGAGCCAGAGAAAAGAACAATTCGTGATTCAAAGCCAACTAAAAACCCTGAACGTAAAGCAGAAGCTAATAATAAGTCGAAAGAATCGTCCAATCAAAACAAAAAGACCAATCCAAGACGACGTCAGCGCAGAAAATAAGGCTTCTAAGGCAAAAGGCTATCCTCTAACTTCAAATACACCATCTTCAGGTCGACCCATTTTTAGGGCAGTCCAATTAATACCCTCGAGAAAGCGTTCTGGATCCTCGCACTCAACAACATCTACACCCCAGAAACCCAACTGAAGAGGTGAACCTGGGGTCCCCGGAGTATCTTTACGACCACCAAGAGCAATCCACTTGTGATTTGCACTATGGCCAAGTTTTTGACGGAAAGATTTCCAGGCCTTGATGAGTTCTAATGCCATCGCATCAGCATCGAGTGGTGACTCAATTTGTACTAACCAATGGGGATGACTTAGTGATTTCGCCGATGTTAAAGTAGTAGATGAATTAATTAAGCCCTCTGCCAACATTTCTGCCGATAGAGCAGGTAAATCATCAGCAACGATCTGAAGGTTATGAGAGATGATGAAAACAGTCATGTCGAAGTACTATGGTCAGACAAAGATTGGAAAGGTTGATCGCACTCGGCTATGGAGAAAGGTTTGACTTCTCATCAAAATAATGTATCGGATAATCAAGGCTATCCAGACAATGGCATTCAGCTGAGTGAAGAGGAAGCGTTTGATCTTGCTTCCCACCTCAAGGCGAGGTTAAAAGCAGGATTAACAATTGAATCAGATCCTGATTCAATAGCCGCAATGATAGCGGGGTTAGGTGACTCACGAGGTCTACTCCGCTTGAGGTTCGCGGACAGCCTTGGTTCCGTTGGATCTGCAGCCGTTCCGGCGTTATGCCAGGCAATGCGCAATAGTGAGCAGGTGACCGTCAGAAGAGCAGCTGCAAAAACGCTGACTTTGATTGGAGACCCATCAAGCATCCCTGATCTCGTATCCGCGCTTCTTGATGATCCTGATTCTGTGGTTCAAGGCTCGGCAATGGGTGCCATGGCGGCAATCGGGCCAGAAGCAGTTAATGCAATTTTGGATATTTTAAATAATCCAGAATCTACAGAGATGCAACTTGGCCTTGCAAATTGGGCACTTGCATTTATCGGTGATCAAGCTCCCGAAGCTCTTAAAGAAGCTGCTAATTCGGAAAGCGCTATCATCAGAAAAGCAGCTATATCCGCACTAGGGAGTCAAATTCAATCACTCAATGACAATGAAGCAAAAGTATTGCTGCAAAATTCACTGATCGATTCATGCTCTGAAATACGCGCAGAAGCGGCAACACTTCTTGGAAAACTGGAAGACTCAGACTGGGCAGAGCCTTTATTGATCCCAGCTCTCTCAGATACAGACAGCTGGGTCAGAAAAAACAGTGCCTTATCATTGATGAAGCTAAAATCACAAGCTTCAATCCCTTTTCTCCAAGAACGGACTCAACTTGAAACCGATCAAGTTGTGCTTAAGGTTTTAACGTTGGCACTAAAACAAATAAGAGTTGATTGATCTTGAGCATAAAAAAAGAGGATGCAATGCATCCTCTTGTCTTCTGATTTGTGGTTAAGGCTCAGGAGAGAGCATTAATCACGTAGTCCAGGTAGCTCTTGAACTCGTTCAGAGCCTGAGGGCTCATGTCGCGAGGTGCGCAAGCACGATCGCGGGTGTAGGTGAGAGCCTCAACATAAGGTCCGGTTGGAAGGCCCAGGCTGCGATACACCTCACGGGCGCCAGCAATGCCCCACTCATCCAGAGGACCAGTGCCGCCAACAACCAAGCAGTAGTTGATCAAACGCAGATAGTGGCCGAGGTCGCGGTAGCACTTGTCCACTTTGACCTGGTTCTCACCGGCTTCACCTGGCTGCTTGAGGTAGGCGTACTTGTTGAAGCAAGCATCGCCAGCTTCACGAGTGACGTTGTCAAGACCGGCGGCCAGCTTTTCAGCAGCTTCCAAACGTGCAGCAGCACGCTGGATGTTGCCCTGAACGGCCTCAAGATCATTCTGAGAAGGGAAGCGACCTGCTGCGTCAGCAGCAGTCACAACGGTGGTAACGACGGACTTCATGAGCTGTGTTCCTTAAGGGGAGGGATAATCTGAAATGAAAGCGAAAACCGCTCAGGCAATAGCGCCGATCACGCGATCGAAGTATGAGCCGGCTTCAGCGACCAAGGAAGAACAATCGCCTTGTGTGGTTTCCATTTTGCGGAAACGCTTGCCTCCCAGTGCAGCGGTGTTGGTCTCACCAATGTGAGCCGTGGCAGAGGCCTTCATGATTGCGACCGCACGGGCAGCAGACTGTGTAGGAACACCCAGTGCGATGTAGGTCTCTTTCAGACCATTCAAGCAACGGTCATCCAGGACAGAAGCATCGCCAGCAAGCAGGGCGTAGCTGATGTAGCGAAGAACGATTTCACCGTCACGCAGGCATGCAGCCATACGACGGTTCGGGTAGCAGTTGCCACCAGCCTGGATCAGACCGGTGTTCTCACAAATCATGCCGGTCACAGCGTCAGAGACGATGCAAGAGGCGTTGGAGGTGATGGCGTTCACAGCGTCCAAGCGCTTGTTGCCGTTCTGAACGTAGGACCGCAGGCCAGCAAGCTCGCTACCACCTACAGGCGCAGTTTTAGCGTCAGCGCTGACGACCGAACGGGAGAATGCGTCGAGCATTGGGGCCAGACAGTGTTGTAGAGAGAAGGCTTCTCTTCCCGTGAGGTAGCCGAGGTGCAATCACTTCAAGAAGTGGCTTGACAACACGGTTTTGAACCCATCGGGCCGGAAGCTCCCAATCAAACTAAGCCGGTTCATTGAAGTGCAGCCGACGGAACAGCGGATTACGCAAGAGTTCGTCACCTTGTGACGTTCTGCTCCACCGCAACGGCCAGGCGCGCGTCAACAATCGCGTGACCTGATCAGGTCACAAAGGCATCCCAATGCTGAGAGCAGCTAGCTCCGATAGGTATCCAAACGCAACACGCAAGACTCTGTTGCCTTGGTTGACAAGGTAGTCTGCATTTCATCGTTTTTATTGACACGAAGGAGATGACAGAGCAAGACGACAAAATACCAACCGTTGAAGAACTGCAAGAAACGATTGAAGAGCTATCTACTTATCGAGAACGGCTTTTTAACGACGTGATCGGTTTAGGAAAAAAATTACGCCTATCCCAAAAGAAGATTGATGCCACTGTCAAAGAGCATCCCGAGCTCAACCGGATCGATGAAATCCTTGCTCAGCTAAAAGCCCAATGTGACGCTCAATCCATCAGCTCATGAATCGATTTGATCCTCCACCGATGACGATGGCGGACTTCTTCGAAGCAAGTCGAGGGACGTGGCTGAACCGCCGAGTCGTTCACCATATCGATTGCCAAGATGATGAGATGGCTGATTCCAATCTGATTATTGAACCCTTTAATAACGCCGACCCAGTCGTCGAAAAAGTCTGCACAGCATTAAATATCGAAATCAGCAAAGCCTCTGGCGGAGCAAGGTTTTGGTGGGAAAGCAATTTAATGAAAGAAGCTCGTAACGATGACTACGCAGCGGTTGTCGTCGACGCCCCAAATCCTCAAGATCCCAAAAGGGGTTTTTTACTGCGAGACGTTGGATACGTTGAAAAAAAATCTGTCATTAGTACCTACTCATTTGCAGACGACGGTGTTTTAACCATCAAAACTCGTTACGACACCAATATCGGTATCGAAAGGTGTTGGTTCGTCAACGATCAAATCAGGATGCGCGTGAGTTCAGTGCAATTTCTAGATGGTGTTGCAATGACGACTTATTGCACAGAATTTCGCTGTCCAAGTGAAGAAGATATTGAATCAATTTCAGCCGCTGCACGGAAAAGAGCTGATCTTTCACCCACATCAAAATGAACAAAAGCCATGTTTGACCCTTTTCTCGAGGAACTGAATCTGGGTATCGCCAAGCGAGGCGGCACTGCTTTAGAAGTTCCGGATGGCCTAGAGCAATGTGAATCCAGAAAGAACAAAAGCATCATTCGCAGTTGGCTTTGGCAAGTCCCTGGCTTTCGACGATGGAGGGTCACAAGGCTTGATGCTGGCGACAGCTTGCAAGTTCTGAATTCAGTTGCATACCCAGATCACAGCCTCGATCACCCTTTGATGGGTGTTGATCTGCTTTGGTTTGGCGCCAGACAAAAACTTGTCGCGGTTCTCGATTTTCAGCCACTTATTCAAGACCCCAACTATCTCGATCGCTACTTCACTGGTTTAAGGGATCTCAATCGACGTTTTCCAGATCTCAACGGCGAAGAAACCATGCGCTCGTTTGATCCAAACCAATATTTCTCACCCTGGCTGCTGTTTTGCCGAGGTGGCGCTGAACAAGCCGAGGGATCTCTTCCAGCGGCTTTCTCTGCCTTTTTAGACACTTATTGGTCGATGCACGACCAAGCAGCAAGCGAGTCTCAACTTCCGAAAGCTGAGGTGGAGCGCCTACAGGACGCCTACGACGTTTACAGCGCTGAACGTGATCCAGCCCATGGACTATTCACCAGTCATTTCGGGAAAGACTGGTCAGACCGTTTCCTGCATGAGTTCCTTTTTCCCGCAAGCCAGCATCAATGAGCTTCCATCACCGCCAGACCAGCCTGGATCCCGTACAAATCGATGGATGGCGTTGGCAACCCTTTCTCGACAGCGCCATCGAAGCGCTGCAACCCCTTCAACCCGAGCCCTATCCAGTCCCGGAAACGTTTCTCCAAAAGGAGGGTGTCACAGGATCGAAGGCCAAACCCGTAGCCGTCACCACCGCCACCTGGGCATGCAAAACCGCAAAGTTGCGGCAGGTTCGTTCAGCCTGTGTCGAAGCAGGAGCGGCCGCATCCGTTCTGAATTTCGTCATCAATCCGAGCTCCAACTACGACCTGCCCTTCTTTGGTGCTGACCTCGTCACCCTTCCAAACGGACATCTTCTGGCGCTCGATCTACAACCTGTCGATAAGAGCGACAACCGGCACACGGAACCGGTCTGGGAACGCCTCGTACCACTTTTTGAACGTTGGCGAAAGGAGCTGCCTGATGGCGGACCGATTCCAGAAGAAGCCCAGCCCTACTTCTCCCCAGCATTCCTTTGGACAAGGCTGCCCCTCGGAGAGGACGGTGACACCTTGATTAAGACGGTCATTCGACCAGCTTTCGAGGACTACCTCGCCCTCTATATCGACCTTGTGAACGAGGCTGATCCAGTGGATGAGGCTCGGTCAAAACAGCTCTTAGCAGGCCAGCATCGCTACACCGCCTATCGAGCAGAAAAGGATCCGGCGCGAGGCATGCTCACCCGCTTCTACGGAAGCGAATGGACAGAGGCCTATATCCATGACGTCCTTTTTGATCTGTGAGCTGCTTTGCACTGCCCACAGTTGGTGGCGCAGTTAAACATTATGAACAGGCTTCGGGGAGCCTCCTCTAGCTTCGCGAGAATCTCCTTCGACGGGATGCGAGAGCCTCCCGGTTTCTCCCATCTCTGTCTGGGAATCCCTTTTCAGACGTAGTTCACAGGAACGACAACAATGTTCGACGCCTTCACCAAGGTTGTCGCCCAGGCCGATGCCCGGGGACAATTCATCAGCACCAGCGAGATCGACGCTCTTGCTGCCATGGTCTCCGACAGCAACAAGCGTCTGGATGCCGTGAACCGCATCTCCAGCAACGCTTCCACCATCGTTGCGAATGCTGCCCGCGGCCTGTTTGCCCAGCAGCCAGCACTGATCGCCCCTGGCGGCAACGCTTACACCTCACGCCGCATGGCTGCTTGCCTGCGCGACATGGAGATCATCCTCCGCTACGTCACTTATTCCGCTTTCACCGGCGACGCTTCCGTGATGGAAGACCGCTGCCTGAACGGCCTTCGTGAGACCTATCTGGCCCTCGGCACTCCTGGTGCTTCCGTGGCTGCCGGCGTGAACCTGATGAAGGAAGCCGCCATGGAAATTGTCAATGACAAAGCAGGTATTTCCTCTGGCGACTGCGCATCTTTGAGCAGCGAAATTGGCACGTACTTCGACCGGGCTGCAGCCTCCGTCGCCTGATTCAAGACTCAGTTAATCGACGTCTTTACACCTTCATCGATTCATGAAAACTCCCCTCACCGAAGCTGTTGCAGCAGCTGATTCTCAGGGCCGGTTCCTGAGCAACACCGAAGTTCAGGCAGCCTCTGGTCGCTTCAACCGCGCCAAAGCCAGCCTCGATGCAGCCAAAGGCCTCACCACCAAGGCTGACAGCCTGGTGAACGGCGCTGCTCAGGCCGTTTACAGCAAGTTCCCTTACACCACGCAGATGGAGGGTTCGAACTACTCCACCTCTGCTGAAGGTAAAGCCAAGTGCTCCCGTGACATCGGCTACTACCTCCGCATGATCACTTACTGCCTGGTGGCAGGTGGCACCGGTCCGATGGACGACTACCTGATTGCAGGTCTCGACGAAATCAACCGCACCTTCGAGCTTTCTCCTTCCTGGTATGTGGAAGCTCTCAAGTACATCAAGGCGAACCATGGCCTGAGTGGCGATGCTGCTACCGAAGCCAACAGCTACATCGATTACGCAGTGAACGCTCTGATCTGATCGATCAGTTCATATCCGCAACAAGCCCTCCTCACGGAGGGCTTTTTTATTGTTCAAACAGCTTGGGCCAGAACGCTGAAATGACTCCTACGGTGCAGAACTTTCTCACCCTGCTTTGCGGTGAATACAGCAATCAGCAGCAAGCCTTGGATAACCCGCCTTTCTTTGCACATATTTTTCTGAGATACCGCCCCCTGGAACATCTCCAGCCGGGATCCATTCTGCTGGAACAAAGCTATGCGATCGACCCAAAACATCCATACCGCCTCCGCATGATCCGAGCAGAGGAACAAACGCCTGGTGTGATCAAATTATGGAATCACACCTTCCGAGAGCCCTCCAAATTTGCCACGGCAACCTTTGACAAAGACTGCAGACAAACCATTCAAGACAGTGACCTGATCTGCCTTGATCAATGCCATTACCAAGTTGAACAAAAGGACGATGGCTATCACGGAGCTATCGAGCCTGGATGCCGCTGTGTTGTGCATCGAAATGGGAGAGAAACCATTCTGGCAAGCACATTCCACCTCCAGGACAGCACACTCAAAACTCTTGATCGCGGACATGACCCCGACACGAATGAACGAATTTGGGGGTCCATTGCAGGGAACTTCTGCTTCAATAAAACTGAGAATTGGGCAAAAGATATACCCGAAGCCTGGTCATCATGAAACCATTAAGCGAGCAGCAGATCATCACTAATCTGCAGCAATACGACGACACCTCAGCACGCTATTACGCTGCATGGTGGCTGGGAAAAATGAGGAGCAAACATCCGGAGGCAATCCCTTTACTGATGAATTGCCTCACTGATCATATGACCAATGATCAGGATCAGGAGAGACGTGGCGTCGCCTTAAATGCAATTCGCGCTCTTGGATTACTGCGTGACGGGAATGCCATCCCATCCCTCATCACACTTCTTTCGTCCAACGATTACACCATTCGAGAAGAAGCCGCAAGGAGCCTCGGCGCGCTTCGAGCAGAAGAGGCTGTCCAACCCATTGGCCTCTTGCTGAAGGGAGGTCTTGACACCGCTGGCAGCGAACAATCCTCTTCACCACAGCTCAAAGAGCCATGCGAAGCCTTCCTGGAAGCACTGGGAGACATTGGGGTCAACACAACAGAAATTGTTGAGCTCATCAAACCGTTTACCCATCACCATCGACCTCTGATTCGAGCGGCCGCTTGCCGAGCTCTTTTACAACTCACTCAAAACGTGGTTTGGGCCAATGAACTCCACGAATTACTCCGTCATCCAGAACCATTGGTTCGACGCGGCGCACTGCTCGATCTCGGAGCGACAGGATGGCTGGACGCCTTACCTCACATCAAAACGGCAACCGTGGAAGCAAGCCTCAAGTTGGTGGCATTGCGAGGACTAGCAGAACAAAACGAAGCGATCGACGTGCTCAATGCAATGGATGAGCTTCTGTAATGGCTTCTGACACTCTTCAACAAGCGATTCGCAATCTTGATCAAGCCACAACAACTCCAGAGCTCATCCAAGCAACACAAGCGATCTGCGCTCTTCAGGATCCGGACGCCGCGACTGCCTTAATCAAGGTGCTTGGCTTCAACAATCCAGGTGTCGCTTCTGTTGCAACACAGGGCCTTATTGCCTTAGGTCGGGAGATTATCCCGACGTTGCTCGTGAGCCTGGACGCTCGCAATTATGGTGCTCGCGCTTGGGTCGTTCGCGTGATTTCTGCACTGCGGGATCCCCGAGGAATTGATGTTCTCGAGCATGCACTCAATGCTGATATTGCACCCAGCGTTCGACGGTCAGCGACCCGTGGATTAGCAGAACTCGATCTGAATCAGTCGTCGTTCGATCGAGATTTAGAACGTTGCTTCCAATGCCTATTTCAAGCAGCAAAAGACGACGAATGGGTGGTGCGTTATGCAGCAGCCTTCGGCCTTGAACAGCGACTCAACACCCCATCAATCACGTCAGCTCAGACGACACAAGCGCTGGCACATCTACAACATCTCAGTTCCAGCAAAGAGACTGTCAAAGTGGTTCGCATGCGTGCTGATCTTTCGCTACGACGCCTTACTTCTCGATGACCAAGTCACTGTTGTTTGTCTGTCTCGGCAACATCTGCCGTTCACCTGCCGCTGAAGGAGTTTTTCTCCATCTTCTAGACCAACGCGGCCTGAACGATCAGTTCATTGTCGATTCAGCTGGGACAGGTGGTTGGCATGTCGGCAACCCAGCAGATCGACGCATGCAAGCCGCGGCCAACAAGCGAGGGATTCAACTCCCAAGCCGAGCACGTCAAATCAGCCTGGACGATCTGCGGACTTTTGACCTCGTGCTGACCATGGACGACGCCAATCTGGCCGCAGTGCGCAGCCTCGCCGATGAAGCAGGTTCACAAGCCACCGCCACCATCCAACCCATGCTGAGCTTTTCAACAGCATTCAGCGAAACGGAGGTACCCGATCCGTACTACGGCGGTGAAGCGGGTTTCGAGCATGTCCTCGACCTCCTGGAAGATGCCTGCTCGAACCTTCTCGATGACATCTGCCCATCCAGCTGAACTCACCCAACTGGTGTTGGCCAAACCTCCTCAGGAATTCGGCTGCGGAACTGCTGCACCAAAGCATCGATCACCGCATCGATGCTCATCCCATCCGTGATGACTTCAAGAGCATCATCGGCTTGAACCAATGGTGCTTCCTCACGCGTGCTGTCCAGCCGATCCCGCTCGGCGATTTGCTCTTCCAAAACAGCACGCTCAGGCACGGGAAATCCCCGCTGTTCCAGATCCAAAGCCCGGCGCCGGGCGCGCTCCTGAACCGTCGCCGTCAGAAACACCTTCAGGTCAGCATCAGGGAAAACAGCGGTGCCGATATCACGTCCCTCAGCAACAAGTCCTCCTGCTGCTCCCATCGCCTTCTGTTGGGCAGTCAGCGCTTGCCGCACACAACGGTGGGCGGCGATGGCTGACACCGATGCCGTCACCTCTGGTGATCGAATCGCAGCACTGACATCCGTTCCGTTAATGAGAACTTGCTGGTCGCCTCCTGGACGGGACGACAGCTTGAGGTCTAGATCACTGAGCAGTGGTTCAATCGCGGCTGCATCGTTAGGGTCTACACCCTGTTGTTGCACCAGCCAAGTCACCGAGCGGTACATCGCACCGGTGTCGAGATAGACCAGTCCCAAACGCTCGGCAAAGGCTCGGGTCACGGTGCTCTTTCCGGCTCCGGCAGGTCCATCAATGGCAACAAGGGGCTGGCGGTTCATCAAAAACACGTGATCAATCAAACGCGTTGGCCCACATCGCACCGCCGCTGCCAGCAACGCGATCGGCGCATCGGCACCACAGGGCTGAAGAGTCTGCGGGTCAACTCTCTCTACATACTCCACCTCAAGACCAGCGCTCAGCAATTTGTCTTTTAGAGAGCTCACAGACTCCTGCGTCGAGGCCTCCGTCAAGACGCGAGGCAACGCACTGGAGCGAAGGCGTTCAGCGTCAGACAGGTATTGATTCCTTGAACTCAGAGCCAAGCCGTCGGATTCACGAACCGTGGCCACACCCTCAATCAGAACGGGAAGGCCAAGGGCCTCGACAAGCCTGCGCAAAATGACCAACTGCTGCCAATCCTTTTCACCAAGAACCATCCGTTCTGGCTGAACGAGGGCCAGCAGACGCATCACCACAGTGGCCACACCATCAAAGTGACCAGGCCGGCCCTGCCCGCAAAGGTATCGCTGAAGCGACGCAGGCACCTGCAAACGCCAGGACTGCTCTGCACCATTGGGATAAATGCCCTCTGGTGAAGGCGCCCATAGGGCATCAGCACCAGCTTCGGCTGCAAGGCTGATGTCAACGTCGAGCGTGCGCGGGTAACGCTCGAAATCTTCCTCCGGACCAAACTGAAGGGGGTTCACAAACACGCTGACCAACACCACACCACCGCTCGATGCCGCAGTTCTGATCAATTGAGCGTGGCCTCGATGGAGCCCACCCATGGTGGGAACGAACACCAGAGGTCGGTCGATCTGGCTTCGCCAGATCTGCAGATCCGCCTGTGTCCGCAGGAGAGGAAGAGACCTCAGCGCAGCACCTCAAGACGCACTTGTGCCACCCCAGATGCAATGAGGCCAAGACTGCTTGCCGCTCCATGGCCGAGGTCGATCACACGGTGATCAATAAAAGGCCCGCGATCGTTGATCCGAATCACGGCGGAGCGACCATTCCAAAGGTTGGTGACGCGCACCTTGGTGCCGAAGGGCAGGGTGCGGTGGGCAGCCGTCATGGTGCCGGGCTTAAAAACCTCACCGTTCGCTGTGCGGTTGCCATAAAAGCCAGGTCCGTACCAACTGGCTTCGCCAGTGATCACACGAACAACATCTGGCACCACTTTCAACTTGGGCGCAGGAAGAGTCGCTTGCACAGGATCAGGAGAGTCGTTGACCTCATCCGGCTGAAGCACTGCCTGGGGTGCTAACGCCTCAGGACCAGTCACTGAATTCAGCTGAACCCGAGTCAAGAGATCAAGGGGGTCAGCGAGTTCACGTGCATCAAAGTCGCTTGCCACAACAGGCAAAAGGCTGGCACCAGCCACAAAAGCAGTGCTAATTGACAGCGATTGAATGAGGCTTCGCATGAAAGCGACTCCTAGAAGCCATCGCTTGATCGATGGACTCGTTCGAGGAATCTGTTCTCAATAGTTGCCGTGACGGTAAAGACAGCCCTCCATGGGTTGCACAACCAGCGAACGGTGCAAGAAGAACCAGGGATCCAGCCACAACAACCCGACAATGATGTGCAGGCCTGGCTCAGCCCTCATCGCACCGAACGCCTGCCGAATCAGATCAACTAATCAAGCCCACAAGTCGAACTAATCCATCAGAGGTGCAAACCGGGAAGCGTCACGAGGTCGGCGCCATTGCAGGATCAGGAGGTGAGAGCTGAGTTATGGATTACAAAAGCGCTGGCGTCGACGTCGAAGCAGGACGCGCGTTCGTTGAACGAATCCGCTCCTCCGTCGAAGCAACCCGTCGTCCGGAGGTTGTTGGAGGCCTCGGTGGGTTTGGTGGAATGATGCGCCTTCCCCCCGGCATGCGCCAGCCCCTGTTGGTCTCCGGCACCGATGGAGTTGGCACAAAGCTCGAACTCGCCCAAGAGCACGACGGGCATCACGACGTGGGCATCGACTTGGTGGCGATGTGCGTGAACGATGTGATCACCTCCGGGGCAGCACCGCTTTTCTTCTTGGATTACATGGCCACAGGTGCCCTCAGCCCAGAGGCGATGGCTCAGGTCGTCGAAGGCGTGGCCGAAGGCTGCCGAAGGAGTGGATGCGCTCTGCTGGGAGGAGAAACAGCTGAGATGCCTGGGTTTTACCCCGCAGGCCGTTATGACCTGGCCGGTTTCTGCGTTGCCGTTGTGGAAGCCGATGAGGTGATTGATGGGCAAAACATTCAGGCTGGAGACCACGTCATTGGTGTGGCGAGCAGCGGTGTGCACAGCAACGGTTACAGCCTTGTGCGCAAAGTGCTCGAAGCAGGTGAAGCCAACAATGAAACCTGTTATGGACCAGACCAACGACCATTAATTCGAGATCTGCTCAAACCAACTCGGCTGTATCCAGCGTTGGTTCAGACACTCCTTCACCAGGACATCCCGATTCACGGGATGGCACACATCACTGGAGGAGGCCTGCCCGAGAATCTTCCGCGCTGCCTACCAGACCATGTCAGTGCGCAAATCCGTCCTGATAGCTGGCCGCGCCCCGCACTCTTTGATTGGCTTCAACAAGCCGGCGACATCCCTGAGCGCGACCTTTGGCACACCTTCAATTTGGGGATCGGGTTCTGCTTGGTTGTGCCCGACAGTCATCGCGAGCGATGTCTCAGCGCATGCTCTGAGGCTGGACATCTGGCCTGGACCATCGGGACGATCAACACCCGTGACACCTCGAGCCAATCCGCCATCAGCGGTCTTCCGGATTGAATACTTCGGTTTCCAACGGCATCCAACCTGTTTCAGCCTTCGCCGTAATGGTCCACTAAAATATGTTTAAGCGAATCGGAATCAGCTTCCGATAGCAGCGCGATACATCGATTTAATTGCAATGGCTTTTGATAGATCACAGCGGACAACGCGCCGCCGTTCCTCAGCTGGTCCGACTCCTCCTCGCCGTCCGATTTCAGCTGGTCAGGACCGCGGCCATCGTCAGGGACCAAGGCCAACTTTTTTAACTCTGCGGGACCACGGCAAGGTTTTTGTTGCAGATCTTCCGTACCTATCCGACGGTCAGTTAGCCCAGATCACCAAAGAAGCTGAGGAGGTTCTGACCAGCCTCGAGCGGCGGATCTCGGAACTCGAACAGGAGTTGAGCCACAGCCAGCAGGATCGGGACACCCTGATCAAGGCCACCACCAAACGGGATGTCACCCATCGGTTCATTCGCTCAATTCAAGAAGAGCAGGAGCAGCGGCGTAACAATCCGGCCCTGCGACATGCCGCAGGGGAATCGCTACCTCGAACCTTTCTGGAAGTCGCACGCCACAGACTTCCCGGGCACACCTTTGATTCCTTGCTGCAAGAGGCCTTAGCAGCTTGCGAACAACAACAGCAAAAACCGGCCGTTGAGCCCGTTGAGCAGCCGGTCAAAGTGGTTCCAATTCGGAGTGTTGATAGTGAAAGCCTCCCCGTAGTTGTCAGCCCTGATCCACCAGAAAACGCAGCTGGAGCCTGAGGCACTGCCTCAATCGCTCAGGAATGGGTTTTCAGGCATACGGCGCTGACAGGATTGACGTAAATGGTCCAACTGCGCCGTTTCATCGGCACTCAACTGCCAAGTCAGAGCAGCCGCAACATCTCTGGCCTGCTCAGGACGCCGAAGTCCTGGAATCGGAGTTGTCCCATGGGCACGACACCAGTTCAGCGCCACCTGGGTCATCGACACCCCACGCTTCAGAGCAACACGCTGAAGCTCACCACGCAGGGCTTCACTCTCCGGCAACAAGCGAGCTTCGATGCGTCGACGCAAACGGGTCTCGGCCTTGGGCTTTGCTCCAGGAGGTTGGCAAAGAATCCCAAAGGCCAGCGGGCTATAAGCGAGAACCTCAATCCCTTCAGCACGACAGATCTTGAGGACTGCGTCTACGCCTGGGGCCTGAGGCGAAAGAAGCGAGAACTGCACTTGGACGCTACTGAGCTGTACGCCACGAGCCTGAAGCTGCTGGAGCATCCACTGCAGTCGACGTGGACCAACATTGGACACTCCCAGTTCGGCCACGTCACCGGCCAGGACATAGTCGGCAAGTCCTTCCAGAAGAGCGGCTTCCTGCCAAGGCGCATACCTGGCCGTACTCCAGTGCAGCTGAACACGACGCAAAGATCCCTGGAGACGGGAGCGACTGGCGGCGAAGGCCCGATCAAAGCCGCGGCGCCCCAATCGCCAAGGAAACGGCGCAAGCTTGGTGGCCACCACCAACTGGGCGCGCCGCATTGCCGGGAGAGTCCGGATCAAGTCACCCAGCAACGCTTCACTGCGACCAGTCAGCTCACCGGTGCCATACGAATCGGCGGTATCAATCAAGTTGAGCCCGGAAGCCAATGCCTGCCGAAACGTGGCCTGCAACTGAAGATCGTCGCGCTCGGGGCTGTATCCCCAAACCAGCTGATTCCCCCACGACCAGGTTCCAAAACCGATTCCGTTCAACCGGCGACCACCACAGAACGCCATGATCGTTGCACTGCCAATACCGGGATGTCACTGCAACCCAGCCAATCTCAGGACCTCGCAGGGCCATCAGACGTCAGCGATGGCGACAAGGCGATGACTCAGGACGACGCCATTCTTTGTGACCACTGCAAAAGAACTGCTAACAACGGGATTCGATGCCTGGGGATGTGCGTTGCCGATAGTCAGTACTGATGGTTGATCGCTGCCGCTCTTGGCCACTGGCCTTGATCGCCCTCGCACTGGGCACCATGACTTCAGCGAAGGCCTTGGACAGGCTTGAGTTGGAGGCCGCCAAGTGCAGCATGGAGCGCAACGGTTCAGAGGTGCCCTGCCATCGCCTGGTGTTCCGGCAATCCGACGATCATGCCCTGCGGATCCGGATTATGGGATCAAGCACGGCAACGGCAGGTGAGATCCGACTCACATTTGTGAGCCGAGAAGCGACAAATAGTGCCGCCTTGCATTGCAACAACCAGAGCTGCCGGCTTAAAGAAACAATTTGGACAGGACGCGTGAACAGTGGCTCTTGGATTGCGTTCGATCAGCGCGGGCTCCCCGAAAATCCATCGAACGCAGAGTTGATGACTGGAGAATGCCAAATTTCCAAAAAGCAGGTGATCTGCGACGGTCAGACGACTGACGGGGATGTCCTGCATGCCGAGGCACAACTCTGAACCTCAATCAACAATGCATGTCTGACAGCACCAACGTGGGCGCGGTGGGACATTCGCTTTCACGTTGACTGGATGGGCCATGAGAAGCACATCAATGGCACCAAAAGCGAAGAGACCGTCCTTAAGTTCTGGAAGATACTTC
>CEPW01047808.1_pt1 | contig 19694 bp, 21 predicted proteins | sample 356211 | NCBI WGS metagenome assembly CEPW01 (sample SAMEA2620021, study PRJEB7988) | marine metagenome | biome: marine biome (ENVO:00000447); feature: deep chlorophyll maximum layer (ENVO:xxxxxxxx); material: "saline water (ENVO:00002010), including plankton (ENVO:xxxxxxxx)" | depth 25 m
GCTCCGAGGAGGAACGACGTCACATTCGTCGCCAACGAGCCCTTTCGAGCAAGTAAACTGGCTGAACCTTTCGTTGCTTCCAATATTTTTAAGCAGCTTTAGGAAAGGCGATTAGTTCGCGCCAAAACCTATCTTTGGAGTAACTTCGGTTCCTATATCGACAAAGGTAATTCTGCTAGATGGCACACCGACTTGCCGTCCGTCCTTATCCGTGATCCATAGCACCGACAAGTCTCCGTTAAGAGCGCTCTCAATACTGCCTTTTATTTCATCGACCTTTGCATCTGGCGGTAGTTCAATTTCTAATTCTTTAGCTATATCTCCAACACCCACACGGATAATCATTGGATTTCCTTTCTGCCTCTAATTGAGGAACTTCAGCTCTTTATTATATTTGCGAGTTGGCGCCAACTCTACGTCAATTGTCGCCGCCATCTGTGAGAAGATTTTCCCAGCTTCACTTTCTGGTTGCTCCGCCATCAATGGGTCGCCCTGATCAGACCCTTCCCGCAATTCAATCGTAAAAGGTATTTGGCCTATCAATGGGACGTCCAAGCGATCTGCAAGGTCTTTCCCCCCACCCGATCCGAAGAGAAAATACTGCTTGCCATCATCACCTGTGAACCATGACATATTTTCAATGACACCTTTGACAGCTAGATTCACGTTTTCTGCCATAAACGCCGCCCTTTGCGCCACTTTCTGGGCTGCTGGTTGCGGTGTCGTCACGACATACAATTCCGAACGGGGCAAAAACTGGGCGAGAGATAACGCTATGTCTCCAGTGCCAGGAGGTAGGTCGATGAGAAGGTAATCGGGTTCGTCCCAGTAGACATCAGTGAGAAATTGCTCCAGTGCCTTATGAAGCATGGGCCCACGCCAAATAACAGGCTGATCTTCCTTGGCGAAAAATCCCATTGAGATCGCTTTAACCCCATGCTGTTCTGGGGGTATAAGCAATTCATCAATTATTGTGGGCGGCCGGTCAATACCTAACATTCTCGGAATAGAAAATCCCCAAACATCGGCATCTACCACTCCTACTTTGTTTCCTTCCAGCGCCAAAGCAATGGCTAGATTCGTTGTCACCGAAGATTTTCCGACTCCGCCTTTCCCTGACGCTATGAGTAGCACTCGCGTTGTCGATTCCGGTTGAGCGAATGGGATCAGTCTTCCTTCTGCATGGCCATGTGCTGGCTGCGATCCTGCTGTCTCGGATGGCCTTCCGTGGACTACTTCCGTAACTCGGGCACGTTCTTCGTCGGTCATTACGCCAAAGGAGATTCTAGTTTGTAAGCGATCATCAAGACCGCTGATGGCTTCCGTAACACTCTGTTCGATGGTTGTTCGCATCGGACAGCCGGCGATAGTAAGCGCTATCTCTACTTCTACTGTCGTATCATCGATTGATACATTTCGGACCATTCCAAGGTCGACGATACTCCTGTGCAATTCAGGGTCTTGCACAGGTTGAAGTGCTTGAAGTACTTGCTCGGTATCTGTGGTCATTGTGCTCTGACTTACCTTCTTCCGGATGTTGTTAATACCTCGGACTCTGTTTAGAGCTTATGAGAATGATTTTAGCCACTGGGATGCACGAAAGCCTATACGAGAATCATTCTCCGGATTTTTCCGAACGCGACGAGAAGAAAAAATGACGATTGCTGACACACTTTAAGCCCAACGAGGGTTGCGCCATGCCAGCAGGTCGCTAGCTAGCTGCATTCTGCCGCGTTCCTTACTTTTTCTATTGAGAATTGAATCTCAGGTGTCAGGTCACTTGCTGCAAAGATCGCGTTTATGCTTTCCAGGTCGTTACAAGCCCCCACCGGGTCAAAGCCTGCTCGGACAGTAGCCCGTGACAGGAGAGCTTCGAGATTGTTTGGGTTCTCTAGAACAGCCAGATTTAACTGGTCTACCGCTCGGTCTAATAATGTCGTGTTCCCTGTTTGCCAGAGAAGAAGAGCTTCTCGACTTAATGCTTCGGGGTGGGTGGGGAAATCGGCGATAATGGCGCGATATATCTTTATTGCGCTAACAGTGCGTTCATCCTTGTCGCTAAGGAGAAGGTAATTGGCTGCCTCGAGCCCAATGTCTGGTTCTAGTTGTAGGTCCTCAAGAGTCGGTTCAGGTTTTTCAAGAATCGTCGGATATCGAGCTTCTCCGTAAACTTCACCGTAGAGGCCCCGTTGTTGAACGATCCCAAGTATGTCTTCACGGACAGGGCTAGATCGAAGTTCATCAAGGTAGGTGGCTGCCTGGCTGTGTCTTCCTTCATTGGAAAGCGCAATCGAAATGAAGACAAGTGCGTCTGGGTAGCTAGGTTCGAGAACAAGCACTTCTTCCCACGCTGCTATTTGGATGTCTGTATCTGCGCCACTTTGGTAGTTAAGCCAGGAGCGGTATGTCATCGCTTCCACATTACTGGGCTGTACCTCTAGCACCTGATCAAAAATTTCAATCGCTTCTCCCCACCGATCCCTGTTGCCCAGAAGCATTTGCGCTTCAGATATTTGTGTGTTGACGCTCTTTCGTATGGAGCCAGTTATACTTTCGCCCTCGGAGCGGTCACCTGATGTTTGGCTGACTGTGATGCCTGCAACTACTCCGAGAAGAACTACTCCCAGAGACCATAGAAGAGCTTTCGTGCGGTAACCCTTCTTTGGTGGTTGACCGCTGCTGACAGCTTTCTCTGATTCGGCAATATCTGCGAGCTCCCTTGTATAACGGCGGACAAGCATGTCGTGGTCATCAGAGGAAAGGTTGCCGCTTTCTAATTCCTGATCTAATTCCTGAAGCGACTTTAAAAGAAATTCTTTTTGCTCAGCGACGAAATTACTATCTGAAGTTTCTCCACCGCCTCTATGTTCTTTCATTTTCGCCTCTGCTGGATATATCCGATTCGTAGGTCGATCGAAGTTCCTGAACTCGTTCTTGCAATTCGTCGCTTAATTCCTCATTAGTGTCGGCGTCTCTTTTCCGGGAGAACGCAAGAATCATACCTCCGACTGCAACTCCGGCAAGAAGGAACGGGGAGACCCAAACAAAAACCTCGATACCGTCGTTTCCAGGATTCAAATCAACCCAGTCTCCATATTGCTCCCTATAAAAAGACCGAATCTCATCGTCAGTGAGGCCATTATCGACCTGGCTTTTTATTTCAGCTCGAATGACCTGCGCTATCGGGGCGTTACTTTCAGAAACTGGCTGCCCCGAACACTGAGGGCAAGCAATCGTTGAGGCAAGGCTCGCTGCTCGATCTGCAGAGCTTTGCTCACTTGACTTGTCAACAATGCCGATAATCAAAGCTGTTACGAAAGTAGCTATAAGCAGAATCCAAGAGAGGTGCCGAAGTGATGCCTGTTTCAACATGAGATACTTTCAGCAAGCCTCTGATAGGTTACTGGGCCTATCACTTTAAGGACCACGATGCCGCTTGGAGCAATCAAATATGTTTCGGGAGCTGTAAGAACGCTGAAATCAAGTGCCATCTGATTCGTTTCAGGGCCCACGATCACCGGCCAATCGCCTCCGAACCGTTCAAAGAAATCATCTACGTCTGCTTTCTCATCGTTAAAGGCAACCCCCAGCAGCTGAGTTGGGCAAAGAATACCGTCTTCATTGACTACCCCTTCCTCGTGAAACTGGAGAAGGTCAGCATGCTCTTCAACGCACCCTGAACACCAACTAGCAAAGAAATTCACAGCGACCCATGTTTGCTCCCCGGGGACTTTAGATCGATTCTGTTGAAGTACTTGACCTAGGTCAATGACTTCTCCCCTAGCTGAAACCCCTTCGACAACCGGAGATAATTCTCCCACTAAATCAAAATTTGGGGTGTTTTGCTGTTGATTCTGCACGGCGAGAATAACAATAAACGCGATTGAAAGCATTGCAATCACGGCTGTAGCCCATTTAAACGGAGTCATGCTTCAACTCCTTCTCTAAGGGCTACTTCCTTCTTTTCGGATGTTCCTTTCCTCAAAACTGGCCGTCCCGTTTGAGGGAAGATTGACAACACGGCCCCTACAAGCATCAGTAAGCCGCCTAGCCATATCCATATAAGCATTGGTTGTCTCGTGACCTGAATAACGATCTTCTGCTCTTCCCCCTCCGGAGGCTTAAGAAGGGCTACTTGAACATCTTCAAAGAAAGTAATCCTTGTATCTGGCGCCGGGACGATTTGGCCAGATGCAATAAATCTCTCAACCGCTGGGCTTAACATTTGCCCATCTACTTCAAGCAACACTTCTTCTTCAATCCGGTTTGAATGAACATAGGTATTTGACGAAACATAGGTCACATCAGTCTCACCAATCCGGACCTTTTGATCAGGTGTTAAGGAAAGCGAAGCCTGGTCAACGTACGAAGAGCTAGCAATGAACCCCACTGCGAGAAGTATCACTCCGATATGAACGACCATCCCCCCATTTTTTCGGCCAAGAAACCCTCGAACGCCTCTCCTTCGAACTGATAAGCCCAATTGCCAAACGGCACTCATCCCAGCAAATCCAGCCATAGAGAACCCAAGAAGCGGCATTGTTCCGCGAGCCCCGACAGCGACAGCAATAACCATGCTTAACGCCGCACCCCAAGCCGGCCATTCCACTCGGTGCAATAACATTTCGCTATTTGCTTTTCTCCACGGAAGCAACGGCGCGATCGCCATGAGAAATAGCAGCGTGAACCCAATAGGCATACTCATTTTTTCAAAATACGGAGCACCTACCGATATCTGACGCCCTTGGAGCGCTTCCACAATCAGCGGAAAAACAGTACCTAGAAGAACTACGAACGCAAAGACAGCGAATGCAAGATTATTGGCAAGAAATGCGCCTTCGCGCGAAAGCGGAGAATCTATCCCACCGGGTGAGCGCAAACGATCGCCTCTCCAAAAGATCAGAGATACCGTCACGGTTACTACAAGGGCAAAAAATACTAAAAGCCATCCGCCAAAGTTTCCTGCAGAGAATGCATGTACTGAAGCAAGGATTCCTGAACGAGTAATAAATGTTCCTAAAATCGTTAAAGCAAACGTTGCACAAATTAACGAAAGGTTCCATACACGAAGCAAGCCTCGCCGTTCCTGAACAAGAACGGAATGAAGGTAAGCCGTTCCGGTCAACCATGGGACCAAAGATGCATTTTCAACGGGATCCCAGCCCCAGTATCCTCCCCAACCCAGAACATCGTATGCCCACCAAGCTCCAAGAATGATTCCAGCAGTCAGGAAACCCCATGCGAACAAGGTCCATCGTCGTGTTTCTAAAAGCCACCCTTCTCCAAGGCGGCCAGTTATGAGTGCGGATATTGCGAAGGCGAAGGGAACTGTAAAACCAACAAAGCCCAAGTAGAGCATGGGAGGGTGAAAAGCGACAAGAATATGGTTTTGTAATAAAGGATTCGGACCTGGGCCGTCATACCCGACAGGAGGGTCAAATGATTGAAAGGGGTTAGCTGGGCCGACCATCGCCAGAGCGAAAAACCCCATAACAAAGAACATGACAACTAACGCCCATGCAACCATCGGATCGGTGTAACGGCCACTAAATTTCACAGTTACTACAACAACATAGCCTGCGAGGATTAATCCCCAAAGCAGAACAGAGCCCTCTAGCGCTGACCACATTGTCGCTACGTTAAAGAGAGGGGGAGTTAGCGAACTCCCCTGCTCTGCCACAAACTTTACAGTAAAATCTCGGGTTATCAGAGCCCTTTGCATTGCGAAGGTGGCGATTACCATCCCGCCGAGCACGAGCCATGAGTAACGAGCTCCGACTACAAGGAGTTTCTTTCTTGATGTTCTAAGCCCGACGATAATGGCCACTATTCCGGACAAAGCGCCTACAAGGGAGAGCACGATACCGCTTAGTCCAATCGCAAGATTCATCTCATCTCCTAAGAGTCGGAACTCTTGTCCGATTGCCCCCTATTTTCTGCATCATCAATACGGTCCTTACGATAATCATTATCATGCTTAACTAAAATTCGGTCAGCAGCAAACCACCATCCGTCATTGGCTCCACCTAAAAAAATGTAGTCTTTGGAAGGGAGAGGCCCGTTTTCCCATCTGCCTTCTAGGACTACAGGAACCCCCTCGTCAAATAAGTCAGGAGGTGTCCCCTGGCTTACTACATCTACATACACATCATCGAAAGCAATAGTAAAGAACGTATATTCTGCCTCTCCAATGATTAGGGTTTGCTCGGGGCCTGCACTGGAAATAGGAGACCCGAGAAGTTGGAAACGCTTATCACCGAGCTCTTCCCTTTCAGCTACAGCTTGGTCGGCTTCCAGAAAGGACTGGCTATTTGTCGCTAGAAACCAAATGAGTCCAATAATCGTTCCGGCCACCGCAAGAAGAACTAATCCAGGTATCCATCGGGGCACGCTAGATCTGGTGGTTTTTCTCGGAGAGAGGTCAATGGCCCCTTCACCCTCATTCATCTTTAATCCTCGCCTGATCATCTGTTGAGGAAATCCACCTTTGCCGATCGAAAGGCACTTCTTCAGAGAGCTTTTTGCCTCGCCGGAGAACAAAAATTGCGTAAATTGCAGGAACTCCAACTCCGAAAGCCCAACCAGCGATCAAGTAACCTAAATGAGTCATTGGGATTCTCCCTCTTGAGAAGTCTCCGTCTTTGGCCCAGTGAGTGAGTCTGCCTCAGCCTTGCGTTCTTCGATCGCAGCTCCATAACCTAATGCCTCATGTTCGCTGGAAAGCCAACCAACTCTAAACCGGTGGATCATAAGCCAGACGTAAGCGATTCCCATTATCAATGTTCCTAAGAACCATGTGAAAAGTGTCAAGTCTTCTAGATTCCCATCGGTAAGCGATGACTGTTGATGCAACGTGCTATTTTCCCACCATTCAACAGACCGGTTTACGATAGGGATGTTTATCGTGCCGATAATTCCCACTATGGCAGCTCGCTTTGCTCGGACGTGGGGTGAAGCCGGTACTTGTCGAAGGGCGAGATATCCAATGAACATTAGAAACATGACCAATGTCGTTACTAGCCTGACATCTCCCCATTCCCACCAAGTATTCCAGGTTGGCCTTCCCCATATGCTCCCAGTTACAAGGGTGAGGCCGCAGAAAATGACTCCAATTTCTGCTGATGCATGTGCTGTAGTGTCCCACCAACGAGATTGCTTCCATAGGTACATGATGCTTCCCATCGCAGTGATGCCGAAAGCAATATAAGAAAAGATTGCTACTGGGACATGTATGTAGAGCAACCGAACTGCGTCATCCATCGTGTCATCTTTGGGGCTAAACACAAATGCAAAAAGGACCAAGACAGGGATACCCAGAGCTAAGCAAAATCCAAGAAGTCGGGTACTCCGGGAGCTTGTAGCGCTGGGTTGTGTATCTTTGGCTTCCATAAATTTAATCTTCACGCGTCCTCCACGAGTTGCCCATAGGCCAACATACCTAAAACTGTGTACACAACAGCAAATACAGATAAAAGTCCTAACCAAGCCCAGCCATCTGCATCAACGCGACCAAATGCATCTCCGAAGGTTCTGGTAGCTCCAATAGCAATTGGCGCTAAGACTGGAAGAAGGAGAATGGGAAGAAGTGTCTCACGAACTCCGACCCCTGCTGCGATAACCCCATAAAGAGTTCCAGACGATGCTACTCCAATGGTGGCAAGAATCGCAGACAGACAAATTAGCAATGGATCTTCGACGGAAAGGTCAAATAGAGCAAGCATGACAAAGAAAAGGAGGACCTCTAAAGCGAATAGTTGGATGAAAAGAGCTATAGCTTTACCGAAAAATACTGATGATGAATGTACTGGCGTAAGTAACATGCGCTCCCGAGCTGCATCATCATCTTCGATTTTGACAGCTCGTTGAATTGCCAAAAGAGCAATGAGTAGGACAGCAACCCAGAACAAGCCGGGACCCGTATCTCGCAATGTTTGAGTGTCTGCATCCAAAGCAAAACCAAAAAGAACCACAATCAAGAGAGTGTAAGGAGCAATTTGATTCGTCAGGATACGAGAACGAAGCTCAATTCGAAGGTCTTTACAAGCAATGGACCATGCGTCACGAAACTCCATCGCCGCTCCCTTCGTTATAGATATCGCTAGTAATTCGACCTCCAGCTATAGCCACTATTCGGGTGGGAGAAGGAGAAGAAACTTCCTTTGGCGCATGCGATACTAAGAGGACCGTTGCGCCAGATGCAGCAGCTTCCTGAATCAAATTATCTACGAGATCACGACCTTCAGTATCTAGTGCGGCATGAGGCTCATCAAGAAGCCAGAGTAAGGGCCGCTGAACTACAAGTCCTGCGAAGGACGTTCTCCTCCGCTGCCCAGCTGAGAGCTGGCGGACAAGTACTTTTCGTAATCGGCCGTCAACTCCCATAATTTTGATGGCTTTGTTAATTTCATCTTTCCCAGCCCGAACCATTGAACCCCAAAACGCTACGTTTTCCTCCACAGTGAGATCCTCATACAAACCTGTCTTGTGGCCCAGCAGGCCGACATCTTGCCTTATTGCACGCCTATTTGCGTTTAGGTTCTCTCCAAGTACATACGCTGACCCTTCGCGAACTGGCAATAAGCCGGCGCAAAGCCTTAACAGTGTTGATTTTCCTGCACCGTTTGGACCCTTTATGGTAACTATTTCACCTTTAGCTACTTTTAATGTCACGCCAGTCAAGGCGGGGAACTGCCCCAGCGTTACTACAGCTTCTTGAAGGTCAATAACATCATTCAACTTGGATAACCAATCAAATATTCCACTAATTAAAAGCTACTGGCATCCTACGAATTTGCACGAGTTCTATCGGTACTAGTTCATTTTAGAGAATTGATGCGATATGAACTCGTATCTGGCTTCATTTTCGCTAACGTCAACAGAGATGTTAATTTCACGTATCTTTCGGCGAATTGGTCAGTTGATGATTCTTCTGGGCGCACTGACTCTTCTTTTTGTCGTCTACCAACTCTGGGGTACGGGGATTCTGACCGATAGATATCAGGAAGGCCTCGAAAATGACTTTGAAGAGCTTGTTGAGCAAGTAGAGCAAGTAGATGCACCTGATGAGTCAAACACTGAAAATGAGTTAGAGACTGATCTTGCAGAATTTCTATGGCGTGCAGAAGGAGAGGCTATCGCGCAACTTAATATCCCTTCCTTAAATCTCTCTAAAACTGTTGTTGCTGGTGTAGGTGTTCAAGCTCTACGAAAGGGCCCGGGGCACTATAGCCATACCCCCTTACCAGGGATGCCTGGTAATTCAGCGATAGCTGGACATCGGACAACATGGGGGGCACCATTTGGTGAAATCAACAAATTAGAGCCGGGTGATGAAATTCTCATGCAAACCGTGCAAGGGTCTTTCACATACCGAGTAGTAGAACAAATGGGTGGAAGAGGACACTTTATCATTAGTCCAAATAGGCTTGACGTACTCGAGCAGGACTTCGATACATACCCGAACAGACTTACTCTTATTTCTTGCCACCCAAAACTTACAGCTCGCCAACGAATCATCGTTGTAGCTGAACTAATCGGAGAACCTGCAGATTACTACCCCCCTCCGAAACGCCCCGTTTTTAGTCTCAATCTTTCATTTGGGGTCGAGGGAGGGGATGCACCGGTCCCAGCGGAACCTTCCAGTCCCTTTGATGAACAAGATCCCCCACCAGAGAATGCTTCACAAGATAATCCTCCGTTGACGGAGAACAATGAGAGTCCTCCCGAAACGTCGTCAGATACGGACACTCCAACGGTTGAAGATGTTGAGGTCACAAGCTTCGGCGAAGGCCTCGAAGGAGATAAGGATGCTGTTAACCCCACTATCGCATGGGGCATAGCCGTTTTTATGATCGGATTTACAACTTTCTTTATAGGAAGCCGGTGGAAAAAATGGCCTTCATACCTGATAGGTTTTTTCCCTTTTATAGTTGCTGTCGCTATCTGGTTTTTTAATCTCGAAAAAACTTTACCTAGCTAGGAAGGCTCTCAATTAATGGCGGATAAAATCTCTAATCACTTGCAGCACTCTAAATGATGTAGTTGTTTAGAATGGTTTATTACCTGCATCCCAGCATATTTCTTACTAGGTACAAAAGATGAACTCCCTTTTCAAACAAAGCCTTTGCGTCATCGCATTCAGTTCATTGTTTGTAGGAGTACTCAGTTGTTCATCCGATAGCGGGCAAGAGTCATCAACCGAAGCATCTATTCTCCCTGGCGCTTTAAGCCGGATGGGGGATGCCGATACCTTAACTCTTGAAGGAGAGATAGTTAATTTCCAATACGAACTTCGACTTGAGGATTGTTTTAACGAATACCGGCTCATCGATGAAGAAACAGGTGATATCACGGATCTGACAACAATTGTAGATTGCAGAAGGCCACACGACGCAGAGATCTATAAGGAGTTCGTTCACCCTGCGACAGCTGAGGAACCATACCCTGGGAAAACAGAGCTTGAACGGTGGTCCGCCATAAAGTGCTACGAAGCGTTCAAGGATTTTGTGGGCACCGATTACGAACTGTCAGCGTTGGAAATCGGATACATCCCTCCTGTGCAAGAAGACTGGGAAATAGGCTTATATCGAATTATTACGTGCTACGTTTATGTGCCAGAAAGCCAACTTTCCGGGTCAATGCAAGGAAGCAAAATATAACGATGTCTCAAAATATTCCACGAACTTTATCCAAAGCAGCTAACAGACGTGACTGATTCCCTGCAAACTCAAAGAAAGCTAGTCAGTCGATTCGTGAAAATTGGTAAAAGGGTTGGGTACTCCCTCTGGCTGGTTGCAATCATTTTGTTCTTCGCACTGTTTGCTACGGATTTTGATGGACCTTTAGTAACAGTTGTTATCGTCACTCTTATCGTCGGATCAGTTGTTCTCCTACCTTCCATTGTTTTAAGCTACGCGGTCAGAGCAGCCGAAAGAGAGGACCGAGCACAGCAATTGGAGACTGAAGAGTAAGTCCTTATCAGTCTGGTGGTCGTGGCCCTCCAATTGGAGAAATATCAATCGGAGATTCAGGTATGTCGCCATGTATGATCTGCGGTAGAAACTCTCTTAAGCGCTCAGGAAGTGTTTGCTCTTCAGAAGCCAATAAATCTTCAAGGGGCCACCATTTTCCTTCTTCAAATGCCGCCGCCTCGAGCGCTTCCAACCCTTTCGGGTTCCACTCTTCACTCTCTTCGATTTCAGCAAGGTGTATCCGTTCATCGGACTTGAAGTGATACATGGCAAAATCAAATTCCACGTACTGTGTCCAAATGCAAGGACCGACAACCGCGTTCTTAAATCCACATTCTTCATACAGCTCTCTTTTCGCTGCATCAGCACTACTCTCACCTCGCTCGATTCCGCCGCCAGGTATCTCCCACCAAGTTCCTTTTTCGGGTCGCATTGGATCAGAGCCCTTGACAAGAAATATCTGACGCTCTCTATCTAGGAGCACTACGCGAGCAGCCGGTCTTCGGAAACCCCAAACCATTAGTTTTTAGGCAGATCAGTGAATGGAGTCTCTTTAGGGTGCCCGGGCTCTTTAGGAAGACCCAAAACACGCTCTCCTATGATGTTTCGTTGGACTTGATCTGTCCCACCGTATATCGATGGCGCTGGTGAAAAGACCGTCACTTCATGAATCCAACCCCCGTGATCTACCTCAGAAGCAGTCAGCATACCCTCGGCGCCAATGACCATATTTCCCACTTCCCGAAATTGACGGTATAGCTCGCTCATCATCAGTTTTCCTATATTGCCCTCTGCGCCTGTCCTATCTGCATTTGATTTTGCCCGAATCATATTTAGTCGATTTACTTCAACGAGAGTGTGCAGTTTCATCATTTCGTCCCTAATAACAGGATCTTTATCTTGACCTAATTTTTGAGAAAGCTCTGCAAGTCGGTCAAATAACCTCGGGCCTATTGCTGGGTTTCCTCCTCGAACCTTATTGATCGATGAGATAACCTCTCCTACTTTGCGCTCCAACTGTCCAGCAACTGAACCTGGTATGGCAGTAGGAACTGGGATTGTTCCGCTTCCCAAATGCGACCTTTCGAACATAAGTGTGGCGTTGGCTACTCGCCACCCGTTTGACTTTCCTCCAATCAATGCATCATTATGAACCCGCCCATCGGTAATGAAGACTTCATTGAACAATGCGCGGCCCGTCATTTCGGTCAAAGGCCGCACATCAACACCTTCCTGCTTCATATCGAACGCAAAGTAGGAGATACCTTGGTGTTTAGGAAGCTCGGGGTCTGTTCTTGCAATCAACATCCCCATGTCAGCAACTTTTCCACCTGAAGTCCATACTTTCTGTCCATTGATTATCCACTCATCCCCATCCTTTTCTGCTTTGCATTGCAAACCAGCTAAGTCAGACCCTGCCCCGGGTTCTGAGAAAAGTTGACACCACGCATGCTGCCCATTGAGAATTTTTGGAATGTACTCTTCTATCTGTTCTTGAGTGCCGTGCGCAGCTATGGTTGGCGCAGCTAACATCATCCCCAGCCCAGTTGGAGGGCCTAAAACATTTTTATCGGCTATAACGCTTAATACAGCATGGTTTAACGCCCTGCTCCAACCTCTCCCACCGGCTTCTTCAGGGAGCATCGGATGTGAGAGTCGTGCATCAGCCATGAGTTGCCACCACTCGGCGACGGAAAGTTTAGGGTTCCAGTTGTTTTCTATCCATTCAGAGACTTCGGTCTTGACTTCTTGTTCGCTTTTTTGGCTCATGGTACTCCTAGGAGTTTCTTTTGCTTGCAACACTGTAAATCTACCCGATCGTCTCTAGGACGACTATTCCAGTTTAGTTCTGGGTCCTTCTTGACGTTTAGGTACGACGCTCAATGTCTCCCCATCCCTATAGATAGATACTTTTGCACCGTAGATGTCTTTCAGCGAGTCTTCGGTGATTACTTCACTTGCTATCCCCGAGTTGGTGACCACACCATCTACTAAAAGCGCCATTGAAGTGCCGTATTGGGATGCCAGAGTTAGATCGTGAAAAGCGCTGATAACAGTCAACCCGAGATCTTGGCGTTGCTTGTCTACAAGTTCAAGTACTTCTTGTTGATGTCCTAAATCAAGTGCTGTAGTTGGCTCGTCTAAAAGAAGAATTTTGGGCTGCTGTACTAAGGCACGGGCTATGATGACTCGTTGCCTTTCGCCTCCTGACATTTCTGTTACGTATCTCTCAACAACATTCTCTAAATCCAGATTTTCCACGACAGACAGTACATACGTTAGATCTTCTTTGGTTGGCTGGAATCCCCTTCCGAGGTATGGGGTCCTCCCTAAAAGGATGTAATCAAGGACCCTTACTCTGGGAGGGACAACTGGGATTTGGGGAACGATCGAGATTGTTTGTGCTCGTTGTTTAGGGGCAAGCTGGGAAAGGTCGATGCTGTCGAAGATAATATTTCCAGTTGAAGAAACGAGTCCCGCTATTGCTCGAAGGAGACTTGACTTACCTGAACCATTTGGTCCAATTATGGATAGCCATTCTCCTGATTCAACGCTGAGAGAAATAGAGTTAACAACTTTCTCTCCTCCAAGAATGACCGTTACCGATTCTAAATTCAAGACAGAGGAAGACTCTTCCACGTTAGATAACTCCATCGGATCTCCTTCTTAGGACAAAGAGGAAGAAGGGCGCTCCGAAAAATGCTGTTACTACCCCTATTGGAAGTTCGGCAGGAGATTGAAGAGTCCTTGCAAGAAGGTCGGTAAGCATTAAGAAGGCGGCTCCGATGAGGAAAGATAGCGGAACGACCACGCGATTAGAAGCTCCTACTACTAGGCGAACAGCGTGGGGAACAATAATGCCGACGAAGGCAATAAGGCCGCTTACAGCTACAGCGGAGGCAGATGCAAGAGAAGCTGCGGCTATTACAACCCAACGAACGCGTTGAGGGCGGATCCCCAGAGATAGGGCTTCTTCTTCTCCCACCGCCAAGACATCTAAAGCTCCCCGCATCACGAACATCACTGTGACAGAAAGAAGTGCATAGGGAAGAATCAAGATGACTTCATCCCACCCACTGGTGCTCAACCGACCGAGTATCCAACTATAGACCTGTCGCAACGTTGCCGATTCTCGCTGTTGGATGTATGTCTGGATGGCAGTGAACAAGGACGCTACTGCTACTCCTGCAAGGAGCAGGCTTGCAGTACTCGTTGATCGGCCAACTGCACCACCAACCGCTAATGTGATTCCTACTGCGATAGCTGAACCGAGAAACGCCGCTATTGGGAGAGCATCAAACATGCCACTCCCGTTTGAAGCACCTGAGACGATAGCTACGGTAGCGCCAAGTCCTGCGCCAGCCGCGACTCCTAATAAGTAGGGATCGGCTAAGGGGTTTCTAAAGACGCCTTGATACGAGGCCCCAGCCATTGCAAGAAGTCCTCCGACAATTAAGCCGAGCACAATTCGGGGAAAGCGAACGTCCCATACGATCGCTGCTTCTATCTTGGATAAGCCAGAATCGATAGAAATTCCAGGAATCCTGCCAAAGATTTCAAGGAATATTCGATCTGGTCGAATTGATACAGGTCCGAACAGAAGACTCAATAAAATTGAACATAGAAGTATTAGGAAGGCCCCGACAACTAGCGTTGGAGTTAGCTGAGCGGGGACAATCCCCTCTTTGTCCGAGTCTTTATTCAACTTGCTCCATGGCGACGACAACTGCTTCAAAGAAATCTACAACACGAGGGCCCCATCGTGAAGCTATATCGTCATCCAATTCGATCACTTTGCCTTCATTCACTGCAGTTAGAGCGCCCCACCCGTTCCTTTCGGAAACGGTTTCGGCACTTTGGCCACAGCACTTTGTGTCAGCTAGAAATATCAGATCAGGGTCTTGCGAGAGTATGTACTCTTCTGAAAGTTGGGGATACCCGGATCCTGCTTCATCTGCAGCGTCTGCTATGTTCGTGAGCCCAATCATTGCATAAACCTGACCAATGAAGGTTGTCGATGTTACTGAATAATAGGTCTGGTCGAGTTCATGGTAGAACGTGTAGGGGGAGAAACCGCTACCACGCATGACTAGGTCATCGATCCTTTGTTCCATCTCTGAAACGACGGTCTCAGCTTGCTCGCTATTGCCTGTTGCTTGTCCAAGTTGTTGAATCTGCTGGTAGGTATCTTCGAGAGTCATAGCAGAAAACTGGGTTAGTGAGGGTATGCCCACGTTTGCTAGTCCCTGCTCTATGTCTTCAGGAAGGTAGGAATGGACAACTAGATCAGGCTCCATTGCAAGTATTGCTTCCAAATTTGGTGACCAGCCAGAAATATCTGAAATTGGAGCTTCTGGTGGGTAGTTTGATTGATCATCTACAGCGAAGACCTGCTCTCCAGCCCCTATGGCGAAAAGAATCTCTGTTGCAGTAGGAGATAACGACAGTATTTTCACCGGCTGTGCCTCTAATGTAAGTTCACCCATTGCGGTCTGAAGCGTAACTGGAAATGCTTCAGCGGGTTCTTCCGCTTCAGTAGATTCTTCCGCTTCAGCGGGTTCTTCCGCTTCAGTAGATTCCTCCATCTGGGTATTGCTAGATGTGTCGGCTTTCACGCCGCTTGCATTTATTTGCGTCTCAGAGCTTGAACAATTAGTAGCTAGCGATATCAGGAACGCAACTATCGCTAGTGTGAATAATTTCTTAAATATTTTCATTGGGTACTCTCCCCCGAGCGACTAATCGACTGGGTACCCAGCAACGAACTTGCCTTACCTCGAGAATGTTCGTTTTGCCGCGGACTCGACCGGACTAGTTCGCAAGTTTTGCGAATTTACCGTTGCGGGACAGTGCCGGAATTTAACCGGACTTCGGAACCGTGACAAATGTTATTTAATTTTCAAACTGCAGTGTAGCAGCTAGTGACGAATGCCATCCTTATCGAAGTGGAAAGAAGTAACCCTATAGGATCTGGCTTAGAAAAAGCTTAGTTCTGTCTTCAGTGGGATTAGTAAAGAAGTGTTCAGGTGTTCCCTCTTCAACTATCTCACCAGATTCCATGAAGATAACCCTGTCGGCCACTTCTTTAGCAAATCCCATTTCGTGGGTGACAACCATCATTGTCATCCCGCCAAGGGCTAAATCGCGCATTACGTCTAAGACCTCTTTAATCATTTCAGGGTCGAGTGCTGAAGTTGGCTCGTCAAAAAGCATTATTCGTGGTTCCATGGCCAGAGCTCGGGCTATAGCTACTCGTTGCTGCTGCCCTCCTGATAATTGGCCAGGGTATTTTGCGGCTTGTTCAGGGATACCCACCATTTCGAGCAGCTCTTTGGCTTTATTCTCTGCTTCAGTTTTTGGCATTTTCCGCACCCATTTTGGTGCCAGAGTTACATTGTCCAAGACAGTGAGGTGGGGAAATAGGTTGAATTGTTGAAAAACCATGCCAACCTCGGATCGTATTTTCTCGATGTTGCGTAAATCGTTTGTTAGTTCTACTCCATCAACGACTATTGTCCCTTTCTGGTGAGCCTCTAAACGGTTTATGCATCGAATCCATGTGGATTTCCCGGATCCGGAAGGACCTAGGACAACAACTACTTCTTGTTCTGCAATCGTTGCTGTGACGCCCTTGAGGGCCTGAAAGTCCCCAAACCATTTATCTACGTTTTCACAAACAATCATGTCTGATCGGGTTTTATGGGCTGCTTCCGCGCTCATAGTGCACTACCTCTCTCCACTGCGGGTGTTAATACCTTACTTCTTCCGTCGTTCATCTTTCACCTAAACCAACTCGTTCTTCTAACTTCTGACTGTATTTTGACATTGAGAAAGCAACTATGAAGTAAATGACGGATATGAGAAGGAGGCCTTCTCTCTTTACTCCAAGGAATTCAGTTTGGGCAGGAACAACATATGCTGCTATTCGAAGAAGGTCGAAAGCGCCTACGATAGCGACCAAGGATGTCTCTTTAAAGACACCAATTGCCTGACCAACTAGTGGGGGAATCGATACTCTTAGTGCTTGAGGGATAACAATAAATCCGGTTCGTTGGCTTGTTGTTAGCCCGATAGCGTCGGCCGCTTCGTACTGACCTCTCATTACCGACTGGAGCCCACCTCGGACGTTTTCTGCTAAATATGCTGCGCTGAAGAGGGTATACCCGGTCACGATGGCTGCGAGTTCAGCGATTTCCATTCCTTCGGGGAGGAAAAGAGGAAGAATATTTGAGAAGAAAAATAGAATCGTTATAAGGGGGACGCCTCGAATGGATTCAATGTACGCGGTACTCAGTACTCGGGCGATAGGCATGGAGGAGGTTCGCCCTAAAGCGAGCAGTACTCCCAGAGGAAAGCTCAGAAGAAGCGTGAGGACAGCAACGAAGAGCGTCAAGGAGAACCCGCCAAGGTAAGTAGGCCCTTGTAATTTAAGAGTTGAGGGAGAATTGATTGCTGTGATCAACCAGTGAGATACAGCTATTAATCCGATCCAACTCGCAGCGAACCTAAGTCGGGTTCTTTTGTCAGCAGCAAAGTTGGGGGCGACTAGGGCGGCTAATGCTAAGAGAACAAAACTAATTCGTACTTTTTGTAGCATCGGGTACCAGCCAAAGAAGGCTGCTACCCAGTTAAAGATGGCGAACATGAGAAATCCTATGGCAACAATCCGGCCTATCTCACCGAGATCAGGTTTTGACAGAAGGTATAAAACCAATCCTCCCCCGATCGCGAACATTAACCCTAAAGGAATATCCGTTGAGGCAATGTGGGCGTAATCAAAATCAGGGTCACGAAGCACAATCCAATTCAGGACAAATGGAGAAAGGAACCAGAGGCCCACTAGGACTCCTTTTGCCTTCCCTACCGGAATCCATTCACGTACTTGGGTACCGATCAGATATGAACCTACGAGAATAAGCCACATTACTGTGAACGGTAGCTTTGTGCTCATCGCCACTGTTCGGCCAGTTTCAGCGATTAGTTCTCCGTCCACAAATGCATAATGGCCATACGGAACTGACCAAAGGCTAAGAACAAGAACACCGAGAATCCCGTATGTAAACCAGACTGTTGGCACCGATCCGGAAAGTCGCTTGTCCGAGTCTCTGAAACTGAACCACATAAGTAAACCCACTAGAAGAAATGCCGCCGCCGCTAGTATCCAGCCGAGCCTTGCTGCCCATGAAATCGGAGCAAGAATAGCGAATAAGGCTAGGCCTCCGCCCAGATTCATGGTCCATGTAGAAATCTTCTTAACAGATAGCCGCCCTGAGGCTCTCCATGCCGCTAGAGATAAGCCGGAGAGAGCCATCAAACATCCTAGAGTGAACCATACTCTTACAAATTGATCAGCTGGGTAGCCTTGGGCCATGAGAAGTCGCATGTTGGTTGCGACTGCCCCCCAACGCCTTTCACCGCTAAGAATGAACCCCAACAAAGCGCGAATGGCGTAGATCGAGATAGCGCCGAATATCAATGTGAGGATTGTATTGGGGATGTTGGAAAAGAGGTTTTTACGAATCCATTCGCGCGGAGTTCTGCTTGGTTCTTCAGGCCTGGTTTCTATTTTCATTGTGGTTGGCTCGTTCATTTCATCGCTCCACAATTCTCAGTCGGACATTGAAGAAGTTCACAACTACGGAAATAGTGAGAGAGCAAGCCAAATAGAACAGCATCCATATTGCGAACACAGATAGGTTCTTTCCTGTCTGGTTGCCTACCGTCTGTCCAACTTGGACGAGGTCACTAAACCCGACAGCGATGGCCAGTGATGTGTTCTTCGTTAAGTTCAAGTACTGATTGCCTAGCGGTGGCATCATAACCCGGAGGGCTTGTGGGAGGATTACGGTTCGTAGCGCTGCCGAGCGTTTCATTCCCAATGAGTTCGCCGCCTCGATCTGACCTTTAGGGACGGCAAGAATTCCCCCGCGGACAATTTCGGCTATGAACGCTGCGGTGTAGAAGACAACTCCGAAGAAAACTGCGGCGAACCCTATGGACATGGTAAGCCCTGATGGTCCGTATTTTTCAAACTTTCCGGGTTTGATTACTTCTGGACGATCTGCGCCAAATGGGCCGCCTGACCTGCCATTTCCGAATTTGTCTTCTAACACGCCAAATAGATCACTTGAAGAGTTAATGATCCAGCTTGATAGCCCGGGCCAGACGACGTAGATGACCATAATGACTAATCCTGCGGAGACACCAGAAAAGATAACTCGGAATTTATCATCATCAGTTAATTGAGCTGAGCCGCCTGGAGTTCTTCTAGACTTAAGGAAATTACGTATCCAATTACCGGCAAGGAATATGGCAAAGATCGAAATGACTGCTTGAAGAGCTTCCTCCGGAATTTTAGAAATCCCATCCTCTATCGCGCCAAAGATTCCGCCTACCCATCCGAAGATTGGGTGGATAAACCATCCAATTATCGCAAATGCGCCTAAGACTCCTAACGACGCAAGCCACGGATAAGTATCTTTTCCAGTTTCGTCATGTTGTCGTTGTCTGCTTTTATATGCCCATCTTGCGGCGACAGAACCTATGAGCATAAATATTGCCCATTGGTAAAAGCCATCAGCGATAAAAACCCGCGGAATCGAAAGGCCCTTGTTAGACCAGATTACCCAGTTATCCCACCCAGAGTCGTAAGACAGGTCACCTAGATTGGCCAGAATAGCGCCGTACAAAATTATTTGAACAAGTAGTGGTATGTTTCGAAGT
>CEPW01019462.1_pt1 | contig 19674 bp, 15 predicted proteins | sample 356211 | NCBI WGS metagenome assembly CEPW01 (sample SAMEA2620021, study PRJEB7988) | marine metagenome | biome: marine biome (ENVO:00000447); feature: deep chlorophyll maximum layer (ENVO:xxxxxxxx); material: "saline water (ENVO:00002010), including plankton (ENVO:xxxxxxxx)" | depth 25 m
AGCTACTTGTTTTCCAGTGCCAATCATTCCTCTATGATGATATGAAGAACTTGAAATTGCTACACATAGTTCACTAGTAATTTCCAATTAAAGTCACAATGAAGTGAAGTTCTTAGCACCAAAGAGTGCTTGCTAGGGATCAATGTCGCTCCAATGCAACTTAAAAAGTTAGATTTGGACGACCCTAATGACAAATAAATTACCTGAAACTCAAGGTCTTTACGACTCAAAATTTGAGCATGATTCATGCGGAGTGAATTTCGTTTGTCATATAAAAGGGGAGCGAAGTCACCGCATTGTTGAACTTGGAGTTGGAGCGTTATGCCAAATGCAGCATCGTGGAGCACTCGGTGCTGAAACAAACTCAGGTGACGGAGCCGGAATCTTAATACAAATCCCAGATCGGCTTTATCGAGAAGAAGTTGAATTTGATCTTCCACCAATTGGCTTTTATGCCACTGGAATAGCTTTCTTACCGAATGACGCATCAGAAGCAGAGATCGTTCTTGCTGACTTTGAGAAAATCTGCCACGAAGAAGGGCTGGGGATACTGGGCTGGCGGGAAGTCCCTATTGACGACTCCATGATCGGACCCGCTGCTCGGGCCGCACAACCGATGATGAAACAAGTATTTATTACTTCAAAAAATTCGCCCAACTCATCCGGTATTGATCTTGATCGACTTCTATATGGATTGCGTAAAAGAACCGAGCATGAAATACATGGAAATAATTTCAGTCAACAAACGTCTGAAGATAGCATGGCCGCTTCTTCACAGCCGCACGAAGGTATTTATTTCCCATCTCTCAGTTCGAGAACAATCGTCTACAAGGGAATGCTTACAACGCCACAGCTCGCAGAGTACTACCTTGACATAAATGATGAACGGACTGAGAGTGCTTTGGCGTTAGTTCACTCAAGGTTCTCCACGAACACTTTCCCTTCTTGGCCGCTCGCTCATCCTTATCGACTCGTTGCCCATAACGGTGAAATAAATACGGTTCAAGGCAACCGTAACTGGATGAGAGCTCGAGAATCTCAATTAGAAACTGACCTGATACCGGGTGACCTCGAAAGGATCTTTCCAATATGTACACCAGGGGCAAGCGATACTGCAGCTTTTGACGAAGCTTTGGAATTGCTAGTAATGGGCGGCTACTCACTACCGGAAGCGATTATGACCATGATTCCAGAACCATGGGAACATAACAAAAAAATGCCGACAGACTTACGTTCCTTCTATCAGTACCATTCTTCTTTAATGGAGCCTTGGGATGGTCCTGCTTCCATAGCTTTCACCGACGGTACTGTTATAGGAGCCGTCTTAGATCGGAATGGATTGCGTCCGAGTAGGTATTGGGTCACCGAAGATGACCTTGTGGTTATGGCTAGCGAAGTAGGTGTCGTTAACGTCCCAGCCGATTCAATCATTGAAAAGGGTCGCTTAGAGCCTGGGAAAATGTTTCTAATTGACACCAATGAAGGACGAATCGTTCGTGATGAGGAAATCAAAGAAATGCTAGCAACTTCACGCCCATACCAAGAATGGCTTGATGCTAACCTATTTCCTCTCAACCGAGTGGAAGAGTCCGATGAAGTTGCATTAAATACCACAACTCTTCTTCAACGACAGCAAATCTTTGGCTACACACATGAACAACTAAAAATACTTCTTACGCCTATGATTCGAGACGCTAAAGAAGCTATTGGTTCCATGGGATCTGACACTCCACTGGCTGCACTGTCCAATAGACCAAAAGAAGTTTTCGATTATTTCCAGCAGTTGTTTGCACAAGTAACTAATCCACCTCTTGATGCAATCCGAGAAGAACTTATTACGGCTGTCTCAGGAACGTTAGGGCCTCGTCCAAATATTCTGAGTTTGTCAGAAGAAAATTGTAGGCAAATTTATCTTCCTCACCCCGTCATAACAGAAGCCGAACTTGCGTACTTAAAAGCCGAAAATAAACACTCCAACCTTCTAAAGCCAGCGGTACTTGATAGCACTTTCCCGGTAAATGCTGGAACAGCTGGATTGCAGAAATCTTTAATAGATCTACAAAAGCAAGCAGAAAAAGCCATTCTTCAAGGGGCTGGAATACTTATTGTCAGCGACCAAAACACAAATGAATTAAGGGCTCCAATACCATCTCTTCTTTCAACAGGGGCCATCCACCACCACTTAACAAAAACTAAGAAAAGAAATCAAGTGGGTCTCGTGGTTGAAAGTGGTGACGCTCGAGAAACACACCACATCGCACTATTGCTTGGTTACGGCGCTTCTGCTGTGTGTCCTTATATGGCGTTTCAAACAATTGACCAAATCATTGAAGAAGGCCAATACGGAATTTCACCTAATTTGAATACGGATCTAGCGAGAAAGAATTTCATCACTGCCTGTGACAAAGGTTTGCTAAAGATCATGTCCAAGATGGGGATCTCTACTGTTGCTTCATATACGGGAGCTCAAATTTTTGAAAGTATCGGATTAAATAATTCGGTCATCGAGCTTTGCTTTTCTGGAACAGCAAGCCGCATAGAAGGTGTTGGATTTGAGGTCTTAGCAGAGGAAGTTCTCATTCGACATAGGTCTGCTTTTCCAAATAACTCTCAAGAAACCTCACATAGAACGCTTGAAGTTGGGGGAGAATATCAGTGGCGGAGAGAAGGAGAGCATCATTTATTTAATCCCGAGACAGTTTTTCGTCTCCAACATGCAACGAGAGAAGGTCGTTACGACATCTTCAAACAATACACAGACCTTGTGAACGATCAAGCAGAACGTCTAGGCACCTTACGTGGACTTTTCAAATTCAAAAAGGGTTTGCAACCTTCTGTGGATATTGATGAGGTCGAGCCAGTTGAAGACATCGTAAAAAGATTTTCGACTGGAGCAATGTCTTACGGTTCAATTTCTGCAGAAGCACATGAGGTTCTTGCTATAGCTATGAACAGAATCGGCGGAAAATCAAACACTGGAGAGGGAGGTGAAGATCCTGAACGGTTCACTCCTGATCAAAATGGAGATTTACGACGATCGGCGATAAAGCAAGTTGCTTCAGGTCGCTTTGGAGTTACTTCAGAGTACTTAGTTAACAGTGACGATATTCAAATAAAGATGGCTCAGGGAGCAAAGCCGGGAGAGGGCGGCCAGTTGCCTGGCCATAAGGTTTACCCATGGATTGCTAAGACACGACACTCAACACCTGGAGTTGCATTAATTTCCCCACCGCCACACCATGACATCTATTCGATCGAAGACTTAGCTCAACTTATTTTTGACTTAAAAAATGCAAATCCAAAAAGTCGAGTGCATGTGAAATTGGTTGCTGAGGTTGGAGTTGGAACAGTCGCTACAGGAGTATCGAAAGCTCATGCAGATGTGGTTCTTATCTCTGGTCATGACGGAGGAACCGGAGCCTCTCCGTTGACATCAATCAAACACGCTGGTGCGCCTTGGGAGCTCGGTCTTGCAGAAACCCAACAAACCCTTCTCCTGAATCGTCTTAGAGACAGAATAGTTGTACAAGTTGACGGTCAATTAAAAACAGGTAGAGATGTAGTAATTGCAGCGCTACTCGGTGCTGACGAATATGGCTTTGCCACAGCACCATTAGTCGTATCTGGGTGTGTAATGATGCGCGTCTGCCACTTAGACACCTGTCCAGTTGGTGTGGCTACACAAAATCCAGAGTTACGAAAAAAATTCTCCGGAAAAGCTGAACATGTTGTTAATTTCTTTTATTTCATTGCTGAGGAAGTTAGAGAGTTGCTTGCCGAACTAGGATTTCGATCTCTTGAGGAAGCAATAGGTCAAGTTGAACATCTGGATTCAGTAGAAGCAATAGACCATTGGAAAGCTCATGGATTGAATCTTTCTCCTATCTTTCACCTCCCTGAGATAGAAGAAACCGCTGATAGGCGCCAAACACATAAGCAGGACCATGGTTTGGAATCAATCCTTGATCGTCAGTTAATAGAGAAAAGTGAACCTGCGCTAGCAAATCAAGAAACGGTCAAATTCTCACTGCCAATAAACAACACAAACCGTTCAACTGGAACCATGCTTGGATACGAAGTAACAAAGCGTTACGGCGGCCAAGGACTTCCCCCGGACACAATTACTTTTGACTTCACCGGATCGGCTGGAAATAGTTTCGGTGCTTTTTTGCCTTCAGGGGTCACGCTACATCTTGAGGGCGATGCGAATGACTACGTTGGTAAAGGTCTCTCTGGAGGACAATTAGTTCTACAGCCGCCAAGAGAGTCCGTCTTTAAGGCAGAAGACCAAGTAATTGCAGGAAATGTAATTCTTTATGGAGCAACAAGTGGTGAAGTTTATATCCGTGGACGAGTAGGAGAAAGATTCTGTGTAAGGAATTCTGGAGCGACGGCAGTAGTTGAAGGAATAGGTGATCATGGCTGTGAGTACATGACTGGCGGAAGAGCAGTGATTCTGGGTTCAACTGGGAGAAACTTTGCAGCTGGAATGTCAGGCGGTATTGCTTTTATTCATGACCCATTTGGAGATTTTGTAGAAAATGTGAACCATGAAATGGTCCTTCTAGAAGAGCCAAATGAAGAAGATCTCATTTGGCTTGAAAACATCATTACTGCGCACTCCGTTAAAACAGGATCCGAAGTCGCAAAAAAGATTCTTGAAAAGTGGAGTCGACCCTCTTCCCGGTTCACGAAAATTATGCCTACTGACTACAAGCGCGTGCTTGAGGCGGCTGCGGCTGCGCGCACAGAAGGCAGAGACGAAGTAGAAGCGATAATGGCATCTTCAGAATCGAGCAAAAATGGGTGACCCGAGAGGATTCTTGAATCACGATCGACAGCTTCCAGAACGTCGCTCTATCCCTGTCCGCATTAGAGATTGGCAAGAAGTAAATACTTCTTTTCCCTCCGAAGACCTACAGCGGCAAGCCAGTCGCTGTATGGACTGTGGTATTCCATTTTGTAACCACGGATGCCCTTTAGGAAACTTGATTCCTGATTGGAATGACCTCATATATAGAGAGAATTGGAAAGAAGCGTCTGAAAGACTACATGCTACGAACAATTTTCCAGAATTTACTGGCAGATTGTGTCCCGCTCCATGCGAGGCCGCTTGCGTTCTCGGAATAAATGAACCACCAGTCACAATCAAACAAATAGAAGTCAGTATTGTTGATAAAGCTTGGGAAGAAGGCTGGATAGTCCCTCTTCTCCCTGATCAATACTCTGGTCAACGAATAGCGATTGTCGGTTCAGGACCAGCAGGACTTGCTGCAGCCCAGCAACTTACTCGGTCTGGTCATGATGTGAGCGTGTTTGAACGCGAGGATCGAATCGGTGGCCTTCTACGATACGGAATACCAAATTTCAAAATGGAAAAGAGGTATCTTGATCAACGACTTGCACAGATGGAAGCAGAGGGGACTCAATTTGTCCCTAACACTTCGATCGGGACAGATCTCCCTGCCAAAGAGCTCATAAGAGACTTTGATGCAATTGTTCTCGCCACTGGGGCCACACAATGGAGAGATCTCAAAATACCAGGAAGAGAAGCAGAAGGGATTCTTCAGGCCATGGAGTACCTTCCGCCAGCTAACCGTGTCCAAGAAGGCGACATTGACTCTCCTGACGTAACTGCTAAAGGGAAGAACGTAATAATTATTGGTGGGGGAGATACTGGTGCTGACTGCTTAGGAACTGCACTTCGCCAAGGAGCGTCCTCAATTCAGCAATTTGAAATAATGCCAAAGCCTCCAAGTGATCGTTCCATATCAACACCATGGCCAACTTGGCCTCTTACTTATCGAGTTTCTTCGGCCCATGAAGAAGGTGGTGAGCGTCAATTTGCCATAAACACAGAAGAGTTCATCACAGAGGATGGGAAAATTGTTGGTGTGAAAACCTATGAAGTTGAACAGGTTTTTACTGATACTTCAGTTACTTTTGAAAAAATTGAGGGAACAGAAAAGATATTTCCAGCCGATCTAGTTCTTCTAGCTCTTGGTTTTACTGGCCCCGAAACATCAACTCTTCTGGATGACTTAGATTTAGAGTTGGATGAGCGAGGAAATATCAAGCGAGATGAGAACTTTGCCACAAAACAACCGGGTGTTTTCGTTTGCGGCGATATGGGTCGTGGTCAGTCTCTGATTGTTTGGGCGATTGCTGAGGGGAGATCTGTCGCTCATTCGGTAGATACGTTCCTTCGAGGAAAGAGCCGACTACCTTTCCCTGTAGCTCCAACTGATAGTCCACTTTCTTGATTAAAAAGGTTGTGCATCCAGAAAAGTTAATGCCGCATCAATGAATCCGAAGTCTTTCGGAGTAGCGAAATGATCTACACCTTTTAGTTCTACAAAACTGCTATTTGGTAGAGCTGAGACAAGTGGAGTGGCTGGTCCAGCGAAATCGTGCTCGCCTAAAACAACTAAAGTGGGGCAAACGATTTGAGACAATAAGTCAGGAGTAATTTCTGGTGAACCGGGTCGCTGCATAAATGCCGTCAAAGCAGAACGGTCAGCTCCAGGTAAATCTGGGAGATTAGCAAAATAGCGCAACTCTGGATCTTCAGCTTCACCAGTTTTCACTGCATCGAAAATCGCAGCACGACGTTCTGATTCATTTCGGAAAAGATTTTCTCCTATTCCAGCGAGAACAATTCTGTTGAAGCGTTCAGTATCCGTAATAGCTAGTTCCAATATCAAACGTGCCCCATGCGAAAAAGCAACGACGTCTACTGGCTCATCAGGAAAACCATTTAACAGAAAATTAGCAACTTCCCGGTATTCTTCTGGGTCTGTTGGCTTTGGGGCGTCACCATGTCCTAGTAGATCAATTGCATGCACCTCACGGCCAGCATCTTGGATCAGATCAATCCAACCGTTTTTTCTCCATGTCATCTCCGCTGATGTGCCAAATCCATGGACGAGAACAATTGGCGCATGTGTCATGAAACTATCTTACGCATAAGTTTTATTTTCTATTCATTCACTTCGAGACGAAAGAGGTCACCTGTCCAAGAAAAGATATATATATCTTGATGATGCCCTGTGGAGAATCCAGTTGTATTCTCCACCAAAAGTTCTGTGGCATGGGTTGCTACATTACCTGTGTCTTCAATTACCGCCAAGCGAATGAGACCATCGCACCAGTCACTAAATATGTACGTCCCAGAAAATTCTGGTGCTTTAGTGCCGCGATAGACGGTTCCTCCAGTTACTGAACATCGCCCATCCTCATGTCCGTAGATTATGTCGGGCAACCTATGATCAGATATTTCGATTTGGCGATTCTTCCGATCTGCTTCGAAGACTGGCCATCCAAGGTTGCTTCCTGCGGTCCATTCTTCTATAGGTAACCGGGTGATTTCTTCTAACTGGTCCTGACCAACATCTCCGATCCAAAGATCTCCGGTGACTCTATCTAGCGAAAATCGCCAAGGGTTTCGTAGGCCCCATATGAGAACTTCAGGCTTGTTTTTATCATCTCCAAAGAATGGGTTGGTTTCTGGGATTCCATAAGTTGAATTTTCTTCTGGAATGATTCTAAGAATAGAACCAAACCAATTAGTCGTATCTTGTCCGTTTTCTAGTGGATCATCTGCACCACCTCCATCACCGAATCCGATTAGTAACATTCCATCTTGGTCAACCACAAGATGCCCGCCGTTATGGTTTGCAAACGGTTGCTCTAGAGAAATAATTTCCCATCTTTCTTCAAAGATAGGGGAGTGGCCTTCTAAGGGAATTCCGACTACACGGCTTGTCATATCAGTGTCTGTATAACTCAAATACAATTCGCTACCTGAGGTAGTGAGCGCCATACCAAGTAATCCTCCTTCGCCGAGAGTGCTTATTTCTTCTCGAATATCAAGTACAGCTTCTCCCACTATTGCGGTTCCATCGTCAGAGAAACTTAACGGAAAGATTTTTCCACCTCTTTCAGCAACTAAAAGAACCTCTGTTCCGGGGATGGCGACTAGTTCTATAGGTTGCTCAAAAGAAGTTATCAATGAGAGTGAGAACGGATGATCTTTCAGCATTTCCGCATTCAACTCAATTTTCTCTTCTAGGGAGGCTTGACTTGTAGAAGTTGATGATGTTTCTTCGGAAAGTTCTAATAAAGACGTCGAAGTTGACGTGGGGACAGTTATGTTACTCACCCCGGATTCATCACTAGTACAGGCAGTTAGAAGAGTAAAAATTAATATTGGGAGGGTAAGTCTCTTCATGATTTCTTGACTGGTCGAATTCTTTTATTTAGTTCAAAAAGTATGTATCCAACTATGGGAATTAAACCAATAAATGCAGCGTTGTGGCTCATAGTTTGATAGTCAGTTCTGGCAACTAATAAGCCAGAACCTATTCCCGCCAATCCACCAGATGCCGTCATAATTAGATCCGCTAAGCCTTGTACTCTTACTTTCTCTGGCCCTTCGAAGGTTTTTGTCAACAAAGCAGATGATGCTACTAAACCACAGCTCCAGCCAACACCAATAAGAAATAAACCGACAAACACCCCGAGACTGTCATTCTTGTCGGTGTGGGCAGCCAACTCTGACCCTAGGAAAAGAAGAGACCCTCCAACGATCAAAACGGGTCCAGCTCCAATGCGATCTACAACCCATCCAATGACTGGAGCAACTGCATACATGCCCACTATGTGTAGCGAAATAACAAATCCAATAATTTCTAATTCGTGTGATCCATCCTTCATGTGCAGGGGAGTCATTGTCATTACCCCGACCATCACTACATGACCGGAAACCATAGAAAGCACAGATAGCTGTCCAGCCGGCGAGACAAAGAGCAACTTAAAGGCCTCCTTTAAGCCTTGATCTTGTTTCAGATTTTGCGACTCACCAGAAATCAGTAGGGGATCTGGATGCAGGTTCTTATGGATTACAAACCCTGCCGCAATAAACAATAAGCAAGAGACAACATATGGGCCTGCCAATTCAGGAAGCCCTATCAACATTCCAAAAGATTTTGCTGGACCAAAACCAATTGTTGGCCCTAAAACGGAACCAAATGTTGAAGCCCAAACCAAAGTCCCTATTGCTCTTGCTTTTCGATCTGGTGCAGCTAGGTCTGCTGCCGCATACCTTGCAGCCAAATTTGCAGCATTACCAATACCTACACCCAGAATCCCTATGGGAAGTAAAAAGTAGATTTCACTTAGTGCTGCAAACATCGCAAATAGCGAACCAATAGAAGCAAGAAAGTACCCGACCGTCAGCCCAGGGCGCCTTCCATGCCTCATCATCAAGCGCGCTAAAGGAAGAGTTGCGAGTGCAGACCCCGTAGTCATACAGGCTGCAGCCAGTCCACCCAGCGTCTCAGAACCACTTAGTTCTTCTCCTAGCACGGCTGCTGCTGAGTACGCGCCGCTCATAGCTGCACCAGCAGGAACTAGCCCTGCCATCAGGGTCCGGATAGTACGCTTCTGGGCAATTTCTCGTTCTTCGAGCGTTATTTCAGCCACCGAGTGAACCTACACTGAATTTGTTCAACAAAGGTGATTGGGTGACACATATATCGGCTACTGTCATCTTCTATGCCGAGTATCTTCGCTTGCTTTGATGTTGAAACAACCAGTTTGGATCCCAAGAAGGGGAACATAATCGAAATTGCTGTTGTAAAAATTGATGCGTTAGGGGAGATTCAGTCTGAGTGGGCATCGCTAGTCAGCGTTGAGACTGACAACTTGGGGCGACCCGACATTCATGGAATCACTCATCAGATGCTTCAAGGTGCGCCAACTTTCTCCGATATCGCAGGAGATCTAATGGAGATACTTTCTGGCTGCATTCCAGTGGCTCATAACGCTGGATTTGATCAACGCTTTGTCCTTAGTGAGTGGGCAAAAGCAGGGCTTGGACCTTTAGAGCTTGAAGTACTAGATACTTTGGCACTAGCACGAAGCCTTGGATTGCCCGGAAAACTAGGAGACTTAGCAGAAAGTCTAGGGGTTCCTCTCATCGACGCTCATCAAGCTTTAGATGACACCCGTGCATTGGCAGGTGTGCTAGTAAAACTCATAGAAAAAGGTGCGGAACTTGGCGATCTATATGAATTTCAGCCACCTCTTTTCAAACCTGAGCCCTCAGGTCTCTTCCAGTTGAGGCCAACTAATTAACCATACTAATTCTCAGAGAGGTCGTCAGGAGCGCTTGCCATCTGAGAAATTAAGCCGCCTTGCCTTGCTAATACTCTTTCCCAGAGATCCTCGGTGCTATCGGTAAAAACATCTGACTCACTGGCTTCAAAGACGAACCATGAACCAGCGCCTATCTCTGATTCAAGTTGTCCTGCCGACCAACCGGCGTATCCAACGAAAAGTCGAATGAACTCTACATCGCTGCGTTCCGAAGGAGAGAAATGGAGGTCAAGTACTTCGACGTTGCCTACAAGTGACTGATCAGTAGAAGAAGCTGTTCTCGCAAGTCCTATCACAGCGTTCGTGGATACGGGGCCACCGCTATAGATAAACCCGCCTTCCTCCACTCGTTCAGCCCAAAGATCAATTAGTTGTTCTGGATGTAAAGCCAAAGGTTTATTTAACACAACTCCTAAGGCTCCCTGGATATCGTGCTCGATGATGAAAAGTACGGAGCGGTGGAAATTCGGATCGTTTAAGGAAGCACCCGAAACGAGCAACGAGCCTTTAGTTGACTTCATGACTTTGTCTTTCACGAGATCTAAAGAGTGGTATTAGCGCTACGGAAACAGCGATTACTGAGATAGTTATTATTAGCCATGTTGGAAAACCATCATCCGTTGAAACGTTTTCTGTTTCAGCGGTTTGAGGAGGGGTTTCATCCCCTTCAGCATCCTGCTTTATGCTTTTATCTTCTTGTTTGAGTTGAAGTTCTTCAGTTTCTTTCTCCTCAATCAATGGTTCGGTAGTTGAAGAAGTACTTACCTCAGCGAGTGGGGGAGTTCTGTACCATCGAGATAAAGCGCCGCGATCATTCCTGTTTTCAACATTCTCGACTGGTGTTCCAAACATTTCAATAAAACCTATAGACACCGTAAACCGAGAAGGGGCTGCACCTTTAACAAGCACCTGGTATACACCCTCAACTCCAATTTCTTCATGGTCTAAAAGGCGTACATAATTCGTACCCGAAAAAGGTTCGGCGAATTTGACACGTATTTCTGGGAAAAGATCAACCAGAGTTTTGTCTGGGCGAACAAGCACCAAAGAAGGTAAAGATTCATTTTCAAGAATATTTTCCGGCTCTAAGTCTGGTATCAAAAGAGAGAGGGTGATTAACTCTCCTTCGGGGATTTCAAACTGAAAGCCCCTGTTCTCTCTTTCCTCGTTGAACGTTCCGTACAATGCAAATGAAATCCGAGCATCTGGAAGAAAAGGGCCTTGTTCTGCTTCACGTTGCTCATCTGTTATGAACACCGGGTCGTGGGCGTGAGCCGCCGGCGACCAAGCAAACACAGAAAGAACTACGACTAAGAGAAATAATTTGATCTTGAAAACATTAAATGGCATGAATACCTACCTAGTCACTTCTCTTAAAGTTTCACTAATTAGTCTGTTTGCCTCAGAAGCACGAACTGCATCAATCAAGCCACGAGCTGCGACTTCGGTATAAATACCGGTCGTGTTAATGCTCGCATGACCAAGCAAACTCTGAATTTCGTTCATTGGTACCCCGTTTGCCGCCCACTGCACCCCAGCGGTGTGTCTTAAGGAGTGGAGAGATCGGTCACGTAACCCAGCTGCACGGTTCAGGGTCAGTAACCAGTATCTAAGCCTCCGATAGTTGAACCTTTCACCATCTTTCGTTACAAATAAAGGATCATCTGCTAGCGGAGATCCAAATCTCTCAGTTCGCACTATTTGCCAACGGTCCAAAACTTCCAATAGTTCAATAGACAAGGGGAGTCGTCGCACCTTTGATCCCTTTCCTAAGACTCGAAGAACCTTATGATTACTATCCGAAACTAAGTCCTGCGTTATCCAATCAATGTCAATAGCACACAGTTCAGCGGCGCGTAGTCCTAGTGCGGCGAGCACAGTCACCATTGCAAAGTCTCTTTCCGCCCAACGGATACGCCCACCTATATCATCGTCCTTTATCGGAGTAGCAGCTACACGATAAAGGTCCCGAACCTCTGATCCCGAATAATATGTTGGTTCACTTTGCTCAACGGCTAACTGTGAGACTTTACGTATTCTTCCAATATCGGGAACCGTTCCAACACCAAGGTCCGCTACACAATAATCAAAAAATGATTTTGCCGCGGCAAGGGTCTGATTAAGTGTTGCTCTAGAAACCTCACCAGAACTTCTCATTGTTCTAACAGCATCAGTTATCTCAGCCTGCCCAAAAGAGTCTGGACGAAAATCCGTTGGGAATATTTCTGCAAAAGAAACTAACCGTCGAAGACCCTGACTGTAAGCCCGAACAGTTGTAGGAGGTTTATCTTCCTGTAGTGGCAGCCAGCGCAACCACTCATGAAATGCCGCAGGCATATCTTTCTCTAACGGCAACTCTCTGTATCCCATGCTTAAATTCCTAGGTTAATAGTATTTAAATAGATGATAACATACGTTATCTACAATTCAAGTATTCTTTATTACATAGATAAACCCATAATTTACTACTACTACTCCACTAGGGCGCAGATAACCCCTTTGGACCGGCTAACGTTTATACCTATGCCTCGAATGGAAATTGAGTTAACAAGCAAGCAGTCTGACGGAACTTGGACCTGGAGAGCTGCGGGTGCAAAATTGCCCAAGGGTTCACTTGAAGGAAGCCTTCTATCAGACACTTCTTCGGTTGGTGACGTCATTCGTGTAGAGACTGAACAGTTCGTCGATGGAATATCAGTGATTTCCGTGTTATCTAGCCGAGAGAAGAAATCTAGCCCTGAGCTGCTTGAAGTTGTAGGCAGTGGAAAAGAAGAGCCACTGGTAACCACCAGTCTGAACAAGAAGAAGCAGCGACGTGGAAAACCGCGATCACAAAAAGGGGATAGAAATCCAAGAAGCTCAAAAAATAGAGAGAGGACCGCACAGAAGAAACCTCGTCGGACCCGAACCCTCTCCCCTATCTCTACCGGCAAACGACTCAAGCAAAAGCACGTACACCGTAACGCGGTAATTGCGTCCCTACCGGACGAAGCCCAATTTCTAGCTAAAGAATTAGCTCAAAAAGGTATTTCAGGCTTGCGTTCAATGATTGAAGAGCAAAATAAAGTTGCTGCTTCCTTAAACGAGCCACCAATACCCCCTGAACTCTTACTAAAGATAGCTGAACAAATACAGCCACAACTTCGAACAGCTGATTGGAGAGATAGAGCTGAAGCAGCCCTTAAAGGCATACATAGTATCGACCTCAGAGATCTTCGATCGGTCGTTGTAGCTTCTGATGCAGCCGCAAAAGATTCTGAAACTCGTGACTTAGCGGAGGAGTTGAAAAAAGGTCTAACTAGCAGAATAGAGGCTGAACACGCTAAATGGCTTTCAGGAATTGAAGCAGCGTTGAAGGAAGACCGAATAGTGCGAGCTCTGCGTATGAGCTCGTACCCACCTAAAGCAGGAGCACCACTTCCAGAGGGAATTCTGACCTCCCTCACTGACGGCACGAATGCCAATCTAACTAAGGAAACCTACCAAGACCGCTGGATAACAGTTCTGGATGCCCTGTCACTATCTCCTATCCGAGAAAGAGTAGTTCCAGAGAGTTTGCCTGAGAATCCAGAAAAGGAACTACTCGACGCCGTAACAGAACTCTCTATGAAGATTCCCTCAATAGCTGCACTGTTTGGCATTAAACCCACACAGCCCCCAAAGAAAAGTAGATCTCGAGAAAAAACCTCTGCTTAATTGATTTACTTTGTTAAATCTTTCTGAACAATGATTGCACGAGCCACTAAACCATGAGTTTCAAAGAAATTCTTTGTTTGCCTGTCCCCAGGTAGAGCTAAAGAATCAACAGCAGGGATGTTTCGTGACCGAACCCATTCCAGCATTCTGTCCATAATTATTTCTCCAACCCCAACAGATCGAGCTTCTTCTTCTACATATATCGCTTCAATTGAAGCATGGGGTGTCCCATCTTGAAGGCTCCCCTCTCTAACTACTCCATACCCAACCACAGAATCATCAATGGTCCCTACAAATACCTCAGCCATTTCATCTATAAAGGCCTCTTGAAATAGTTTCTCTAATTGTCCGTAATTAGGATTTTGAAGACTAAGAGTCTTACCTCCCCGTTTCTGTAGGACTTCCTCGTTGCTCTTAAGCGCGAGTCTTTCTAAGTTCTCTAGATCAGAAGTTTCTGCAATTCGCGCGTTTTCGATAAGAGCCACTACGAAATCGGTGCCCCACAATGAGAGCACTCCCCGGCATCTGCAACGACAGAAGCTTCCACGAGCAAGAAACAATGCGGGCAGGATATCTCTGTTTTCTGCCTTCCCTGGGCCTCTTCAGAAGACTTAGCTACAACTTCAACTTTTTCAGACTCTTCTTCCTCTTCCTCTCCTTCATCCTCGTCTTCCTCTGCAGCAAGACGAGCACTTAGAATCTCTTCTAGATCCGCTTCTACGTCATCCGGATCTGGTTCGTCTTCCTCACCCTCATCACTACTGTGCCGAGAAGGTCGAGGGCCGCTCTCTTCTTCCTCTTCTTCTTCTTCATCACCATCGTCATCAGGGGAATCTTCAAAATCTTCATCCAACTCAGAGTCAGGTTCTTCAAAACCTTCGCCTTCTTCGTCAAGATCTAAATCGATCTCTTCATCCATATCTTCGATTTCTTCTTCGCTCATAGTTTCCTCAAATAACTATCTTGCCGCCGGATCTTAGACCCATAAATCAAATTGCCAACACAATTTTGATATTTTTACACTAATTTTCATCATTTAGAAGCAATTTTCCCGTATTTACTAATTACTCAAACGTTGATTTCGTTTCTCCTCTGCACGCCGTTCTGACTCTAAGCGTTCAAGGTCTTGATCAGATGAATGATCGACAAACTGCATCATTTCTGCGACAGCACGATGGCCTGCTACATCTGAAATTAGATGGTGCATTTGCTGCCCTACTTCTCGATAAGCGGGATGCCCTTGTGGACTGGTTCTCAATTCTAAAAGATGCATAGCTTCTCGTGCATTCATATGCATCATGTATCGCACTTTATATGCAAGCGATACAGCATAAGAAGCCTGCTGTGGGAACACCTCTTCCATTGCTAAATACAGAGAGTCTGAACGTTCCATGGCCGAATCAAATTCGCTTGTACACCCAGCGGTGTCAACATCAGGAGGGCGAACATAACCATGTGTTGTGCTCAATTGTTGCCAATCGATTGTGAGCATGCGATGCCGTTGAAGATCACGAAATGCCCCGTAATCAGAAAGGATATCAAAGCGGTATGCAGGTCTTTCGAGTGCTCGCCCAGGTCTATGCCTCCGGTTTCCTCTATCGCCCACTAATGCCTGAAGAACTCTCACTCGTTCTTCAACTGTCATCCGGCGTACGCGTTCTTCTACCACTCTGTCGGGATGTCGGGTATGCGGGTAAAGTGCTGAAGCTACCAACTTGACTTCGGCATCAGGATCAAAATCTGTTAAGTCAACTAAAGGAGCGTTAGGAACCGGTACGTCGTCAGGGAAAAAATGTTCACTTAGCTCTTCAAGCCTTTCACGCGTATCTGCTTGATATTTTCCAATCTCCACTCCCCTATCAGGAAGATCAACTCTGGTGAGAAACGATGGTATTACTTTACGTAACTCTTTTAGTATCAGTTCTGCGTAGTCCCTAGCTTCCGGCAAAGGATGCGAACGCATTCTTATCAGGAGGGCCTCATACGCTTGACCGGTTCCGTAAATACCAACATTAGATAGAGATGCTGCAGGAAGAATGCCCCTTACTGAGTCGTAAGCCTTAGCCGAAATAGCCTGACGATAAATGAAATCGGAATCTCCCGGTCCTTGTGGGACTGTTTCCCGGTAAAAATCTTTCATCTTGGCCACCAAGACCGAGTAAATCTCAAACTGGCGATCAAGGTCTGCTATGTAACGCGCCCCAAGAGGAGAAGAAAGAACTTCTGGGTCTCGGTAGTACCTGAATCTCCCTCCTGGACGATCGTCATAGGCGATATATCGTGTTGACTGCTCCAGGTAAGCCATCAATCGTCCCCATTCAAGGACTTTGGTTAGGAGATTTGATGACTGCTCACACGCTAGGTGAACACCGCCTAATTGAGCGACACTGTCATCTCCGTACTCAAAGAAAACCCTGTTGTACAGTTCTTCAGCGCGTCGAAGCCCTATTGTGGCGTCAATAGTCTCGTCTCCTGAAATATCGAGCTCCCCGACAAATTCATCTAGGAAAAGTCTTCGAAGACTAAGAGGCGATCGTGAATACCGAGCAAAGAGTGCTCCCTTTACGACTTCAGGCAGATTGACTAGTGCAAATACAGGTTCGTCTAAATTCGTGAAATAACGCCGAAGAATTTCTTCTTCATTTGGCGTAAATTCTTCTGCAATATATGGAGTCACAACCGCTGAGACTAGGGGGTATTTGTCCGTCTCGCGCGGACTCCCTCTAGTTCTTCGAATTCTTCACTTACTTCTGGCAACATTGTTGGAGAGGTCCAACAATCAACAACTGTCATGGCTAAAGCTTTCGCTCCATCAATCACACCTTTATCACCCATTGGGCCCCTTGCATACTCAGCAAAAGTTGGAGTGTGTATTGCAATTTCTTCGGGTGCGATTTTAATCATGGGATGAATAGCTGGTACTTCATAACTGACATTTCCCATATCCGTGCTTCCCACTATTGCTGTTTCCGTTTCCGGACGAGGATCGCGTCCAATTTCTTGAGCGTTACTTATGTAGGCATTAAGGAGCGCGCGATTATCAACCACATCGTCATAAGGAAATTCAGAGAAACTTATTTCCATATCACATCCAGCCGCTTTAGCTCCAGCTTCTAAACATGCAATCACCCTTGACTTCAAACTATCCAAACCTGCTCGAGTGGGCGACCGCACATACCAATCTGCCCCTGCATGTTGCGGAACTATGTTCGCTTTCACCGGCCCATCAGTAAAAATCCCATGAATCCGTTCATCTGGAGCGATATGTTGGCGAAGAGTTGCAACATTCATGTAGCCGAGTACTGCTGCATCTAGAGCATTCAGTCCCTTTTCTGGTGCTGCAGCAGCATGCGCAGCTCTACCCGTATAAGAGATCTTCATCTGTTCGATAGCCAAGCTTGTTATTCGTTCCACTTCTGATCCTGCTGGATGAATCATTAGGGCTGCATCCACTCCCTCAAATGCCCCTTTTCTTATCATGCGGACTTTACCCCCACCACCTTCTTCAGCGGGAGTGCCAATCACTCGAACTTGACCGTTCAAGCTCTCAGCTAACTGACTTAAAGCCAGTCCAGCACCAAGACCTGCAGCTGCGATCACATTATGGCCGCAAGCATGACCTATTTCTGGCAGGGCATCATATTCGCACAAAACAGCAATAACCGGTCCGTTGCTTCCAGCCTTTGCTTCAAAAGCCGTTTTGATTCCGTACGCAGACTTCTCGGTCTCCAGACCATGGTTAATTAGTGAATTCGTTAGTATTTCATGAGCTTGAAACTCTTCATAACCTAATTCCGGATTTTCATGTATGGCATGGGATACATGCAAAAGTTCTTCTTCAAGATCGTCAATTAGTTCACAGATGACTTTCTTGGCTTCTCTCGGATCTTTGGGTTCAGGTTCCATACTTAGACTTTACCTCCTAGAGCATGACCCGGAGAGCGTCAGGCTCAACTCGCACAGAAATTTCTTTTGCTTTTACTACCTTCACATCATCTAACCAGATGTCCGTCTTTTGACTGAAGTTGGTCTGCACTGATTTGACACGTCGATAATTTATATCCGGGTGCGGCACATGAGTTCCCGTCTGCATTCTCGACTTTGCTTTTACTAGGTCGGAAAAATTGAGATTTGAGTCAAGCACATCAAGTAAACCATCACCAGGGTGAGCGCGAGGAGCGATATTCCAGCTCTTGCGGTGCGCTACATTTGTGGCAATCCACGAGCGACCTAGCCACAATGGCGATCTGGCAATTAGGTGTGAGGCAAACCAATAAATATGGCCGTCCAGCAAAGCAGAGCCAATGTCTACCGTAAATAATTGAGCTTCTTCGCTGTTTAATCTGTTATTTTTTCTTGTTCCCCCTAAGGTTCGCCATAAGTCACCTCCCGCGAGTCCTATCACGGGGATCATTTCATTAGAGCGTTTGTGGCTTTCCAAGATGTCCCATAAATCCTGGTTACTGTTTATGACCAAAAAATCTTCTGGGTATGAATCTTCACTCCCCCATTCTTTCCCTGGAGTTATTCCCATCTTTAAACCTCAATACTTTCTGATTCCTCAGAGAACGAAGTTGCAACGACTACTACTCCTCGTTCAAGCGTTTCTATAGATTGAGAAACAACTTTCCTCAGTTCAGTTTGACTTACGGATCTAATTTGACGAAGCAAGTCGATAACTAGACGAACATTTCTAACAAATTCACCACCACTAGTACTTGAATCTAATACATCACTGAAATTTTGACCAAGTGCCCAATCATAAATCTTTCCGGCATAACGCGAATCTAAAGTTGCCGTGGATTCAACTCCAAATTTTTTTTCAAGTAGTTCAATATCGTTTGCGATTAATTCAATCTCTTGAATCTTCTTTTGCACTATTTCGCTATTAAGTGGGTCGGGGTCTTCAGAATTTCCCCGATGGCTGTAAACAAAGATGGATAATAAAGCTGCCAATTCTGGAGGAGTGAGACCATCAAAGCATCCCGCGTTCAGTGCTTCCACCACCACAAGGTCGCATTCGCTATAAATTTTTTTCAAATTCTGACCGGATTCTGTTAACGACCAGTTATTTGCAAGGTCTCTCTCCTCCAGCACTTGTGCTGTTGAAGCTAGTTGTCCAACAAGATCAGTTTCTAACTTCCCTAATTCAAGTTCATATAAGCGACGAGAAAGCTTGAATAGTTCTTTTTGCAGTCGACCTGCTTCTTTCACCCCCGCGGAGAAACGCTTATTTAACTCTTTTATTATTTCCTTATGAAAAGAAGTTCTGCGCAAATCACCGTGATTCAGGAAATCAATTTTTGAAATATGCAATGGGCTTTCAAGTATCCCCTCGCTTGCAAAGCGCCGGTATTGACCTTTCTGATTGATAGTTTTTATCCGTTTCCGTCCTCCGCTTCTATCTGCAACCGCTAGCACAGCATGAATTTGACCATCCCCAAGGAGCACAATTTCACCCGGCTTCAATCTCGAAATTGAATGCCAACTGATCTCTGTATTCATCCTGGAATTCAGTTTTCCTTCGACTTTGATTATCTGGGATGAGATATCTTCAAAACCACTTTCTCTTGAATTTTTTGATTGATCTAATTGGAACTGCCCAAATGAGCGTCTCAATAGATCTTCAGACTCTGAACGAGATCGCGTGTTCATCAAATTTGCAACCATGTTATAGGTAGGACGAAAAGCTGATTGCAGATGGAAAGTCTTGTTCAAAGCAAGTTCTGCTACCTCATTAAAGTGAACAAATGGCGACCAAAGAACCACTCCGTATCCTTCTTTATCTAAACCTCGCCGACCAGCTCTTCCGGTTATTTG